>Ga0189287_100078_pt1 | contig 101852 bp, 80 predicted proteins | sample UW86minimetaG_FD_130319 | JGI IMG/M metagenome (GOLD analysis project Ga0189287, IMG submission 130319) | Marine microbial communities from the Costa Rica Dome - UW86 mini metaG | ecosystem: Environmental > Aquatic > Marine > Oceanic > Photic zone | place: Costa Rica: the Eastern Pacific...
AGCGATGCGCGGTGCAGCTGCGGTACCAGCCATGCTGCTACCGATGCAGCGCAGGGCGCTGGAATAAGGTGTCTCATTATTGATCACCGGAGCGTTGCCGATCGGTGTCGTATAACGACCGTCGCTACCTGCTGTCGGGCTGATGCAGCCTGTCAGCGCTACGCCGAGACCAAGCAGGATTGCGGCTTTCTTGATGCCGTTCTGAGAGCTGAGAGCTTTTTTTGTCGTAGAGAACACTGGATCTCTCCGTTACTTGTTTTCGTTGTTGAGCAGGAACAGTGCAGCTGGCGTGCCAGAATTTTTCTGGTCGTTGTTTGGGGTGCCAATTGCGCTGGTAACAGAAGCCGTACCTTCATTCGCCACAAATACATCTTCCGTCAGAAGCGGAAGAGCCAATGCGGCGCCGAGGGCAATCGCGAGGCTGAGCTGTGGAAAACGGGTTGTCATAATCTTTTCTTAGGTCATCTGTTAAAGTCATCCAGATGGTTGCAACGGGTGTGCCACCCGTCAGTCCTCGTTAACACTTCCCAAAATTCCCTAGTTTTCGGGCGGTTTTTGCGAAATTCGCTGGTGGGAGGTAGGGCTAGCAAAGAGGAATACTGGGTCGTGCGGGAACGCCCTTCGTTAACAGCTGGGCCTTCGGTGTTCTGAAATGAAACAGGGACGTCCAAGTGTTAACGCGGGTTTGCGAATCCAGGGGCAGACCGTCACACTCCGCCTCCAACACGAGGTAACGGGAGATCAATATGGCGGTGCTGGAGTTCTATTTTGATTGTTCAAGCCCTTGGACCTATTTGTGTTTTGCCCGCGTGGAAGCGATGGTTGAGCGCACGAAGGCTGAGATCCAGTGGAAGCCTGTATTGGTGGGCGGCATCTTCAATAAAGTTAACGAATCCGTCTACGAGCAGAGGGCGAACCCTCATCCGGTCAAAGGACGCTACTACGTTAAGGATTTGCAGGACTGGGCTCGCTATTGCGGGGTGAAGATCGGTCAACCACCTGTGTTCCCTGTGCGCGCCGTTGACCCTATGCGGGCAGCTATTGTGGCCCTGGACGAGGGGAAACTGCCTGAATTCGCCTGGGGGGTGTTCGAAGCCTATTGGGGCGACCTGAAAGACATCTCCCAGCCGGACATTCTGGCGGAGATCTGTCAAAAGGTGGGTCTCGACCCCGGTCACGTTGCTGCGCGGATAAAAGAAGATGATGTGAAGGCCCGCCTCAGACAAAACACCGAAGAAGTGATAGAGCGGGGGGGCTTTGGGTCTCCGACCATGTTTGTTAATGGGGACGATATGTATTTTGGCAATGACCGGTTGCCGCTAGTAGAGGACGCTCTTGATCGTGGCTGACCAACATCAGATTAGTGAACCACCTGCCTTTAACGCTCCTGCGGTTGTTCTGGGCCTTGTCGGGGCTCTTTTTGGTGTCCATCTGCTGGCCACCTTTATGGACCAGGCGGAAGCCAACCGTCTGATTGCCTATTTTGCGCTGAGCCCGGCGCGTTATGCGCCTCTTGCGACTGGGGAAGTCGTGCCACTTCCCGGTGGAATGCTGGTCGATCTGGCTGGGTTCGTGACCCATATCTTTCTGCATGCAGATTGGGGGCATTTGATCTTTAACTCTATCTGGCTCCTTGCATTCGGTACGCCGGTTGCACGCCGGTTCGGGGCTACACGGTTTCTGATCTTTTTCCTTATATGCGGGATCATTGGTGGCCTAACCCATGTGATTATTCACGCAGGTGAGTTGGTTTTTGTTGTTGGTGCGTCCGGCGCTGTCAGCGGCTTGATGGGGGGGGCTGCAAGGTTTGTCTTTCTTGCCGGTGGTCCGCTCGGGCTGATCACAGCGCGGGACCCTTCATTGCCGGGTGCGCCGCGCGCGCAGGCGACCATCCTCCAGGCGCTGAGCGACCGTCGGACACTGATTTTTGTCAGTGTATGGCTCGGCCTCAACCTTCTATTTGGTCTATCCGGCCTTTCGCTCTCAGGCGAAACGGTCTCAATCGCCTGGGAAGCGCATTTAGGCGGCTTTGCGGCTGGTCTGCTGCTGTTCGGGTTCTTTGACCCTATGAAACAGTCGCCTTCAGGCGGCCCGGGGAATGTCGGGTACGGAGAATGGCGCGGAGACTGACTTAACCTTTGTTCTGGATCATTGAAGGAAGGGGGGCGGACACCCAAATGTAAAGGGTGGCTGATAGGCCACCTATTGATGTCCTAACGAATGGAGATCCCCCTATGAGTGATGCTTCGACTTCCTCCGAGCCTGAAGCTTCCCGTCCTGAAACCGTCACAATTGACCAGGAAGAGCATGAACCTCTCTGGCAACGCCTGCTCTATATGGCCGGCTTCTGGTTTCTTGGGAACATTGCCTTCTCGCTTTCCATCCTTCTTGGCGCCATCCAGCTGATCGTTGTTTTCTTAAGCGGTGGCAAGAATGAGGAACTCTTGAGTTTCAGCCGACGGCTGATTGCGTATGTCTTTGAATGCCTCAGCTTCATTACGTTTGATCGTGACGATAAACCGTTCCCGTTCGGACCGTTTCCCGAAGCGCGTGACTTAGACGACGACTAAGTCGCTCATCGATCGGTAGGACTTAGGTGGGCGCGAATGCTTTCCAGGCCTTTGTGCCCTTGGCCGTGAGAAGCCCTGCGAGCACTGACTGGGTTAGCAGCAGGAAACGGCTGTCCGCGGCTTCCTGACTTTCGTGGAAGCCTGCGAGTTCCAGGCTCACATGCCCGTGGACCGTCGCCCAAAGGACGGCAGTGATCTCCTCTGTTTCATTGTCTGAAGACATGAAACCCTGGGCCTGGCAGGCGCTTACCGCATCAAAAAGAGATCTATACGACCGCTGGCGCGCGATGCCCCGCGCAAGCGGCTCTGCGTCTTGTTTCTGAAACAGCGAAATGGGCAACGTCTCAGACATGATGAGAGCGTAGTAGGAGGGGTTCTTCAGTGCGAAGGCGCGGTAGGCCGCCCCTAGACCGCCCAGCCATTCAAGTGGGCTATCACCATGTGGCACTGCTTCCTGGAAGTCCGCCATCCGCGCGAAGGCTTCTTCATAGAGTGCAGCGATGACGCCGTCTTTGCCTTCAAAGGCGGTGTAGATCGTCATTGTTGACGTGCCCACGGCATTTGCCAGCTTTCGAACAGAAAGGGTCTCTGGTCCGCCACTTGCCAACATTTCGCTGGCAGCGTCCAGGAGCTCCGTACGCTGCACCTCGGCGGAGATGCGGCGAGGCCGCTTCGTTTTCTCTTTTTGCCGGCTGTTCATTTTTGAGTCTCGACCTGGTTTCATTTGTGCAGCCTTGAGCTTGATCTTTTATATAACAGTGTTATTTTAATCGCAACAGACAAACGCACCAGGTGGCCACGGGGTTGCCTCACGCATTTTCATGGAGCAATCCCATGTCCAAGCCGTTTCCGAATAATCCTGTTCTGAAGAATAATTTCGCCCCTGTGATGGTGGAATGCGACGCGCCTGATCTGATTGTTCACGGCGACCTGCCTGATACCTTGGCCGGGACACTTTATCGGAATGGGCCAAACCCGATGTTCCCGCCGCTTGGGCATCACCACCACTGGTTCTTAGGTGAGGGCATGATCCATGCGATTAACGTGGAGGATGGCAAGGCAAGCTATCGCAATCGTTGGGTGCACACTGAGCAATACAATGCGCAGCGGGAAGCCGGTGAGCGTCTGGTCGGAACGGCCTTTGGCGAACCGCGCAAAGAGGGTGCGGAAGAGTTGCCCAACAATGTAGCGAACACAAATGTCGTAGCGCATGCAGGCAAACTCTGGGCGCTTGATGAAGGGTCCAGTCCTGTCCTGATGGATATGAAGACGTTGGAAACCGAAGGCTCGAATACATTTGGTGGCAAGTATGAAGGGCCGATGACGGCACATCCGAAGTTTGACCCAAAGACCGGAGAGATGATGTTCTTCGGTTATATGGCTGCTGGTCCTGCGTCTCCCGACATCTCCTATCAAGTGGTCGATGCACAGGGGAACCTGACACGCTCAGAAACCTTCAAGGCGCCTTATGCCAGCATGGTGCATGACTTCATCACCACAGACGAACATGTGATCTTCCCAATCTTCCCAGCCACGATCGATATAGACCGCATCATGAAGGGCGGACCAATGATTGCGTGGGACCCTAGCCAGTCCACATGGGTTGGCATTATGGGACGCAATGAGGGCGTGGACAGCATTCGGTGGTTTGAAGGCGATCCTTGCTATGTCTATCACCCGATGAATGCGTATACGACACATGAGGGCGGCAAGACCAAAGTTGTTGCCGACATGATGAAATATTCACGTGTGCCACTCTTCCCCAATGTGGATGGGACGAAGACAACAGACCTAGGAACCGAAGCAGGCACGCTGGTGCGGTGGACGTTTGACCTGGATGGCAACACCAATGATTACGCCGAGACGCAGCTGTCAGATATTGGCGGCGAGTTCCCGCGCTTTGATGAACGTTTTGTCGGCCATGAATATCGCCACGGCTACTACGCGACCATGGCCCGACCTGAAGCAGAAGGGGCGCCGTTTGATACGTTCGTCCATGTCGACCTGAAGACCGGCAATACCAAAACCTATGAGCCGGGTGAAGGCTGCTTTGTTCACGAGCCGGTCTTTGTGCCGCGCACTGAGAAAGCAGAGGAGGGCAACGGGTATCTTGTTTCGCTTGTCTATGACGGATCGAAAAATTTGTCTGACTTTATCGTGCTCGACACGGACGACATTTCGAAAGGTCCAATCGCCAAGGTCGAACTGCCGACGCGTGTGCCGTTTGGTTTCCACGGGAACTGGGCGGACGCGAGCTAAAACAAAGGCTCGTCGTAGATCTTCCGGCCTTCAATCATCAGGCCTTTAATGGCGGCGTCGCCCTCTTCATTGAGGGCGACGATCACGCCAAGGGCGCGCTCGTCTCGATACTGCTCAAGCTCTGTTCCTGTTCCTTCCGGCACGAAGTAACTGTCGATAGGATAGGAGATGACGATGCTTGTGCAGTCTCTGCAGTCTTCCCCAGTTGTCGCGACATTGTCCCGCAGCACATAATTGACGCGGCCACGAATGAGGGCTTGGTCCTGGCCTAAATCATCCGGTGCAGCGTCTAAGACCTTGAGTGCGTTCGCTGTTCTTCCGGTGGTGTTCAAGAGCACATAGGCGTCGTCTCCCGACTCCAAACTGTCAGCGATAGGCACCTTGTTTCCGTCGAATGCAGAAATCTCATAGTTGAGGATCACATAGTCGCCGCGGAAGATGTCGCGGGGATCAACTGGCGTTGTTTTAAGAACGACTTCAGTGGGCGAACTTAGCAGCGTGATTTGTGCCCAGACCATTTGGCCGAGAAGGGCCGTCTGAAAGAGAACGGCAATGGCGATGCCCATCAGGATGCGTGTGTTACTCATGATGTCGCCTCCGCTTGCGTGGCGGTCGCTCGGCGCCTTAACCGCTCCCAGACGAAACCGCCTGCGATGAGCAATATGCCCCCAATGGCGAAGAAAGCCGCTGTGTCGAGCAGGGTGCCGAAGGTTTCGAGATAGAGGTAGAGCGCTTCACCGCCGAATGCTGCAAAGCCCAGATTGATCAGGAAGCGATTGTGCAGGCGGGTCCCAAGCGTCACGAGCCATACGCAGAGGATCAGGAAGAGTGGCGCGGTGAGGATGAGAGGTACGTCGCCTTCACTGGTCGTGAGGCCTCCTGACAAGAGAATACCTACGGGGAATGCGGCAAATGCGATGACGTCCTGTGGTGCGAGTAGTTTTGTCCGGGCGAATGAGAGAATAGATGCGCCCAACAGCACGACAACGGAGAGAGCGGGTATCAGGTAACCTGCGCCCTCTTCGAGCCCGTCATCAACGACATGGCCCAGCCAGAACATGACCGGAAGCGTGATGGCTGCATATCCCTGCAGGGCACGGGCGAAAGGTTGCTGCCTCTCTTCGCCGACAATTCCTATGAGCCAAATACCTCCGAAGAGCGAAGACAGGATTGTGAGCAACTCGATCGGGCCCCAGCCAAGATTCTCCGCAAGGTTGGGAGAGTTTCCGAGCAACCAAACGATGAGACCGATGAGCGCCAAATGTTTCGCCGGACTCCTGTCTAAGCGGAAGGCCAGTAGGGCCGCTGCCCCCCAGGGCAGCAAATACATCAGATGGATGTCGCCTTCAGAGATGACCGCCATTGTCCAGCCCATGAGCAACAGTTGTGTTGTAGCGAGTGCGGCACGTGACTGAACAGCCCAGGCCGTGACAAGCCCGCCAAGGGACCAGGCGAGCAGGCCTGCGGGGAAATCCTCGGGCAGGTGATACATCTGTCCGATGAGCATGATGTTTGCGCCAAAGAGAGCAACGCCAACAACAAAGGCGGCTTCTGTAAAGGCGACCTGGTTTCGCAAATGAAGAAATGCTGCTGCGCCATAGGCCGACCACATGGCTAAACCAAGAATACCAAGACGAAGAGACTTTGACATTTCTGCCCAGTTGGCAGCGACAAAAGCCATTGCCGAAAACCCAATCAGCACTGCCCCCAACACTGTGATGACGACGGGCAGTTTGCTGGGACCGTCCTCAGTATTGAGGGACGCGAGGATGTTTGGCGCATTGTCAGCCGACACCCAGCCTTTTTCGACCCAGGCTTCTAGGTCGCTTGCGACTCGTTTTGCGTAGGATGTGGGCCACATGGTGTTTCTCCGGGAACGGATAATCGTGACGCGGGCGTCAGGTTTTGTTGTTATGTCTCAGTTTGGCGTCGACTGGGGCGGAATTGAGGCAGAATGGCTGTCCTGTTTACCTAAATCATCGTCTTGCCCTTGCGTGTTTGGGTTTCGTCGATCATGATTTTACTCAACGGCGGCAAGGCGTGGATAAGTTTCTTTTTAACCTCGCTTGTCTGTTGGCAAGTCGGACATTGTTTGCCCTATAGGGCAGGGAGGCTGACCGATTTGTTGGAGGCCTTGTCGTTTTCTGACCCACGACCTGGGAGAAGACGCATGAATGTTGAAGCAATTCTGAAAACCAAAGGTGCCGATGTCACGACGATTTCGTCGTCCGACACGCTAGCAAGCGCTGTGACGCTTCTGTGCGATAAGAAAATCGGTGCGGTTGTTGTTGTCGATAGTGGACGGGTGCGCGGCATCCTCTCGGAACGCGATATCATCAAGTCGATCAATATTGCCGGCGCAGAGGCGATGGATTTGCCCGTGGCGCAAGTCATGACTGCGAATGTCATTACCTGCACGCGCAGTGACACGCTGGATCAGTTGATGGATGCCATGACCGGTGGCCGGTTCCGCCACATTCCGGTGATCGAAGAAGACGAACTTATTGGGATTGTGTCCATCGGCGACGTGGTGAAACACCGCATCGCAGAAACTGAAATGGAAGCAGAACAGCTCCGGCTTTATATTGCCAGCGGCTGAGTTTCTACAGCACCTGTTTCATCGACTTGGTCTTCGTGACCATTTAAGCGGATGAGAGCATCCTCAATAAATGGGAGGGCGTGGGCTGCTGCGGCTTCGCCCTGCGCAATTAGCTCTGGTGCTTTGTCAAAATCGATAAGACTGATGTGCCCGACATGGGGTGCGATGAGGACGTCGGCTGGGTCGGTCGCAAGGCGCGAACGTGACAGGCGATCCTGCATAATGTTGAGAGATCCCATCATCACATTGACGATGCCGGGGGACTCCTTTTTCTTTCCGAAAAACTGGCGGGCGATGGCTCGTTCGGTGCGCCCAGTATCCACCAGCCGTTTGCGCCATCCAGACTCGTGGTCTTCGGAGTAGAGAGTCTCGATCATGTGGCCGTCATGGTGATTGCTCTTGCCCACAGCGTCCGTGTTGAGGTTCACCGCAATCACAAGGCGGGCGCCAAGAGCGCGACAAACGGAGACTGGAATCGGATTCACAAGCGCGCCGTCAATCAGCCAGCGGCCTTCGTGCCTCACGGGTTCAAACAGTCCTGGAAGTGCGTAGGAGGCACCAATTGCGTCCACGAGGGAGCCTTTACGGATCCAGGCTTCGTGGCCTGTCGCAAGCTCCGTGGCGACAGCGACGAATGTATGGTTCAGGTCTTCGATCTTGGTGTCGCCGATATGCTCACTCATCAGTTTCGTCAGGCGCTTGCCGCCAATGAGCCCTGCGCCGCCAAGCCTTAGGTCCATGAAATTGATGAGTTTTCGGCCATGAAAGGAAAGAGCGAACTCTTCAAGTTCGCCGAGCTTTCCAGCAGCGAAACCGCCGCCGACCAAAGCACCGATAGAGGTGCCGGAAATAATGTCCGGATTGTAACCAGCCTTCATCAGACCTTTGATGACGCCAATATGGGCCCATCCGCGGGCAATGCCCGAACCAAACGCGATACCTATCTTCATCTTAGCCATTCTGGCCCCCATTGTGCCCTTAGTATGACGGCTATGGATTTCTAAATTGCAAAGACTAGGTTTGGTCTGCTGACCTATTGCTGAAGACGGTGTTTGGAGTTCGTTAAGGTTTGGCTAGCTCAGGTGATGCCGTTTAGACGGTAGAGCACGTGGGGGCTGAGCGGGTTGTCTGCCGGCACAGTGGGGTCGGCGAAATCTTCGGCTGGGTCCCGGGTCATGCCAAGCGCTTCCATTTGAGCGCGGGACGGCAGGTTGATCGCAGACGTATAGCCGACCACCTCTTTAATCCCCAATGAGCGTGCATGAGCAAACCAGGCAAGGCCGGTCTCACGTGCATAGCCCTGGCGCCAAAAGGCCCTGTGCAATATCCAGCCAATTTCAACCGCAGGCTCGCCGGGCACATCGTTCGTCCAGGAAAGGCCGGTGCCGCCGATTAGTGCGCCATCTTCCTTTCTGACGGTGGCGAGAAAGGCAAAACCATGTTCTTCAAGGTGACCCATGCATTCAGCCACCACCTCATCCGATTGGGCGCGCGTGAGAAGGGCGGGATAGTAGTAGCGGCGCACATCAGCGTCAGCGTTGATCTCTGCAAAGGCTGCAAGATCACTCTCTCCCCAAGGGCGGATGAGCACGCGATCGGTTTCAATTTCCATCGTGCACGCCCCGTAACTGTTTAGAGTTTTTCCTGATCTGTGATGAGCTGGGCAGGGCTGCCGGACTGTCCAATTGGGCTTACCCGATAGAAGCAGGACCGATAGCCGACATGGCAGCAGCCACCGTCGCCTTGGGGCTCAACTTTCAACCAGACAGTGTCCTGGTCGCAGTCTGTCCGGATCTCAACGACTTTTTGGATTTGCCCGCTGGTGGCACCCTTGTGCCAAAGTTCGTTGCGGCTGCGGCTCCAATACCAGGCTTCACCGCTTTCAATTGTGCGGGCGAGTGCCTCTTCATTCATCCAGGCATGCATGAGCAACTCACCGGACTTTGCATCGGTGGTGACAGCCGGGATCAATCCATTTGCGTCAAATCTGGGTGCAAACAGAGTGCCGTTCTCGAGTTCGTCTTTGGACGAGGTTTTGGAAAAACTTGGGAGATCACTCACCGGGACCGCTCCTATTGACTTTTATTATCGCGTTTCCGGACGGAAAACCGGAAGCCACTTTTCCTGGAAACGCTTAGTCTGGAGCAGGGTCCCGGTGAAGAAGCGGAGCTTATTAATATCCCCGGATCATCGACAGGAAACGCCGTTCCATATTCGGGTCTTCTTTGAAGACACCAGTAAACTGCGTTGTAATCGTTGCAACATCAGGCTTTTTGATGCCGCGTGTTGTCATGCATTGATGCTTTGCTTCGATCAGAATAGCAACGCCTTTTGGTGCCAGCACCCGGTTGATTGAGTCTGAGACCTGCGCAGTCATAGTTTCCTGGGTCTGGAGCCGTTTCGCGTAAATTTCAATCACTCGGGCCAGCTTCGAGATCCCAACAACCTTGGATGTGGGCACATAGGCGATATGTGCCTTGCCAAGGATTGCGACCATGTGGTGCTCGCAGTGGCTTTCCAGATCGATGTCGCGCAGCATGACCATATCGTCATAGCCTTCGACCTCCTCGAACGTCTTGCCAAGAACCAGATCAGGGTCCTCGTCATAACCGGCGAAAAACTCCTCATAGGCCTTCACGACCCGCTTCGGCGTTTCAATCAGGCCTTCACGGGCCGGATCGTCGCCTGCCCATGAAATGAGGGTGCGGACCGCTGCTTCAGCCTCTTTGCGGCTGGGGCGGTTTGGGTTGTCGCTTTTTTCGATATTCTCAAGCACGTCGTCGACTACAGAATTCATGTCCATTTGACCAATCTCTTTTGGGGTTTCCCAACCGCACGTACTTGCGCACGCTGATGAACGGTCGGGTCAAGTCACGGACGGGGCGAAGGCACTCCTTCGGATCCAGTCCATTTGCCCATCAAGCACGGGTCTTATGCCATGCCATTGCTGATGCGACACCTTCTAAAGCATGCATATAGCGTTGCAAAAAAGCCTATCAAGTGGGCTCAACCTATACCTCACGCAAAGGTCAGTGGATGAATAGAACTGGAAATTAACCTTTGAGGTGGTTAGGTTGCCCTCAGGAGACTGATTATGACCTGTCGATGTTGTAGAAAAAACACCACAGAATCACCGGCTTAGGGGATGTCGCGCGGTTGCGGGTCCTGTGAGCCAGGGCCTTGCCTGACCTGATACGCGATGAGACACCCAGATGACCGAGACATCCTCCAAAACCCTTACGCTCTACAACACACTCACCCGTCACAAAGACGTGTTTCAGCCGATCAATCCGGATCGGGTGACGATGTATGTCTGCGGGCCAACAGTCTACAACCACGCCCATATTGGCAACGCGCGCCCAGCGGTGATTTTCGACATGCTGGCACGCCTGCTTCGGCACCTTTACCCCAGCGTCGTCTATGCCCGGAACATTACCGATATTGAGGACAAGATCATTGAGATGGCCGCCCAAGAGGGTGTCGAAATCTCTGTGATTACCGAACGTTATGCGGACATTTACAGGGCCGACATGGGTGCGTTGGGCGTCATTCTGCCCGATATCGAGCCTAAGGCGACTGAGACCATCCCAGAGATGATCGCCATGATGGAGCGCCTTATCGCGGCGGGTCACGCCTATGAGGCGGAAGGCCATGTGCTCTTCAATGTGCCGAGCTTCCCTGATTATGGGCAGCTGTCGCGCCGCGCCATGGATGAGATGGTGGCGGGCGCGCGGGTGGAAGTGGCACCTTACAAGAAGGACCCCGCCGACTTCGTGCTTTGGAAGCCGAGCACCGATGAGCAACCCGGGTGGGAGAGCCCTTGGGGACGGGGACGGCCTGGCTGGCATATTGAATGCTCCGCCATGATTGAGAAGCATCTCGGCGATACCATCGATATTCATGGGGGTGGGATCGATTTGCAATTTCCCCATCACGAAAATGAGCTGGCCCAGAGCCGGTGCAGCCATGAGGGTGCGCCGTTCGCGAACTATTGGCTGCATAACGGGTTCCTCAATATGAACTCGGAAAAGATGTCGAAGTCGCTCGGCAATGTGCTGCTGGTGCATGACCTCGTGGAGCAAGCGCCCGGCGAGGCCATTCGTTTGGCACTGCTCAATGGTCACTATCGCCAGCCCTTGGATTGGAATGATGATGTGCTGCCGCAAGCGAAGGCGCAGCTGGACCGTCTCTATGGCGCATTGCGTCACCTAGAAGGGGTTCAGCCTGCGTCCGGTGATCATGTGCCAGCTGGGTTCCTTGAGGCTTTGCTGGATGACCTGAATACGCCAAAGGCTTTGGCAGAACTGTTCCAGCTCGCGAAACTCGCCAATCAGGCGACAGAGCCGAAAGATCAGGCGCAGGTCAAAGCGGCTTTGCTGCAATCCGGGCTTCTCATCGGTCTGCTCCAACAGGATGCCAATGAATGGTTTGAAGGGGCGAGTGGTTCTTCTGACCTTGATGCGGACGCGATTGAGGCCCAAATAGAGGCAAGGAACGCGGCGCGTGCGGCGAAAGACTTTGCGGAAGCCGACCGGATCCGGGACGCTCTAGCAGATGCAGGTGTTCTGATTGAAGATGGGCCAGAAGGCACAAAGTGGAAACTGGCGGGTTAAACTCGTCGGAAAATGCGATAGAGACACCTGATGCTGGATGACATCTACAACAAGCGGATTTTAAAGCTCGCTGCGGACATTCCGCGGATCGGGCACCTGGATGCGCCAGATGGTTCGGCCACAGCTGTCTCCAAGCTTTGTGGATCAAAGGTTTCTGTCGAAGTGAAGATGGAAGGTGATGTCGTCACGGATTTTGCTCATGACGTGAAGGCCTGCGCTTTGGGGCAGGCTTCTTCCTCTATCCTGGCGGCCCATGTGGTCGGATCGACGGCTGAGGAGCTTCATCAGCTTCGCGACCAGATGGTTGCAATGTTAAAGGCAGGTGGCGAGCCACCCACAGGCAAATGGGCGGATGCAGAAGTGCTCACGCCTGTTCGTGACTACAAGGCCCGGCATACCTCCACCTTGCTCACCTTCAATGCCACCTGCGATGCGGTGGACGCTGCGATGGCACCTGGGTAGTCATTGCTTCGTTAGAGAAGGCCATAGAGAAGAGCCGACAGGTAGAGTCCAATCCCAAAACTCATATGCGCTGAGAGACTTCGAAAGCGGGCCACGTTTGGTGCCGGTGTCTTCGAAGCCGCAACGCCCGCGCCCATTCCTGGCTGCAAAATAAAAAAGGGTGCAGCAATTGTGGTTAGCCCGAAGGCGACCGCTGGAAACGGAGTCGGGGAAACGGTCCAGCTCAATCCCCAAATTGATATCAAAAGACCAGCGAAAATTACGCCGATCACATAGTGGGCGGTCCAACCAATAATTCGTTCACCTGTGATGGGCCGCGCTTCTGCAATGTTGATGTGGACCAGTTGACCTCGCGGGATGTGTCCGATCCAGCGCCCGACCATCGCGTAATTTAGGGAGGGGATGCTGAACGCTCTAAGTAGGAAGAGCGCCCACAGGTCCATTACGAGTGTCGCACCAATACCGATTGCACCCGTAGCGAGAAGGAATTCTTCATAACCAGTCATCAGTTTCTATCTTCTATAAACAATCAATTGATTAATTGAAACTAGTTTGAAGCTGCGGTAGGCTGAGGTCAATGACTGATATTGATATAGAGAAAGTGGCTGCCGCTGCCGACCTTGCAAAGGTGCTGGGCCATATGCACAGGATCGCGCTCCTTGAGCATATCGCTCAGGGAGAGAGGTCGGTCGACCGGTTGGCGCACTTGTCAGGCCTCTCCATGGCGAATGCCTCTCAACACCTCCAGCATTTAAAGAGGGCAGGGTTCGTGCTGTCCCGGCGAGACGGGAAGCGGGTGATCTATCGATTGGGTGAAGGTCCGGTATTAGATGTTTTGGCGGCCTTACAGACCTTCGTGGATCACAACCGGGCAGAGATACGGGCGCTAATTTCTGACCATGCTGTTCGCTCGGGGAATTTAGAAGCCATCACTCGGGAGGAATTGTTGGACCGAATTGCGGAAGGGAGCGTTACGGTATTGGATGTGCGCCCCGAAGAAGAGTTTGATCTTGGGCATTTGCCCGGTGCGATCAATATTCCCTTCAATGAACTAGAGGCCAGGTTGGCTGACATCCCTGCGGGGAATGAAATTGTTGCTTATTGTCGGGGGCCGAATTGTCTGTTTTCTATTGATGCACTCAAGCTACTCAGGGATCGGGGGTTAACCGCTCGTCATCTGGAGAATGGGTTTCCAGCTTGGAAGGTTGCAAAGCTTCCCGTGGAGGCGTGTGCCTAGTTCATGGGCCTATTTACCTCTCGCTTACCATGCTGCTATAGATTGAGCCTCAAATCTGAGGAAGAGATGCTGACAGACGCGCAAAATATGCACTGGACGGGTGGCCCTACGGCCGCTGCGATCGTGCGCGTGTTCAAGCTGGGGGTCGCAACCGGCACCACCCTCACTAGCACCGGCTCGGTCTGACACCGAGCCTGGCTCATTGAGCCTGTGGCCCCGAGCGATGCTCGCGCCGGGTCGCAAATCCACCAAAATACGAGATCAGCAAGCTTTCTGGGCTTTTAAGGCATTCAACTGTCGCGCCCATCTGTTGAGCAGCGCTGACTTACACGATACTTAAAGCCATGCGGTTTTCACGAATCGACCATGATCGAAATCAGAAAGAAACCCATGCGGCGCAGTCCGCTTGCCATTGTGATGTTGGGGCTGGTCCAGTTTTACCGACTGGTCCTGTCGCCGCTTCTTGGGCCCCGATGTCGGCATATGCCGAGCTGTTCGGAATATGCCCTGGATGCCGTCCGTCAACATGGCGGTTGGCGCGGGGGGTGGGTGGCCTTGTCGCGTATCTCGCGGTGCCATCCTTGGGGGTCTCACGGGTTTGATCCGGTTCCGGTGGAACTTGTAGACCAACCGTTTTATGCGCCCTGGCGCTATGGACATTGGTCGCGTGAACTTCGTGACGTGCCGCCTGAAAAGAAGGAACTGCCGCCTGCGAACAAGTAGGGCAGTTGAAAGGAAGAAGTGATGATTAAGCTGACGATGCCAGATGGCTCCATTAGGGAAGAAGCGCAGCCGCTTGATGGGCTGGCGCTCGCCAAGAGCATCTCCAACTCGCTCGCCAAGAAGGCTATTGCGCTGAAGACTGATGGTGAGGTCGTTGATCTTGCCACCGTGCTTGACAGGGACGTTGCAGTTGAAATCGTGACGGCCAATACGCCAGATGGGCTTGAGTTGCTCCGGCACGATGCGGCCCATGTGATGGCAGAAGCGGTGCAGGAGCTTTTCCCAGGCACGCAGGTCACGATTGGTCCGGTGATTGAAAATGGCTTCTTCTACGATTTCGCGCGCGCGGAACCTTTCCATCTGGAAGATCTGGAAAAGATCGAAGCGAAGATGAAAGAGATCGTTGATCGGAACGAACCGATCACGCGGGAAGTCTGGGACCGGGATGAGGCGATCGCCTACTTCAAAAAGATCGGTGAAGAGTACAAAGCTGAGATCATCTCCAGCATTCCAGCGGGCGAGGATGTCAGTGTTTATCGCCAGGGCGAATGGCTTGACCTCTGCAGGGGTCCGCATCTGCCGTCGACAGGTAAACTCGGCAAGTCCTTCAAGCTCACGAAACTCGCAGGCGCTTACTGGCGGGGCGACAGCAATAATGAAGTGCTGCAGCGCATTTACGGTACTTGCTGGTCGAGCGACAAAGAGCTCAAAGCCTACCTTCATATGATTGAAGAGGCAGAGAAGCGCGATCACCGCAAGATCGGCCGCGAGATGGACCTCTACCATTTCCAGGAAGAAGCTCAAGGGTCAGTGTTCTGGCATCCCAAGGGCTTCGTCATCTACAACCAGCTGGAAGCCTATATCCGCCGCAAGATCAGCAAGGCTGGATATGAAGAAGTGAAGACGCCACAGTTGATGGCGTCCAAGTTCTGGGAGCAATCCGGTCACTGGGGCAAGTATCGCGAGAACATGTTTGTTGTTCCGGACGAAGTGCCGAACACGGAAGATGATGGCGAAATCTTCTCGGGCAAAGGCGATCTCATGGCGATCAAGCCTATGAATTGCCCAGCCCACGTCCAGATTTTCAATCAGGGCATTAAGTCCTATCGCGACCTGCCGATGCGGATGGCGGAGTTTGGCTGTTGTCACCGGAATGAAGCACATGGCGCGCTGCATGGGTTGATGCGCGTGCGGCAGATGACGCAGGACGATGCGCACATCTTCTGTACAGAAGAACAGATCCAGTCTGAGACCGAACATTTCGTCAATCTGCTGTATGCGGTTTATGAGGATATGGGCTTCGACGACGTGGTCATCCGACTTGCCACGCGGCCTGAAAAGTTTGGCGGCACGGTTGAGCGATGGGATGCAGCAGAGAAGGCCCTTGGCGCGGCTCTGCAGGCGACTGGCTATGACTATGTCGTTGCTGAAGGTGAGGGCGCGTTTTACGCGCCGAAGCTTGAGTTCCATTTGAAGGATGCGATTGGGCGATCCTGGCAGGTGGGTACGTTGCAGCTCGACTATGTTCTGCCGGAGCGTCTCAACGCGACTTATGTGGCAGAAGACGGATCACGGAAACATGCGGTCATGCTTCACCGGGCGATCCTTGGCACGCTGGAACGTTTTATCGGCATCATGATCGAGAGTTGCGCGGGCAAACTGCCTTTATGGCTGGCGCCCGTTCAGGCCGTCGTTGCAACGATTACGTCCGAGGCGGATGAGTACGGCCTTGCTGTTGTAGAAAAACTCAAAGCTGCAGGCCTTCGGGTTGAGAGCGATACGCGGAACGAGAAGATCAATTACAAGGTGCGTGAGCACTCTGTCGGCAAAGTGCCTGTGATCATGGTGGTGGGCATGAAGGAGGCGGAAGAAGGCAAGGTTTCCATCCGTCGCCTTGGCTCCAAGGACCAGACTGTGGTTGATGTGGATGAGGCGATCGCCGCACTTGTGGCGGAAGCCACACCACCAGATTTGGTTGACGCTGCCTAACTCTTAGAAGTCATACCAGAGTGAGAGTTTGAGCCCGGTTTCCTTCAGGACATTTCTACCTATGAAGGTCCTGAAGGCACCGGCTTCGATGGCAAATCCTGGTTCTAGTCGATGGACGAGACCGAACTCCGCTTTGCTCGACCAATAATGCCCTTGTGGGGATGGTGTCCGCCCGATCGAATATTCGGTATTTGATTTCAATAAGGTCATCCAATCCGGTCCCCAATTGAGACCAAGTGTTGCATCTGCGCTCGCGACGGCCGGGCGGATACCCGGCCGGTACTTGTAGGCAAACCGTTGGGCGCTAAAACCGAATAGGCCCATGAACATGATGGGAGTTCCGGTGTTCACAGCGACCTCGTAGTCCATGTCGCCAGGTTGCGAAGCGGCAGGGTCATCTCCGCCGGATGAGGTGTTGAGTATCGCGAGTGCGTCTACGGAATAGAGCGTTTCATCCCAGGTGAAGAGATGGGTTCGTGCGCCAAATTCTACGCGACGAAACGCGGTGTCTGTGAACTGACGGTTGAAGGCTTCTGACTTATCTGTGGAGCGGGCGACTTCTCCGATGAGCGTCACCCGGTCTGTTAGTCCATGCTCGGCATAGACCTGAATTTCGACCTTTTTGAACCGGCCTCGTGATACTGCGTTTCCGGTCTGGTCGAAGGTTCTGTGCGCCAATGCGTGGGTGGCTGAGACGATGACCTCCGTTTCACCCTTTGGCTGAGGCCATGCCCCTGCCAGGACAGATTCTGCAGCCAAGATGAAAAGCAGACCGATGCCGACACACCCATAGAACAACTTCTGCGCAAATTCCCCCATAGGGAAATTGAAGTTTTATTATTGCGTTGTGTCCAACAAAATATTTGCGAACCATTTGCAATTTCTGCCGGGTGCCTTATGTCATGGGTGAGGCTTGGCAAGTTGAAGGAATGACTATGAATGAGATGATCGACCTGTTGCTCTCCCGACGTTCAGTTGTCGCGGGCAGTATGACGCAACAGGGCCCGAGTGCCGACGAGCTAGACACCATTCTTGCAGCGGGGCACAGGGTACCAGATCACGGGAAACTCGGACCCTGGCGGTTCATTGTTTTTGAAGGCAACGCGCGGGCTGAATTTGGGGCGGTGTTGGAGGATGCCTTTGCGAAGGCCAATCCGGATTGCGACGCAGAGCGGGCCAGCCTCGAGACGCTCCGTTTTGTGCGCGCTCCCACGGTGGTTGGCGTTGTTTCCTGTGTCACTGAGAACATCAAGATCCCGGTCTGGGAGCAGCAGCTCGCCGCTGGTGCGGTTTGCCAGAACATGTTGGTCGCGGCCACAGCGCTTGGGTATGCCGCGCAATGGCTTACCGAGTGGTATGCGTTTGATGAGAATGTCGTGAGCGCACTGGGGCTTGGCGAGGGCGAGCGGGTGGCAGGCTTTATCTATCTCGGTGGCAAAGAGGCTCAGCCGACAGAGCGGGTGCGTCCCGATCTTGCCGACCGCATCACCCGTTGGTCAGGATCATGATGGCTGTTTGCGTGCTGGCGCGCCTCTGACTTCGCCGTCTTCGCGCATGATGGTCGCTCGCGCCTGACGCACGCCAACATCCATTTTGCTGTCGGGCATTTCACCAATATTGGTTTTGATCCTGCTGTTCCTTTGGGCGGTTCCGACCGCAAGCGGCACAACTACCGTCAGGGCAAGGATCACAAACAGGACACCCGCGAGCGCACTCTGCTGGTAAATCATGTATGCCGTGTACAGACTGGCTGCCAGGATTAGGGCTGCGATGATTTTTTTGACTATCGACATAAAGGTCTTCCTTGCACTGCTGCATGGGGTGCCGCTCGATAAGCGTAGCAGTGCCGCCGAATAAGGCCAGCATTTTCATCATCAAGATTTTGTGGCAGCGGCCCGTGCAATAACGCTTTCAGCCTGACGCAGGTGAGGGCGGTCCAGCATTTTTCCGTCAAGGCTCACGACGCCCGGATTGCCTGCATCTGCGAAGACTTTAACGACAGCGCGGGCTTCGGCAATGTCTTCTTCAGTGGGTGTGAAGACAGTGTTGATAACGGGCACCTGCGCTGGGTGGATCGCAACTTTCCCTGTAAAGCCGTCGCGAATGGCAGCACGTGCTTCTGCTTCCAGAGCCGCTTCATCGCGAAAATCTTTGCAAATTCCGTCGATTGGCATGACATCGGCAGCAACTGCGCCCAATAAGCACAGTGTACGCGCCAGTTTATAAGGCTCAGTATAGTTGCCTGCGTCATCCCGGTTTGATCTGGCGCCCAGGTCGGCGGAGAGGTCTTCAGCCCCCCAGGTCATGGCAAAGAAACGCTCGCTGACATTTCCATAGGTGCCCAAGCTGAACATGGAGGCTGCTGTTTCTGTCGCGACGTTCATGAGCTTGATCGTACCTTGTTGCAGACTGTGTGCTTTTTCGAGGTCGGTCAGGTGTTTGCAGACCGTCGCAATACACGCACCGGAAATGGTTTTGGGAACCATGATGGCGTCGGGCTTTGCGGGCACGACGGTTGCGAGATCCTGCTGCCAGAATTCGCTGTCCAGCGCATTCATGCGGACGAGGACGGTTTGCCCATCGTCGGGTTTGCGGGACTGCAGATAGTCAATGGCGCCTTCTCGAGCGGAGGGTTTGTTGTTGAGGGCAACCGCGTCTTCAAGGTCGAGGATGAGCGCGTCGGCGCCAGAGTCAGCTCCTTTGGCAAGTTTGCGATCACTGTCTGCTGGAACAAAAAGGAATGAGCGCATGAGTTAACCGTCCGTCTTAGCAATCATGAAGGCTTGTCTTGTGCATTGGGCGACGAGTTCGTCGCGTTGGTTGTAGCCGCGATGCTCGAAGGTCACGATGCCAGCTTTCGGGCGTGATTTAGATCTGCGTTTGGAGATGATGCTGGTTTCAACCCGCATGGTGTCGCCATGGAATACAGGTTTGGGGAAGGACACGTCGGTCATGCCGAGATTTGCGATCGTGGTGCCATGGGTTGTTTCATGCACCGAGATGCCGATCACAAGCCCTAGCGTGAACAGGCTGTTGACCAGGGGCTTGCCAAATTCGGTCTCCGTCTCTGCGTAGTGGTGGTCGAGATGGAGCGCAGCCGGGTTCATTGTCATCGCGGAGAAAAGTGTGTTGTCAGTTTCCGTGATGGTGCGGTGGATCGCGTGTTTAAGGACGAGACCTTCCTCGCATTCTTCGAAATAGAGCCCTGGCATGAGGTTTCCCTGTGTTTTTGTTTGTTTTCTGGACGGCCTGTCACCGTCTTCCATCTTTGGGTAAGTTATACCTTAAACACACCAGAGCCGTTCGAATTTTGATTTGTGTAAGATGGACTCTGGCTTCTTTTTTTGTCGCGTTTTCGGGCGGAAAACCGTTCACACGTTCGGCTTGGCCTTGAACCGGTGGCGGCTTCATCCTCGCCCTGAAAACGCTTTGGGGAGACAGATTGTGGATTTTGAGTTTTCCGCCGATCAGCAGGCCATTCGGGACGCCATAGCGAAAATCTGCGGCAAGTATGGTGATGACTATTGGCTCGCCCGTGACACAGACGGCGTGTTTCCGGAAGACTTTGTCAGAGATATCGCCGCGGGCGGGTGGCTCGGTATTGCAATGCCGGAGGCCCATGGCGGAGCTGGATTGGGTGTGACTGAAGCGGCGATTGTCGCTCAGACCATTGCGCAATCTGGAGCGTGTCTTTCAGGCGCGTCATCGATCCATATCAATCTCTTTGGACCCATGCCGATTGTCGTCTTCGGGACGGATGAGCAGAAGGCGAAAAACCTGCCGCCACTGATTGCCGGAACCGATCGTTGCTGCTTTGGAGTAACTGAGCCAGATGCTGGCCTCAACACTATGGCCATCACAACCAGGGCGGAGCGGGATGGCGATCATTACATCGTTCATGGTCGAAAGATGTGGACGTCAACGGCACAGACCGCAAACAAGATCCTCCTGCTCGCGCGGACAACACCAAAAGAGGATTGCAAAAAGGCGACTGAAGGTTTGAGCCTTTTCTACACTGACCTTGATCGCGGCGGTGCGACGGAAGTCCATGAGATTGCCAAGATGGGTCGTAAGGCGGTCGATTCAAATGCAGTGTTTTTTGATGGCTTGCGCGTTCCCAAGGAAGATCTCATCGGGGAAGAGGGGAAAGGCTTTCGCTATCTGCTTCATGGGCTTAATCCGGAGCGGGTTTTGATTGCAGCTGAAGCCATTGGTATTGGCCGCATCGCTTTAGAAAAAGCCACGACCTATGCCCGTGAGCGAGAAGTCTTTGGCCGGCCCATCGGGCAGAACCAGGCGATCCAGCATCCACTTGCAAAATCCTGGGCGGAACTGGAAGCGGCCAATCTCATGGTCTTCAAGGCAGCAGCGCTTTACGACGCTGATGCTGCTTGCGGCGCAGAGGCCAACGCGGCGAAATATCTTGCTGCTGAGGCAGCATTTCGTGCTTGTGAAACTTCCGTCATGACCCATGGCGGTATGGGCTATGCGAAGGAGTTTCATGTCGAACGTTACTTGCGCGAAGTGATGATCGCTAGAATTGCTCCAGTAAGTCGTGAACTAGTCTTAAGTTTTATTGCTGAGAGAGTCTTGGAATTACCAAAATCTTACTGATTGAATACTTCTAGTGAACTGTATATTTTCCTCAGCAGATTCGATGCTGAGGTGACGCTCAGCCTTTACGTCGTTTAGCTGGGTGTGTTTATGACGTTGCCTAAGAGAGATCGACATTGGAATGGCTGGGTCGTCTGGCTGCTGGCAATAGGAGCTGGTCTCGGGCTTATCAATTCTGTTCTGCAGCTGAGCCGCTATGGTACCGATGTTGCGTCGCGCTTCGGTTCTGCTGATTGGACCATGATTGTCATTTGGGGGGCTCTCCTGGTCGTTTGGGCTCTGGTCCTTGGCGGCATCTCGGGAGTTGCCCTGGGGCGCCGGTGGTATGGTTTTTCCAGCGGTGTTGTTGATGGTGTTTCGCGGAGATCGATGGCATCTTCAGACTGATATGCCTGAAAAATTCTCCCTACACCCAAGACTCGCAGCCGACACCTTCATTATTGATGATTGGACGCTTTGTCGTGTTCTTCTGATGAATGATGCCCGGTTCCCCTGGCTTATTCTTGTGCCTCGGCAGAATGGTCTTCGCGACTTTGACGAGATTGCAGAGAGTGACAAGCCAACCTTTCTCGCTGAGATTGATCGGGCGAGCCGAGCCCTTCGAACAGAGACTTCAGCGGAGAAGATGAACGTGGCAGCACTGGGCAATATGGTGCCACAACTTCATATCCATGTTGTTGCGCGCTTTGCGACCGATGCGGCCTGGCCCGCACCGGTCTGGGGTGTAGGGGAAGCCATCCCCTACAGCACACTTCAGGTTGACGCATTGATTGTCGCGTTGCGAGAGGCGGCTAAGCAGTAACCAATTGCTTGCTCAGCAGCGGCCGGTCTGATTTCACAAAGAACATCAGAATGGCACCGAGCCCTATAATGACGGGAGCTACCATCATGCCGCTTCGCTCACTTTCTGTGAGGTAGGAGACCAGCGCGACGAGGGCTGGGCCGGTGAAGGCAACGGCATTGCCAGCCAGTGCCATGATGCCAAACCATTTGCCCGCCTGACCTTCTGGTGCGATCCGCGCCATCATGGTTCTGCCGGAGCCGCCAGCCGGACCAATACCCATACCAAGAAGCAGCGCCACCCCGATAAAGGCTTGTTCTGCAGGTGTGGATAAGAACCCCTCTGAAATGTCTGAGGAAGCGGGAAAGCTGAGCAAGGCCACCATGCCTATGACGAGGATGAGAAGGGCAAGCAGGATTGTGTTCTTCGCTCCAATGCGGTCATCAATCTGACCGCCGATTGTCGCGCCGACAGCGGCGGCACCCAGAATGCATATGCCGAACACTGCGAGTTCCAGTGTATCCCAGTCGAACAATCCAGCGGCGTAGATGGAGCCGAAAGTGAGGGCGACGCCGATACCGTCCTGATAGATCACACGCGCGATAACAAACCGAGCGATGGCGGGTTCTGCGCGCATCGCGATATAAGCATCTTTGATGACGCCGCGCACAATGCGTCCAACTGGCAGGCAGACCCGACGGATGGGCGTTGGGGGAGTGAAGGCGAGCAGCGGCAGCAGGAAAAAAAGCAGGGCTGCAGCAACGATGGGGCCAGCAATGCGACTGTGCTCATGGGCTTCCCGGTCCAGACCGAAGAAGGGCGTGTCGCCAAGCATAAAGGCGGCGATGTATCCGCCCAGCAGGATGAGACCCCAGGCAATGCCAAACCCGATTGCATTTCCACTCAAGCGGCCAATGGTGGCTGGTGTGCCCAGATTGGGAAGGAGAGAGCTATAGGTGACCCCTGCCAGCTCAACCCCGATCATGAGGAGAATGGCGACAAAGCTGAGGGTCACGAGCCCTTCGAGAGGGATACCGGGAACCGCAAACCAGAGTGTTGCACTGGCAGCGGCACCCAGAACGACAAAACCTGTCAGAAACCGCTTCTGGCCTCCCACCGTGTCGGAGATCGTTCCGATGATCGGCCCAAGCAACGCAACGGAGATGCCACCGATTGCCGTCACGACTCCCCAGATGCTTTGAGCCTCCGAACCACCACCAAGCACGGTTTGAACCATGTAGGGCGCAAAAATGAAATAGAGCAGCAGTACATTGACGCTCTCAATGCCCGGCGCAAAGGCGACCCAGGAGGCACGGGCGAGGGGATATCTATGGGTATCAATTGTCATGGTTGGTCCTTCCTCTCATTGGAAGGTCCACATGGCCTCTATGAGCCTGCGAGGGCTCGCCTAATGCTCAACCTGCCGGCCAATTTCCGGAAAAGGCCAGTGTTTCGGGAATTCGGCGAGGTTTTTGGTCTATCTCGATGGCGCAGGAGGATTGATTTGCCTGGATGATCGCGAGATCGTTGAGGAAAAGGTGGTGGCTGATGGATCTTGTGACATTTGATGCGGTGTTTCGCTATGGGGCGGTAACCAGCCTCTTGCTCTTTGCTGTACTTCTTCTTCGGGACCATCGGGCGTCCTGGCCTGGCAGACTGGGGGGGGCGGCAGCGCTTTGTACTGCTGCCTACCTGTTCTGTTCGATCACCGATAACTTCTGGGTAGAGGTGCTGTTGCTGCCAGCTTGTATTGCCAATTCAGTGGTTTTATGGATTTTTGGGCTTTCGCTCTTCGAGGATCGCTTCAAGCCTGGCCCGGTTCATTGGGGTCTTCTGAGTTTCATCCTGATGTTCGGCATTTGGCGGGTGGGGCCTGACGTTCTGACTGGCAACCATGAGCATTCAGCCGTCGACAATCTGCACCAGCTGATCGTTATTGGGCTGGCGGTGCATCTCGGATGGGTCGCCTGGCGCGGGCGGGCGGATGATTTGCTCGAGGCGCGCAGGCGTTTCCGGCTCTATTTCATTTCATTCCTTGTTGTAATGATGTCTGTCGTCTCCATCTACGAGCTCACTGTCGATATAGGACCACCTTTTGTTCCGATCCAGGCGCTGCAATCGTTCGCCATCTGGCTGGTCGTCGTCTCTCTGGTGGTGCGTGCGGCCTCTCTGGCGCCTGATGCCATGTTTTTTCCAGAGCCCAGACAGACGCCTTTGGTTGAAGAGGACTTGCCGAGTGCCGCTGTCCAGATCGCCCGACGGGACCTAGCGGCGCTTGAGACCTGGATCACAAAAAGGGAGGGGCTGTTTGCTGCTTCCCTGACGATTGGGAGGCTCGGGGAGCAGGTAAAGATTCCAGAACACCGACTGCGGCGGCTGATTAATCAGGAGCTCAACTTCCGGAATTTCAACGATTTCCTCAACCAATACCGAATAGCGGAGGCTAAAGAGCGTCTCCGGGATCCGGATTTGGCGCGGCTTCCTATTCTCACCATCGCCATGGATTTGGGGTATGGCTCGATTGGACCGTTCAACCGTGCCTTCAAAGAGCGGGAGGGCGTGACGCCAAGCGCCTACAGGCTCGGAACTGGCGATTTGGAGTCCTCAGACCCGCCTGATTATGGTTAATAAAAACTTCAGGTCTCCGCGCTAGCGTTTCTGATCTAGGGGAGTGCTTTCTGTGCTCTCAGATTTCGGGGGCGCTGTTATGCGGACTTGCCTTATTGCTGATTCATCTCATCTCGCGCGACGGGTTGCGGCGCGTGTTTGCGGACGGTTGGGCTTTCGGAGCATGGAAGTCTCCTCTGGTGAGGGGCTCAAAAAGGCATTTCGGCGTTTTCAGCCGGACCTCACGATCGTTGACCAATCTGTCTGCGCTGAAGATGTGGGCGCCCTGATCGTGTCTCTGCGCTATGGGCTCGGCGGACTTCGAGATCTGAATGGACGCGATGGGATCATTTTACTGACGGGCCATGAGCTCACACCAGACATGATCGATGACGCTCGCATTGCTGGGGCCGATGATTACATTCGCAAGCCCATCGATGATGCGACGCTTGCGCGCAAAATCCGGATGCCTCATCCCTCCGACAGGATCGCAGTCGGGCAGTCTGATATGGCTTCACGACGCAACGTAGTTGAGAGCCAAGCGACAAGTGGTGGCAACATTATCCGTCTGTCGGATTGGCGCTAACGTTTCGCGCTAAGTCATTGAAGATGAGTCTGATTTTGGAATCATCCACAGGCTGATAAGCCGTTCTCATCTTGAGTCCGACTCGCCTTCCAACGCTCTGAATTTTCTCGCCGTTTAGCTTTCGTGCTGCTTTGACCAGGCGATTACGCGCTCTCGACTGACCAGATAGGGTTTGAGCCCTGCAAGGCCAATCAATCCACCAGCGAGCAATATGATCGCGGGCGGATAGGCGAGTGAATAGCGGATCATCATTTCGTCCTGGTAGACGAAATCCGTCATCGCCGCGATCACTGAAGGACCAAGTCCCAGGCCGATCAGCGTGATCACAAAGATCATGAAGGCAGACGCAAAGCCGCGCATCTGGTTGGGCATGAGTTCCTGAATGGCGGCGGCGCCAGGGGAAATTGCAAAGGTTGAGAAGAATGTTGCGAAGCAGAGAAGCACGAATAGAAGCGGGATATTCTCCACAAGTGGGTAGGTAAGTGCGAACGGTGCTGCGGCAAGGCAGCCAAGCCCCATTACCAACAAACGACCGTTTGGTCGCCCTGAGGCTGTTACTTTGTCACCCATCCAGCCACCAGCAACGACGCCAGCCGTGCCAAAGACCATGACGATAAGGCCGTAATAAGTGCCGGCATCGACGATCGCCCACCCGTGGGTGCGAACGAGGAAGGTTGGTATCCAGGCCGCCACGCCATAGGCCATCATGGCCCCTAGCGCATAGCATAGGTGGTGGGAAACGAGGGTGGCTCGGTTCTGCCACATGAAGCCCACGACTTCACCGAGTGGCAGAGGGGCATGGGTTTCTTCGCCGTCTTCATTGGTCTCTGTGCGCATATGACCGCGGCGCTCGGGTTCCTTAATTGTCCACATCCAAATGGCAACCAGAATGCCGGGCAGACCAACCGCCAAAAAGACGACCTGCCAGGGGTATATGTCGCCAATAAGCGGGAGCGTTGTTGCGCCTGTCGTATTTACGATGGCGATTACCTGAGCCCCAATGACGAGGGCCAGGCCTGCGCCGATATAGACACCCATGCCGTAGACACCGAGGGCAAAGCCCATGCGTTCTGGGCGGAAATAATCAGCCAACATGGAATAAGCGGCAGGGGACAGGGCTGCTTCGCCTACGCCAACGCCCATTCGATAGAGAAACAGTTCCCAGTAAGAACGGGCGGTGCCACACAGGGCCGTCATAGCACTCCATACGAGGATGCCGGCCGAGATGATGGTGACGCGTTTTTTGCTGTCGACCATGCGGCCAATAGGTAAGCCAAGCACTGCGTAGAAGATCGCGAAGGCGAAGCCCTGGAGCAGGCTCATCTCAAAGTCTGAGATACTCAGGTCCCGCTTCATGGGGCCCACCAAAAGGCTCAAAATCTGGCGGTCAATGAAGGAGAAGGTGTAGGCGACCACCAGAACAGCGACCACGTACCAGGCGTAGACAGGATTGGGATAGGGCTTTTCACCTGGGACTGACGCGCCTGGATGGTGCAGCGTTTCAGATACTTCCGCTGCGACTTCGGTCTCCGACATTCTTTTCTCCTCCTGATTTCCCCGAACGCGAGCTTACCCACTTCTCTGGAAAGGGCTAGGAAAAGTGAGGTTTTCTGTCCGTCACCGCTCTGCGAGCTTCTGGCACGAGCCTTGCGATGTTGATGTCGGGAAAAGGTGAGACATGACTTCGATTTACACACAGATAGCGGCGACGCCGCGAGAAGTGACCGGCGCGATTGCACAGGCCAGCGATGCAACAGGGGTCGATTTTGACTATCTGATGCAGACAGCGATGCGCGAGTCGAGCCTGGAAAGTACAGCAAAAGCAAGGACTTCCAGCGCTGCGGGGCTTTTTCAGTTCATCGATCAGACGTGGCTGAGCACCGTGAAACAAAATGGTGCGGAGCACGGGCTCGCGGACTATGCGGAGGCTATTGAGGTAGATGGTCGAGGTCGGCATTTTGTAGCCGATCCAGCCATGAAGCAGGAAATTCTTGCCGAGCGTTATAATCCCACCAGTGCCGCGCTCATGGCCGGTGCCATGACCCGAGGTGCGGAGAACCGCATGGAGCGTGAGCTCGACCGGGAAGTGAGCGACGGTGAGCTCTATATGTCCCATTTCTTAGGGACCGGCGGGGCCATCGATTTTATCCAGGCAACAGAAGTCGCTCCTGGGCGATCCGCGGCAGATCTCTTCCCCCGGGCGGCGAGTGCCAATAAATCCATTTTCTTTGATGGGGAAGGCCGTGCGAAATCCATGCGCGAGGTCTATCGCAATCTCATCTCCCGCCATGATGGAGGCAGTCACGATCCAGCTCCGGCGTTGCCGGGTGACTCTATTCCAGCACCTGCGCGCCGAAACCCAGGTGGCCCGGCCATGCCGCCACTGCAAGTGGCCACGGGCTACTCACGGCCAACCATGGAACTCAACCCGATGGTTGTGAATATTCTGGCTTCGCTGGAAGCGCCTGAACGTGTTGATGCAGAAACATCGCGGCGTAAAGAACAGGCTTATGACGAACTGAGGCTCAGCGCGTCTGCCTCTTAAGCCTCCTGGACGGTCCCGGTTGCTTTGAGTGCTTTCCATTCTTCGTCCGTTACACCAGCAGCCCTCAACACCTCCTCTGTGTGTTCACCGAGGCCTGGCGCCGGGGCCTTCATGCCATCTTTTACATCTGAGAACCTGATAGGCCCCGCGGGTGACTTAAAGGCTGGTTTGCCGTCAGGACCGGCAATGTCGACGAAGCCACCCGCAGCGTGGGCCTGTTCATCTTCCACGACATCTCTTGGGTGCTGCATGGGCGACCAGATTTGATCTTCCGCGTCTAGCCTCTCGCGCCAATATTCCAGATCGTGTTCGCGGAAGGTTGCGTCCATAATGTCGACAAGGGCCGCCGCGTGCGTGCGACGGGCTTTTGGCGTAGCGAACCGTTCATCTTCGATAAGGTCTGGATGGCCTAAAGCACGGCAAACACCGGCCCAATCCTTCTGGCCCTGGCGCGGCACAAGCGCAATCCAATAGTCATCTTTGGTCAAGAAGAAGTTGGATGTTGGACTTAGTGCCTCATGGCGACTCTTGGAGGTGGCCAGCTTGCCGAACATAAGCTGGATCGACATATCTGATCCGCCTGTGTAAATGCCTGTACGAAGCAGGGAAGATTCAACAAGTTTGCCTTTGCCTGTTTTGCCGCGTTCGATGATCGCAGCCAGAATTCCTGCAACGGTTGCCATTGCTGTGGTGTGGTCGCCATTGGCCATGCGGAGTGGGGCGGGTTCCTGTCCCTTCGGCGTTGCCATGCGGCCAATACCGGAACGCGCATAAAAAGCAGCAACGTCAAAACCCGGCTTGTCGCGGTCGGGGCCGGTCAGACCGTAGCCGGTGACGCTGGCATAGATGAGTTTTGGATTGATGGCTTTGAGGCTTTCATAGTCGAGGCCCGAGCGCTCCAGACCGCCAGGGCGGACATTTGTGAGAAAGACGTCTGCGTCCGCTACCAGTTTCTTCAGTGCTGCGACGCCTTCAGGTTTGCTCGTGTCTAGAGCCACACCCTTTTTGCCCCGATTGTCGATGGTGAAGACCGGGTTCCCTTGCAGACCTTCAGATCCGATGTTTGAGAGGAACTGACGCATTGGGCAGCCATGTAGGGGCTCCACTTTGACCACATCAGCGCCCCAGTCAGCCATAATGCCGCCCGCGCCGGGTGCTGCGATGTAAGTTGCCATTTCAATCACGCGAATGCCGTCGAGCATAAGAACCCCCGAATACCGGCCAACATGGGGCCGGGTGTGTTGTTTCTTGTTGCGGCGGATCATCCACACTTCCGCCATGGTGTCAAAATGGCCGGTTTTCGGTGATTTTGCTTCTCGTGTTACGCTGGGGCATGGCTGATTTGACCGACAAGGAACTCGCTGACTTTGCGGCGCTCTTGCATTCCATGAAGGCTGATTTGCAGGAGATGCAAGCGTCTTCTAAAGACGCGAGCGCGGTTGTTCATCTTGATCAACAAAGTGTGGGGCGCCTCAGTCGAATGGATGCGCTACAAGCACAGGCGATGGCTCAAGAGACCGATCGCCGCCGGGCGCTTGATCTGCGCAAAATTGACGCGGCGCTCGCTCGTATCGATGACGGCGAATTCGGGTATTGTGCAGCCTGTGGTGACGCGATTGAGCGTGGCCGATTGGATTTGGATCCCGCTGCGGCGACCTGTGTCGCGCATGCGAAGTAGAGAGAAGAGGGTTCAGGAGTGAGTGTGACGGACCAGAGTGCGGTGAAAAGCGGGTATGCAGACAGCGGGCGGGTTCGCTTTTTGGCATCTTTCATTGTTTGGCCCGGCCTGCTCGCAGCCGGTGTGACCTTGACAGGGTGGGGGATGACAACTGACTCGCCCATTCTCGTTTTCAATATTGTCTATCTGAGTTTCGCGCTGACCGTTGGTATTCTGGAACGGGTGATGCCCCATGAGCGCGCCTGGTTGAAGGATGACAAGCAGACCTTTGCCAACCTTGCGCATACCCTGCTGAACAAAGGGCTGGTGCAGGTCCTGGTTATTGTTACAGCCACTGTGGGGATTGCGGGCGCTGTGCAGCCACCGGCTGGTTCAACAGATGGGTATTGGCCAGGTGGCTGGCCCATGCTGGCGCAGGTGGTTCTGGGGTTGGTGATCGCTGAATTTGGTCTCTATTGGGCTCATCGTTTGGCGCATGAGATTCCCTATATCTGGCGTTTTCACGCGGTGCATCATTCCGTGACCCGGTTGTGGGTGATCAATACAGGCCGTTTCCATTTCGTGGATTCGTTCTTCAGCATCATTTTGAGCCAACCTCTGCTCTTCCTGATGGGCGCGCCGATGGAAGTATTCCTTTGGGTGAGTGCTTTCACAGCATTTGTCGGCATTTTGACCCATTGCAACATTGAAACCCGCACAGGGCCGCTCAACTACGTCTTCAACACACCAGGCCTTCACCGTTGGCACCATTCGCTGGACCTGAACGAAGGCAATAAGAACTACGGCGAGAATCTGATGCTCTGGGACATTTTGTTTCGCACATATTTTGATGCGGATCGTCGGCCCCCAGCGAAGATCGGGATTCATGGGCCCATGCCTGCTGGGTTTGCAGAGCAACTGGTCCATCCGTTCCGGACACCACCGTCTGACTGACCCCTCTCTGGCGGCAGACCATAGGTAAACTTTTACGTTTTCCACAGAGGTCGTAAGTTGATCAGAAGACCTGCGAAAGTGGGGGTGCCGTTCTGAAAAGGGCGAAAACAGCGTTTTTTGTGGTTTCCACTTTCTTACGCTTAGGGGCTGTTTATACACACCACCTGAAGTCTTCGTTAACCCGTGCTCGCTACTATTTCCGAAATGACCCAAACCCCCTGTGCCTGCAGGGGAGGGAATAGGAGCGAGACACCCATGACAGATACTCCAGTTTTGAGTGCTTTCGATGTCGCCGCACTGGCCCGCGATCCGTCGCCTGAGGCTAGAGTAGAAGTTGGCACAAAAGTCGCTGAGCGTTTTGACAACGCATTGATCACGCACCGTGAGCGAGAATTGGCCCACGAAATTCTGGCGCTTCTTGTCCAAGACACAGCGCAGATGGTGCGCGAGAGCTTGGCGAAATCCCTGTGCTCCATGCCCGGCGCTCCAAAAGACATTCTTGAATCATTGGCAGCCGATATCGATGAGGTCGCGCGCCCCGTTCTTGAAATATCGCCTGTCTTCAGTGACGAGGCGCTGATTTCCATAGTGAATAGTGGGTCGCGAGCGAAGCAGATGTCGATTGCAAGCCGCCCGACTGTCTCACCAGAAGTGTCAGATGCCTTGGTCTCAACCGACAACCGTGACGTGGTCCTGTGCCTTACAGGAAACGAAGGCGCTAGTTTCTGGGAGGGGACGCTTGTTGCTGTTGCTGACCGGTTTGGTGACGATGAAGCCATTGCCAAGAAACTGGTGAAACGCGCGGATCTGCCTGTGACCGTTGTCGAACACTTGGTCACCGCCGTCTCTGACGAATTGCGGGGATATCTTATTGAGCGCCATGACATTAGCGAGGATGTTGCCGCTCAGGTCATTAAGGACAGCCGCGAGCGGACAACAGTCGATCTGGTTGATGGCATTGAGAGCAAAGATATTCCCAAGCTTGTGGAACAGCTGGCTACTACGGGACGTATGACTTCCTCTCTGCTGCTCCGTGCGATGTGCTTGGGCGAAATGCGTTTTGCTGAGGCAATTTTCGTTCAGCTCACAGGTCTGCCAGAGCCCAAAGTCTGGTCTCTTATGCACGACAAAGGCCCGCTCGGTCTGAAAGCGCTCTATGCGAGAGCAAGGCTGCCGCAGGTTCTCTTTCCTGCCTTTCGGTCTGCTGTCGATATCTATCAGGAGATGGATTACACGGGTGCCGAGAGTGACCGATACAATTTCCGTCTCCGCATGCTGGAACGTTTGTTGACAAGCTATGATGGTTTGGAGGGAGATGATCTGGATTTCCTGCTGAGCCGCATGTCACGCATTTCCGACAAATTGCATGACGAAACGCCGAGCGAGCAAGTGAGTTTCGTTTAGCGCTTGGCCACTGGCAATAGCTGACAAATGAGATAGTCTGCGCGCTCGACTTTCTTCGAGACGCGAGGCTTATCCCATGACCCATTCCCGAACCGATGCCTTCATCTGTGACGCTGTTCGCACGCCCATAGGCCGCTATGGCGGCAGTCTGGCGACTGTCCGTCCGGATGATTTGGGGGCTGTTCCTTTGATGGCCCTTATGGAGCGGAACAGCGGTGTTAACTGGGAACGGGTGGACGATGTGATCTTTGGCTGTGCCAATCAGGCTGGTGAAGACAATCGCAATGTTGCGCGTATGTCGTCGCTGCTGGCGGGCCTGCCGGTAAATGTTTCTGGGACAACAATCAATCGCCTGTGCGGGTCGGGCATGGATGCTGTCGGTACTGCCTCGCGGGCCATCAAGTCCGGCGAAGCAGATCTCATGATTGCTGGCGGTGTGGAGAGCATGTCGCGGGCCCCTTTCGTTGTGGCAAAGGGTGGGACTGCCTTTGCTCGTGATGTAACCATGTATGACACGACGATTGGGTGGCGGTTTGTAAACCCACTGATGAATAGCCAGTACGGTACCGACTCGATGCCTGAGACTGGCGAGAATGTTGCTGAAGACTTTCAGATTTCCAGGGACGATCAGGACCGCTTTGCGCTGTCGAGCCAAAAGAAAGCAGGTGCTGCGATGGCGCGGGGCCGATTTGAGAGAGAAACCGTGCCTGTCACCATATCCACCCGCAAGGGCGAAACTTTTGTTGCGGTGGACGAGCATCCTCGCCCCGAAACAACGGCGGAGGGACTTGCGAAACTCAGAGCGCCGTTCCGCGAAGGTGGTTCTGTGACCGCCGGCAATGCGTCCGGTGTAAACGACGGCGCCTGTGCGCTCCTGCTGGCGTCGCATGATGGTGTTGAGCAGCATGGCCTGAAGCCTCTTGCCCGTGTCGTCGGAATGGCAACGGCGGGTGTGCCCCCTCGGGTGATGGGCATTGGTCCAGCGCCGGCTGTGCGCAAGGTCCTCGATCAGACCGGGCTTTCTCTTGAGGACATGGACGTGATCGAATTGAACGAGGCTTTTGCCTCTCAATCGCTCGCTGTCATGCGTGATTTGGGACTTGCAGATGATGCGTCACACGTGAACCCGAATGGTGGTGCGATTGCCCTCGGTCATCCGCTTGGAATGAGCGGCGCGCGGCTGGTAACTACCGCAGTTCACGAATTGCAGGAGACAGATGGTCGCTATGCGCTCTGCACAATGTGCATTGGCGTTGGCCAGGGCATTGCGACGATCATTGAACGTGTTTAAGCCGAGTTTGCAAACAGGCTAGTGGAGAGCAACCTGTAGTGGTTGAGTTTCGTCTTCTGCAGGCGTGTTAGGTGCTGCCTCTTTGATCTCGTCGCTGTCTTCTTCAGGTAGACGCAACAGGTCGGGATCGGCGAGGTCTGCCCGTGCGCGGGCGATGGTGTCGGCGCGAGGTGGACGCTCACCTGACAAGACAGGCATCAGCCAATCGGATGACCAGTTCTCCAGGCCTTCCTGAGTGTCAGGGTGGCGGAAGAAGGTGCCTTGAGCAGCACTGAAGCCCATATCGGCCAATGGCTTGATGGTTTCGATGTCTTCTACGCGGGTGGCTGTTACGGAAAGTCCATTGGCGGCTGCTGCCTCCAACCTTTCGGCGATGAGACCTTTGCGGGAGCGGCTAACGCTACGGGCAAACTTGATCAAAGACGTGCCGCCGATCTTCAGTTCGGAGAAGTACTCAGAGCTGATCTGCGCGTGGGGCAGCAGATCCATCCCGGCTGTGTCCAGTGCGATCGCAATGCCTTTTTTCTTGAGTTCGCTCAGCGCGCTTAGCCGTTTCTCGGGGGCTTCTGTCAGGGCCGCCTCAGGAACATCGACAGAGATCGCGTCTGATGGAATCGCATAGGCCGTGAAAAGATCACACATGTGTTTCGCTAAGTGTGGGTTGTCGATGTCTTCTGCGCTCAGGTTCACAGAGACTGTCCAGTGTCTTTGTTGGGAGCGCCAGAGTGAGACAACACGTGCGGCTTCATGGAGCATCAGGTCTGTAAGTTCCTGAAGGCGTCCTTCGGTCCCGATAAAACTCAAAAACTCGCCCGGCAACAAGATTCCAAATTCTGGATGGTGCCAGCGAATAAAGCTTTCAACGCCTAACGTTCGGCCATCAATCAAAGATAGCTTGGGTTGAAACACGGCCGAGAAATGTCCCTGCGTGAATGCCTGATCGAGATCGTCAGTGGATAGGGGGGATGAGCTGCTATACATAATTCAATGGCACCGAGAAAGAATCTGGGGTCGAAATCTGTCTGAACTTACGACCCAGTGTAAGTTTCGCGCGTTAGGATGACGTCGCGTTCGCCGCGCAAATTTGAGTAAATTTGTTTCTATGGCGGCCGAAGCGCTAGGGTCATCGAAATGGAAATTGGGGGATGACTTGAGCGAGAAAACTGAAAAACCATTGATCCCGGCAGCGACGATCATGTTGTTACGAGACGGTGAGCCTGGACTTGAAGTGTTTATGGTTGTTCGTCATCACCAGATCGATTTTGCCTCCGGAGCGCTTGTCTTCCCGGGCGGCAAGCTTGATGAGGGGGACAAGGCGCCTGCTATTCGGACCCGCTGTGATGGCGCTGAAGGCGTTTCAGACGGTGAACTCGCCATCCAAGTTGCCGCCATTCGGGAAGCCTTTGAAGAATGTGGTGTGTTGCTTGCGCGGCCCAAAGGATCAGCATCGTTTGTTGATGGGAAGCGCCTTGAAGGCATGGAACCCTGGCGGGACAGATTGCACAAAGGAGAGGTCCCCATGGCTGATTTCCTTGAGCAGGAAGACCTTCATCTGGCATGTGACGCGCTGGTGCCTTTTGCCCATTGGATTACGCCCAAGATGATGCCGAAGAGATTTGACACCTATTTCTATCTGGCGGCGGCACCAGACGATCACCTTGCGGTGCATGACGGGCACGAGAGTGTCGATTCCGTTTGGATAGAACCGGCTGCGGCGCTGAAGGATGCGGAAGAGAAACGACGGACGATTATCTTCCCGACCCGTTTGAACGTGGAAAAGCTGGGACGCTCGCCAAATGTGGCTGCGGCTCTTTCTACCGCACAAGCAACTCAAGTGGTTACGGTAGAGCCTGTCGTTCGAGAAATTGATGGCGTGTCGAAGCTTTGCATTCCTGCAGAGGCGGACTATTCGGTGGTCGAAGAGTCGATGGACCGGATCAATTGAGTTTCTGGTAGAGCGTGCTGACGGCAGCTTCCAGCTCGGATGCCAGTGCTGCGGCCGTTGCATTTGTCTCATCGCGAACCTCATCACGGACGGCGGCCTTGATGGCACCTACGTGGCTTTTGGTTAGGATGATTAATTCGGCTGCGTCAACCTGTTGGCACCCCAGCAGTTCGCAAAGTGATGTCGCGATACGGCCGACAATAGGATAGCCGAGCGTCGGGGCCTGTCCCTTTAGATCATGGGCACGTCTGAACAAATCATCTGTACGTTCCGCGTCCGTTGGTATTTCAAGCCAGGCCGCAAGTGCTTTTGTGAGATCATCTGCCTCTTCTCGAATCCAGCCTGCGAATTCATCACGCATGCTGTCGATTGCTTTTTCAGCTCGAGCGATCAGATCTTCGCGGGAAACGCGTGCGGGTAATAGTCTCTTCGGGGTGACTTTGCGACTCTGCGCAACCATGTCGAGATTCTCCGTGGTCCATGTCATTTCGCTCACCCGTGGACTCCCCAATCCTTTGTTACCTCAAGCATCCTAGATTGATCGGTTTAACAATCTGTTTACTGAGATGGGTTTTTCGGGCGATTTTTCGGGGCCACAAGTGGGGCAGCCATCAATACGAAGAGGATCCGAAGGATATGCAGTGTCGAAACGTAGGCTGTATTGATACCTATGGTCAGGGCGATCAGGGCCATTTCCGTCAGACCGCCGGGGCTTAGTGCCAGTACGAGCGCTTCCATGGGGTGCCCGAGAAGGCCTGCCATGCCCAGACCAATCAAGGATGCAGCCATGATCATCAGGCTCGTTGTCGCGGTAGCGAGGAAGATTGTCTTGCGGGCGCTTTGCCAGGTTTGGCCAGCAAAGCGGCTGCCGATTGAGGCTCCTACGACAATCTGAGCGATGGCGATGAGTTCGAGGGGCGGGGCGTTGGCGGTCCAGCCTGTGGCGTGCGCCAGCGCACTCAACGCCATAGGGCCGAGAAAAGCAGGGGCTGGAAGCTTCATCCACCGCGCGGCATAGAGCCCAATAATCGCGCAGCCGAGCAGAATGAGGCCGTCGGCAATTGGGAAGGCGGCGACACTCAAAAGGTTTGAGGGGAGCGTCGGAATCTCCAATCCCAGAATGCCTCGAAAGTAGAAGGGGATAACGCTCACCACGATCAGGATCCTGGTTGCATGGGCGAGCGCAATGGTTTTGGCATCGCCCCCCAAGTCTGTGCCCATTAATGTCATTTCGGTAAAGCCACCTGGCACTGCCGAAAAATAGGCTGTGATCGGGTCATAGCCTCCAAGACGTCGAAAAATGACGTAACCGCCAGCAGCAAAGGTGGACATGACGGTGATCATCAGCAAGACGCTGGGTAGCCAACTAACAGCCTGCGTGACGATGTCTGGTGTAAACGCAGATCCCATCAAGACTCCGAGAACAGCGACCATGATGCTCACGGCACTCGGGTATATCTCTGTTTTTGCACCAAAGAGGGCAAGACATGTGGTTGCCGCCATGGCGCCCAACATCCAGGCGAGCGGGGCGCCTAAGAAAGCAAAGATCGCGCCTCCCAGGGACCCGGCTGCTAGGGCGATGGCAACGTTTCCGGGTGAGGGGGGCATGTCCTCCACCGGCCCGGAAACAGGATTGTTGGAATTCAAGGAAGAAACTGTTCGCGAAGAATGCGTTCATCCAGGCTATGGCCCTCATCGAACATCATCAGCAATTCGACGGAGCGTTCTTCTGAGATATGGACGTCCGTCACGTTTCGAACTTCTGAATGGTCGGCAACGCAACTCACCGGCCGTTTGCCTGCTTCCAGAATTTCGAACCGGACTTCGGCTGTGTGGGGCAGCAGGGCGCCGCGCCAGCGCCTGGGGCGGAAGGCACTGATTGGTGTGAGCGCCAGAAGTTCACCACCGATTGGGATAATGGGCCCTTGGGCAGAGAAATTGTATGCGGTGCTGCCCGCCGGTGTAGCGACCAGGACACCATCACAGATCAGTTCGTCCATGCGCATCTTGCCGTCGATGGAAATACGGATCTTCGCAGCCTGGTAGGTCTCTCTCAGGAGTGAGACTTCATTGATTGCCAAAGCGGTATGGGTCTTTCCGTCTGCGACTTTTGCCACCATCTTGAGCGGGTGTAGGGTGCTGATCTCTGCAGCATTCAGGCGTTCAGGCAGGTCATTGTCCTGGAACTCGTTCATCAGAAATCCCACCGACCCACGGTTCATGCCATAAATCGGGATGCGCCGGTCCATATAGGTGTGAAGCGTTTGCAGCATCAGGCCGTCACCGCCAAGGGCAACAATGACGTCTGCGTCTTCTGTGTCGGCATTGCCATAGCGTTCACTCAGGTTTTTGAGTGCAGCTTGTGCTTCCGGCACATCTGTTGCCACAAAGGCAATTTTGCGGAACTTCATCCCCGGCTCCGTTTTCCACCTGATTCAGGTCAAGGCGTTACATGTGGGGCGCACTATAACCTTTCAAGCGTTTCAGGTAACGGGTTGAATTTGTGAGTGATTCATGGGCCGGTTGCGGTCACAAACGCATGGGGCATTTCGTCCTAATGACAGGACGCGATTGTCCAGATAGAAATTGAAGAGTTCAGAAGGGGCAAGTATCCGGCATGGGGCCAAATTCAACCACACGTACCAAGAGTGCACAGAGCGGCGACACACGGCGTTTCGTTGTGGCGGTGCTCGGTGTGTGGGCGATGCTTCTCCAGCTCATGCTGCCCTTTGCTGGAGCGATTGCTGCAGAATCAGGTGACGAATTCTGGGTCACGATCTGCACGACTGCTGGTATTGAAGATATCTATCTTGGCGATGGCGCAGACACGCCTGGTGACAAGACCAGCAACAGTGCCGGGTGTGATGTATGTACTGTCTGCGCCTGTTCGTCTGGCGCCGGCTGTGGATGCAGTTCCATCAAACTGGTGCAGCAACGCTCGTTCATGCTTGCTGGTGTCGCTCCGCCTCATGATGAACGCCTCGACACATCTCATGTTGTCAACTCTCACCCTACGAGAGCGCCCCCTGCCTGAATTCAGTAGGTGCTTTGCGCACTGATTTTTCGAGTTTTCGAGACTGAATTCCTAGGGGACATTTTCCGTGACATTACCACCCGAGCGTCTGGGACGACGCTTTGGCGGCCATTGTGCGCTAGTCGGCACCGTGGCGCTTATCCCATTGGTTGGGAGCGTATCTGCATCCCTTGCGCAAGGCGAGGCTGAGCCGCTCCATCTCTCTGAAATCGTCGTGCGCGCCAGTGAAGACGACCCGTCGATCCGCCAGAGCTTTCCACGTGAGCGCCTGACGCCGGAGACGGACAGTGGCGCGTATCTGCGCAACACAGTCGGCATTTCAGCTGGTCGGATGGGGGGACATGGTGTTGATCCCGTCATTCGCGGGCAGCAGCAAAATCAGATCAACATCTTAAATGACGGCGCGTCTCAGTATGGCGCCTGTCCAAATCGGATGGATCCGCCCGCATCCTTCATCAACATGGATACCTATGACCGCGTAACGGTTCTGAAGGGGTATTCCAGTGTGCTCTACGGCGCTGGGGGTAGCGGTGGCACGGTGCTTTTTGAGCGGGACCCGGTGCGATTGGACAGGTGGACAAGCAAAGGCGATGTTTCTGCCGGATTTGAGAGCAATGGTTCATCTAAAAGAGCCTCCGGAGCCGGCCTTGCTGGTGATAACTGGGGCTCCGTGCGTGCTGACGCAACATATGTTGATGCCGGTAAATATGAGGATGGCGATGGGAATGAAGTCGCGACCTCCTATCGGCAACGCCACGGTGGGCTCGGACTCTCCCTAACGCCCACACCTAATCAATATTTTTCCGTAGATATTGAACAAGACCGCGTTACCGATGCGTTGTTCCCAGGTGCTGGCATGGACTCGCCTTTGTCCGACTCGGTCAAAATCACCGCCAAAGGCATGTTGGATTTTGACGGACTGCTCTCTCGGCTTCGTGTGGAAGCCTATGGATCGCTGGTTGATCATGAGATGGATAACTTCTCTCTGCGGCCATTCACAGCCATGCGCGCTCGCTTTGTCGACAGCACGTCAGACACCTATGGCGGACGTGTCATTGGCGATTTGCGATTTGATGATGTGTCTCTGTCCGTTGGGGTCGATCTGCAGCGGAATGAGCGCGAAGCACAGCGCTTTGATGGTGCGACGGGCGCAACCGCCAATGTCTTGCAGAACCTCCTCTGGCCAGATGTTGCGATTACGCAGGTTGGCTTCTTTGCCGAGGGTGTTCTCACCCTTGGTGAAGCAACAGGTCTGAAGCTTGGGCTTCGTTATGACAATGTCACCTCTGAAGCTCGCAAGGCGGATGCGCAGGCGCGTGTGAGCCCAATGGGCGGGGGTGTGTTTCTGTCTGCAAACAACCTGTACCAGATGCATTATGGGACCACGGCAGACCGATCAACGGACCACAATATAAGTGGTTTGGCGCGCCTTGAGCATGATGTGTCTGATCTCACAACTGTTTTTGCCGGGTTGAGCCATTCCATGCGCTCGCCGGATGCGACGGAACGCTATCTCTCTAGTTTCATGGGCCCCGGAGGGGTGAGCAGTTGGGTTGGAAACCCCAACCTTGACCCAGAGCGTCACCATCAGATTGATGTGGGCTTTGCATCCGACGGTGGTGCGTGGAGTCTGTCGGGCTCGCTCTATTATGACCGGATCGAAGATTACATTCTGCGGGATCGGGCCCGGGCCCAAACAGGTATTCTTACCAATGACACACGCACGACAATCTATCGCAATGTGCGGGCGACACTGGCCGGTGGCGAGCTGGAGGCGCGGCATGCCTTTGCTCTGGGCTGGGAAGGTTCTGCAGGTGTTGCTTACACCTATGGGCAAAATGAAACGGATGACCGTGCCCTTGCGCAAATCCCACCGGTTGAGGCCCATTTCGAGCTTCGGCACGACGCAACGGAGTGGTTGATCGGCGCCCGTGTCGACATGGCCGCCAAAGCGACCCGTGTCGATGCGGACCCAACCACTGGATCAGGCCGCGACGCCGGGCGAACATCTTCCTGGGTCACACTGGGTGTGTTCGGAAAATACCTGATCAATGATGCCGTTTCTCTGGAGGGCGGTGTCTCAAATATTCTTGATGCTGACTATGCCTATCACCTCAACCGAGAAGACATTTTCTCCGGCACCAGCGTGCAGGTGGATGAGCCCGGCCGGTCAGCATTCTTAAAAGTTTCACTGAGTTTCTAACGCCCTGGAGGAGGTGAGCCTTTGCAATCCATCAAGTGGTTCAGCTTCTCCCCTAACTGTTTCAGGAGGAAACATATAATGAAAAATTCTAGTCTCAGGTGGTCACGGTCGGGGTCTGCGATGGGTGTCGCAGTCACTGCCGCTCTCGCTTTTTCAACACCGTCATTCGCCCATGATGGGGTTGATCACGAGCCAGATGCCACGAACGCTTATTCTCACGCACCGATCGGTGTGATGGGCGACCATCTGCACAAAGCCGGAGAGGTTATGTTCTCCTATCGCTTTATGCATATGGATATGGAAGGCAATCGGATCGGAAACCGTTCTGTTAGCCCAGAGGAAATTGTGACGACGGTTCCAAACCGATTTGCAGGGCCGCCAACGTTGCGTGTGGTGCCGACTGAAATGACTATGGACATGCATATGGTTGGAGCGATGTATGCGCCGACCGACACCATCACTTTGATGCTGATGGGTATGTACCTTGAAAAAGAGATGGATCACATCACCTTCCAGGGTATGGCGGGTACCACGCGTCTTGGCTCATTCACAACGAAGAGCTCGGGCATTGGTGACACAAAGGCTGCCGCTCTGGTCAGCCTGCATGATGAACCAGGCCACAAGCTGCATGCGAATATTGGCCTCAGCATTCCGACTGGATCGATCACCGAGAGCGACAGTGTCCTGACACCGATGGGGACCCGCCCAACATTGCGTTTGCCCTATGCCATGCAATTAGGGTCAGGCACATATGACCTGGAGCCTGGTCTTACCTATACAGGCTATGACGCGAATTGGGGGTGGGGCGCTCAGTGGCGGTCAACTCTTCGGACGGGCACGAATGATGAGGGCTACACGCTTGGGAACAAGCATCAGCTGACGGGCTGGGCGTCCTATCAGTTCCAGCCGTGGATCAGTCTGTCTGGACGACTGACCGCAAGGCATGAAGGCACGATTGAGGGGTTTGATCCACGCATTACCGCGCCTGTTCAGACTGCTGATCCGGACAATTTTGGTGGCAAGCGGGTGGAAGCCTTTGTCGGACTTAACCTTGCCGGTCAATCCGGTTTCCTTGAAGGGCACCGCCTTGCGTTGGAAGTTGGGGCGCCAATCTATGAGAACCTCAACGGACCTCAGATGGAAACAGACCTGATGGTCACTATCGGCTGGCAGAAAGCATTCTGAGGCCAAAAAATTGGATCAGCCGCCGGTCAGTGACATGTGTCGGCCGACGGCTGGGCCTTTATGGTCACGATCGATGATGAAGTCATGGCCCTTTGGTTTGCGGCCAATGGCTTCATCAATTGATTCTGAGAGCGCTGCTTGTCCGCCCTCTCGGAGTGCAGCCCGCAGGTCTGCATTGTCGTCCTGGCCCAAGCACATATAGAGCTGACCCGTGCAGGTGAGACGCACCCGATTGCAGCTTTCACAAAAATTGTGGGTAAGCGGTGTGATGAAGCCGAGCTTGCCGCCAGTCTCTTCAATGCGCACATAGCGCGCCGGGCCGCCTGTGCGTTCTGGAAGATCCGTCAAGGTCCACCGTTTTTCGAGATCAGTACGGACTTTGGAGAGCGGCAGGTACTGATCTGTCCGGTCTTCATCAATGTCGCCCATGGGCATGGTCTCAATCAGGGTGAGGTCGTGGCCGTTGCCATGGGCCCACTCAATCATTGAGGGAATTTCGGCTTCGTTCTCGTCCTTGAGCGCGACAGCATTGATCTTCACTTTCAAGCCTGCCGTCTTTGCCGCCTCGATGCCTTCGAGAACCTGTGGCAAGCGCCCCCAACGGGTTATCTCAGCGAATTTTTCGGGGTTCAGAGTGTCGACCGATACATTAATCCGCCGGACGCCAGCAGCGTAGAGATCGTCGGCAAATTTGGTGAGTTGGGACCCGTTGGTTGTGAGGGTGAGTTCGTCCAGCTCCCCAGACTTTACCTTTGCGCCCAGACGATTGATCAAAACCATAATGTCTTTGCGGACTAATGGCTCGCCGCCGGTCAGGCGGAGCTTGCGAACACCTTTATCGATGAAGGCGTTACATACCGTTTCCAGTTCTTCCAGCGAGAGCACGTCCTTCTTGGGCAGAAAGGTCATGTGCTCGGACATGCAATAGACACAGCGGAAATCGCACCGATCCGTGACGGATACGCGCAAATAGGTAACGGCGCGCCCGAATGGGTCAATCATGGTCGGCTTCGCAGCGATGGTGTCGGTCTGGCTCATTAGGTCCCTCTGGCAGCCCTTGAGGCTGGTCTCATCCGACAATATGGGGGCAAACAGGCACTTTGCCAGCGTATTTTGACAGGTTAGGCTTCAAGAAAAGGTCAGATGTGACCAAAAGACAAAACAGGGGACGGCAGAATGGCTGAAAGTGGCGGCAAAGCGTATGTGCTGAGTATTGATCAGGGGACGACGAGCACGCGAGCTCTCCTGTTCGACAGCAAGGGCACACCGGTTCAGGTCGCCCAGAAGGAGCTGCCGCAAATCTTCCCAAATGATGGCTGGGTGGAGCATGACGGCAAGCAGATATGGGCGGATACGCTCGAGGTGTGCCGGGAGGTTCTCTCGAAGGGTAAGACGGCGGACGTCGCAGCCATTGGCATCACCAATCAGCGGGAAACGAGTCTGATCTGGGATCGGGTGACCGGCGAGCCTCTTCACAATGCGATTGTCTGGCAAGACCGGCGGACGGCTGACCTTTGCGCACGCCTCAAGGGCGAAGGCAAAGAGGAGATCGTTCAGAAGAAAACAGGGTTGTTGCTCGACCCTTATTTCTCGGGGACGAAGCTTGCCTGGCTGCTCGACAATGTAGAGGGAGCACGGGAGCGTGCCGCGAAAGGTGAACTTTGCTTCGGAACGATTGATAGCTGGCTTGTCTACAATCTGACCGGTGGGGCGTCTCATGTGACCGATGCGACCAATGCGTCGCGCACACTTCTCTTCAACATCGATACTCAGGATTGGGACGATGAAATCCTCAGTTGGTTTAATATTCCACGCTCGCTCCTGCCGGAGGTGAAGGACTGTTGTGCCGCATTTGGCGAGACAGCTCCTGGCCTGTTCGATGTGTCCTTGCCGATCACCGGAATAGCCGGTGACCAACAGGCAGCGACGGTTGGTCAGGCCTGTTTCCAGCCCGGCATGATGAAGTCTACCTATGGCACGGGGTGTTTTGCGTTGGTCAACACAGGTAGCGCCCACGTGCATTCGCAAAACCGTTTGCTTGCCACTGTTGCCTATCGGATTGGTGGAGAAGTCACCTACGCTCTTGAGGGCTCCATCTTCATGGCTGGCGCGACGATCCAATGGTTGCGCGATGAAATGAAATTCATTGCCTCGGCTGAGGAGAGTGAAGCGCTCGCGAAACAAGCCAATCCGGACTCGCAGGCGATCGTTGTTCCGGCCTTTACTGGGCTCGGGGCGCCTTATTGGGACCCGAATGCGCGCGGGGCAGTTTTGGGCATGACGCGGGACACAGGCGCGCCGGAAATTGTTCGCGCAGCGCTTGAGTCCGTTTCTTATCAGACCCGCGATTTAATGGACGCCATGGGCGCCGATATGGAAGGTGCGGGGCTTTCAGCTCCCATTGAGCTGCGTGTTGACGGTGGCATGGTGGCTAATGATTGGTTCGCTCAAAACCTCTCCGATCTTTTGGGACGCCCGGTGGTCCGCCCTGTGGTGCAGGAAACAACGGCGCTGGGAGCTGCTTATCTTGCCGGTATGCAGGTTGGTTTTTTTGGCGGCCAGGAAGTTGTTGCTGCGCAATGGCAGCAGGAAGCCCGATTTGATGCGGAAATGGATGAAGTGTCGCGGGAAAGCCGATATGGGCGCTGGAAGGATGCGGTTGGCCGCGTTTTGACTGTATAGTTTTCTGATCCGGTTTTGGGAGGAATGGCGATGTCCGATCTTGTGGAAAAGTTGCGATCCGAACTGGGGGCTGCGGGTGTTCTCACCGGCGCTGACGCTGAAGAGAAAGCGCAGGGCGGTTGGAGCCATCTCGGGACACCGCTCGCGGTGGTCAGACCAGCTTCTACGGAAGAAACTTCAAAGGCTTTGAAGCTCTGTCATGCGGCTGGCCAGGGCGTTGTTGCCTGGGGAGGGAAGACCGGTCTTGTGGAGGGCGGCAATGCGGATGGCATGATTGCTCTTTCAATGGAGCGCATGCACGCAGTTGAAGAAATCGATACTGTCAGCGGCACGATGACGGTGCAGGCAGGCACCGTTCTGGAGGCGGCCTGTGACGCGGTAGAGGCGAAGGGATTTTTCTTTCCGCTTGATCTCGGTGCGCGCGGGTCGGCGACCATTGGCGGTAACATCTCTACAAATGCAGGCGGCAATAGGGTCCTGCGCTACGGCATGATGCGGGAAATGGTTTTGGGTCTGGAAGTGGTGCTTGCCGACGGCACTGTGTTGTCGTCGATGAACCATATGCTCAAGAACAATGCCGGGTACGACCTCAAACAATTATTCATCGGCACCGAGGGGACGCTCGGCGTTGTGACCCGAGCGGTGGTCCGGTTGCGCCCTGCGCCGTCGAGCCAGGATGTCGCTTTCGTGGGCGTCAGTGAGTTTGATGCCATGCCACGGCTCCTTCGCCATATGGATGTCGCTCTTGGGGGTACCCTCTCAGCATTCGAGGTCATGTGGGAGAATTTCTACAATCTCGTGACGCGGGAACCGGCACTGGGCAAACCGCCACTTACCAGCACGCATCCATATTATGTTCTTGTGGAGTCGCTTGGCGGTCACCAGGAGGAAGATTCAGCACGCTTTGAAGCCGCGCTTATGGCCGCGATGGAAGAGGGCATCGTCACGGACGCGGTGATTGCGAAGAACCAATCAGAGCGAGATGCGATGTGGGCGCTTCGAGATGATGTCGGGCAGGTGGCCCAAAACTGGCCGATCTTTACCTATGACGTCAGTCTCGGGATTTCTCATATGGAGAGATATGTCGCGACGGTGAAGGAACGTCTTGCCGCCGAGTGGGACAGCCCAACCGCGATGATTTTTGGACATCTGGGTGACGGCAATCTCCATGTCATCGTGGGCGTCGGTGATGGCGAACCAGAAGCACGGCGGCGGGTTGAAGAGATCGTCTATTCACCACTTCGCGATATTGGCGGATCTGTGTCGGCCGAACATGGCATTGGCCTGGAGAAACGCCCTTATCTTGGCTGGTCTCGCACCCCGGAAGAAGTGGCCTTGATGCATACGCTTAAAGCAACCCTTGACCCCAAGGGCATCCTTAACCCCGGCAAGGTATTGGAACCTGGATTACGAGCCGCCGCGGAATAAACCCAGGCATCAAGGCTTGATTTGACACTTGCTGGGTGCTGGCTCACTCTAGAGACAACAGTCTTTTTTTGGAGGAGAAGCCCATGTCCGTTGCTGAAGACATGACCATTACATCCGTTCGCGGTCAGGTATCAGATGCTGAATGGCAGGCCCGCGTTGATCTTGCCGCGACCTATCGTCTGGTTGCGCATTACGGGTGGTCGGATCTCATTTACACTCATATTTCTGCCCGTGTACCAGATGCTGAAAATCAATTCCTGATCAATCCCTATGGCATGACGTTTGACGAAATTACGGCCTCAAGCCTTGTGAAGGTGGATCTTGAGGGCAACATCGTTATGGACACGCCTTACATGATCAACCCGGCCGGGTTTACGATTCATAGCGCTGTGCATGCGGAGGGCAAAGACGCTCATGCTGTCATTCACACTCATTCGGACGATGGGGTGGCCGTCTCTGCGCAGAAAGAAGGCCTATTGCCTCTTTCACAAACAGCGATGGTTGTCATGGCGGACCTTGCCTATCACGACTATGAAGGGATCGCGCTCAACCATGATGAGCGGGAGCGCCTGATTGCGGACCTGGGTGACAAACATTCCATGATTCTGCGAAACCACGGTCTGCTAACTTGTGGCGATACCTGTGCTGACGCGTTCCTGAGGCTCTTTTTCCTGGAACGTGCTTGCACCATGCAGATCAAAGCGCTCGCAGGTGGTCGCGATTGTGTGCAACCTCCATCGCAAGAAGCGATTGACACGGTGGCAGGTCAAGCACGTTTTCAAGATGCCAACGGAATCGGCAATTTGGCGTGGCCTGCGCTGCTCAGAACCATCGATAGGGTTGATCCTTCTTATCGGGATTAACATGTAAGGATAGCGATGGCGGCTGCGGCGGTTTTTCCGGCGCGGCCCCGTTCGTGTTTACACTTCCGTTCTCAATGATTTTTGCCCCCAGGAGAGCTTCCACATGAAATTTGGTGTCGGACAACCAATGACCCGGGTCGAAGACGACCGCCTGATCACCGGACATGGCCGTTACACAGATGATGTTTCGTTGCCGGACCAGGCCTATGCCGTGCTTGTGCGATCGCCCTACGCCCACGCAAAGCTGGGGGATATTGACACCACGGAAGCCAAGAATGCTGAAGGGGTGCTCGCCGTTTATACGATTGCTGATCTTGACGCTGCCGGATTTGGCGAAGTGCCGAACGTTGCATACGCCATGGTCAAGAACCGGGATGGCTCACCGATGTATAAGACGACGCGCCCAATCCTCGCGCGCGACCGTGTGCGATTTGCGGGCGAACCGGTGGCCGTTGTCGTCGCAACGAGCGAAGCACTGGCGCGGGACGCTGCTGAGCTGGTAATGGCAGACTATGATGAGTTGCCTGTCGTGGTGGACACAGAAGGTGCGGCGTCATCTGATGCCCCCGTCATCTGGGAAGAGTGTGGTTCAAACGTCGTCTATGACTGGGAGTGGGGGGATGAGGCCGCGGCGCAAGAGGCGAAAGCGAAGGCTGCTCATATCACTAAGGTTGAGCTGATCAATAACCGCATTGTTGTGAATGCGATGGAGCCGCGGGCGGCGCTCGGCACTTATGATGCAGTAGAAGACAAGTACACACTTTATTCCGGAAGCCAGGGTGTGCATGGCATGCGCTCACGTGTTGCAGCGTGTGTGGGGCTTCCCGAAGAGAAGTTGCGGGTGATCTCTGACGATGTCGGCGGTGGTTTCGGCATGAAGACCTTCGTCTATAACGAATATCCTATCGTTCTCTATGCAGCGAAACAGTTGGGCCGTCCCGTGAAGTGGACCGGGGATCGCAGTGAATCCTTCCTCTCAGACACCCAGGGCCGTGACCATGTCACCTCTGCTGAACTCGCCCTTGATGCTGACGGCAAAATCCTTGGTGTTGATGTACGCACGACGGCAAATCTTGGGGCTTATCAAAGTCAGTTCGCGGCGTTTATTCCAACACTTGCACCGCGTGGCATGCATGCAGGTGTCTATCAGGTGCCTGCGCTCTACAATCGCGTGAAGGCGGTGATGACCAACACGGTGCCGGTTGACGCGTATCGCGGCGCCGGTCGGCCAGAAGCATCTTACGTCATTGAACGTTTGATGGATGCGGCAGCGCGCAAATTGGGCATTGGGCCCGATGAGCTGCGTCGTCGGAATTTTATTCCCGCTGCAGAAATGCCTTACAACAACAAACCATCGCTGCCGTTTGACTCAGGCGATTTTGATCGCAACCTGACTGATGCGCTGGCGAAGTCTGAATTCGCTGATTTTGAAGCACGGCGTTCCGCTGCCGCTTCTCGGGGCAAGCTTGCAGGCATCGGGCTTTCCTACTATGTGGAACGAACTGCTGCTGGCATGACAGAGTTTGCTCGGCTTGAGGTCGATAGTGAAAACGATATGGTCCATGTCTATACGGGCCAGCAATCAAACGGTCAGGGCCACGAGACGGTCTGGACACAATATGTGTCGGGTCGACTTGGTGTCGATGTTGAGAAGATCAAAGTCCATGCGGGCGACAGCGAAGTGCTTGCTGGGGGGGCAGGGACTGGTGGCTCTAAGGCGGTTTACATGGCGACCGGTGCCCTTGGCGTTGCCTCTGACACGCTCATCGAAAAAGGCAGAGAGCTTGCGGCCAATGAGCTGGAAGCGGCTGTCATTGATGTTGAATTTCGCGGAAGCGATGGGGAACCCGTTTTCGCTGTCGTGGGAACGGACAAACGTATCGACCTTTTTACGGTTGCGAAAATCGCTGAAGGCCAGGCTGATCTCGGCGAATTCAGTGCCGATGGGGAATATGATGAGGCGGGCAACTCCTATCCCAACGGAGCCCATGTCTGCGAAGTAGAAGTTGATGCCGACACAGGCGAGTTTGAAATCACCCGCTATACGGTGGTCGACGATTTCGGGACGGTGCTCAATCCGCTCATTGTTGCAGGCCAGGTTCATGGCGGTATCGCGCAGGGTCTGGGTCAGGCGATGGGCGAGCATGCGGTCTATGATGAAGGTAGTGGCCAGCTCCTGACCGGCTCATTCCAGGACTACTGGATGCCGCGTGCTGATGACATGCCGATGTTTGATTTTTCCTACAATGAGATACCAGCAATTTCAAATGCGATGGGTGTTAAAGGGGCTGGTGAAGCTGGCACTGTTGGCGCGCCAGCCGCCTTCATTTCTGCAGTGATCGATGCACTCAAGGGTCAGGGTGTCACGCAAATCGATATGCCGGTGACCCCTCAAAAACTTTGGCGGCTTATACATTCGGGCGCTCGCCAAGCTGCGGAATAGCTCTACCATCTGAGCGATGAATGGGTTTCTCCTGCTTGCGCCTGAGAAATGGCTTCGGCCAGCATTTCTGACTCTTCGCAAGAGCCGCAGAGTTTGGTAAGGATCTCAAGTTGGGTTGCGGCTTTGTCGAGCTCACCTGTCTGAATGAAGAGCTCGCCCAGATATTCGTTGGCTCCCAGATGTTCCGGTTCGAGCTCCAGGGCTTCCTCATAATAGCGTAGGGCATCTTTGTTGTGTCCAAGCTTGCGATGAGCAAAGCCCAGATAGTTCAGCGTATCTGAATCGGCGCCAATATCGCCATTGTAGATACCGAGCATGATGGGGATTGCCTCATCATACTTTTGTTCTTCAATGAGCGTGATCGCTTGTTTTAAATCGTCTTCGGCTGCCTGGATTTCTGCTGGAGACAGATCTGCTGCCGCGAGCGCGGTGCTTAACCCCCAAATAGACATAAGGCCAATGGCCAGGGTCATTCGGCCAAACCTGGCCGTCGCGGAAACAATCATGGTTTATCCTCCCTCAAGGTAGCCAGAGCCTACCAGCATGCAACTTCATGGGAAGATGATCTGGCTTCACATTGATGTGACAAGACCATGCTCTCTTTGTGGAATGCGAGAATCGTTGACGACGCGCCTAAGCCGGGAGAGGGTGCGGCTCGTGTTTTTCCAATTGAGTTTGTTGCTGCAATGCTTGCTGTTGTTTCACCTGCTAAAGCCCTGAACTTTGATCCCTTCGAGGCGCCAGTCCCGGTCAGCCATCCGCGCTTGTTGGATGGTGCCGCTGAAATTGGGAATGTCGCGAAGAAACGGTCTCGCTCGGAGTTCAAGAAACTTATGAAGCTGTCAGACGCACTAGCGGACCTCACCTATGAGAGGTTTCAGGCGTTTGATGCGACAGACCCGGTGAATGGCGCGAAACCTGCCGTCTTCGCTTATGCCGGGGACACCTATCGAGGGCTTGATGTCTCGCGTTTCAATGACGCGGATCTGACATATGCCCAGGACCATCTGCGCATTCTCTCTGGCCTCTATGGCCTTCTGAAGCCGATGGACCTCATTAAGGCCCACCGCCTTGAAATGGGCACCAAGCTCAAAAACCCTCGCGGTCGGGATCTTTATGCGTTTTGGGGCGAGCGTATTGCGGCGCTTTTGAACGAGGATTGCGATGCCTCTGGTGGCGCACAGGCGATCGTCAATTGCGCGTCGATTGAATACTTCAAATCAGTTGATCAGACCGTCTTAGGCCCTGAAGTCATTACGCCGGTGTTTAAAGAAGAAGTCGCGGGCGTGGCCAAGATCATTTCGTTTCACGCAAAAAAGGCGCGGGGCATGATGGCGGCCTATCTGGTTCGCCATCAAATCGACCGACCCGAAGGTCTGAAAGAGTTCGACGAAGAGGGCTATGTGTTTCGCCCGCAGCTTTCAGACGCGTCGACCTATGTCTTTACGCGCCTTCAGGGCTAGAAACTCACGATCGTGAGTTGACAAAATGTCATATTCGGCAAACACTGCTTAGATGACAAATAATCATGCACCTGAAGATGCCGACACTGCAACCCTAAGTGTGGAAGAAACGCAGCCACCTGTGCCTTCAAAAAGGCGTTTGGAAAGTCGCCGCCGCATCCTGGCAGCGGCCCGCCAGCTTTTCGTTGAGCGGGGCTATCATGGCACGCGTCCGCAGGATATTTCAAAAGCTGCGGGGGTGGGGCACGGCACTTTCTACCTTCACTTTGCAGACAAGCTCGAATGCTTTCTTGCGTTTGCCGAAGAAGCGTCCGCTGAGTTGGAGAAGTTCGCGGAGGAACATCATTCTGACGTTCACTCTTTAGAAGAAGGCATCCGAGAAGTTCTAAAGGCTGTCTTTGAATATTCCGAGGAAAACCCGGGTGTGTTGGCGGCAGCGCTGACCGACATCAATGTGCTCGCTGTCGATGAGACTGACAAGGTCATGCCGGTGGACCGCTGGGCCGAACAATGGGCGAGCACGATCCAAGAGTGGGCGGATAAAGGTGTGGTTGCCCCTGATACCGATCCGATGTTCGCAGGACATGTTCTGGTTGGCATGATCCGACAGGGGGGTGCCTACGCCTATCGCGTCGGTCTGGAGCCGGAAGAAACGCTGGAGAAGCTGACGCGCTCGATTGTGCGCTCGCTCACCACGACGCCCTAAAAACCATTTCGCTCAGAGGCCATGCGAAATGGCGAGCGGTTTCAGGAGGAAACGATGGACAAGCTTGTATACACACGCGATGAGTTGATGGCAGACCACGCCTACGCCAACGAACACCGTGAAGTCGGCTATCTTTTGCATGGCGGCTTTGATGAGAAGGGCACGTATGTCTCCCCTAAGACGCTCAACCGGTGGCCTGCTATTCACGCCTGGCAAAAAGCGCTATCGGACAATGGATGGGATCTGGTCGAAGCGACGGGCGATCTACTGCACCGCGGAAACTATCCGAATCTCGCGCAGCAGAAGCTCCTGATCAATAACGGGTATGGCGAGTCTTTCTGGAACTCGCTCACCGTGACGGGTATTATCGAAGCCCGCGGCCAAATTCTCTGCACGGTCGAGGCACCTGATTATCAGGACATTATTGTCGAAGATATTTCTGAGACGGCGACGGGCCATCTGAATAAGGGCCTGCTCTATGCTCATGGTGCTGATGAGGGCGGAGATCCCGCCAAGCCTGAATATGGTGCTCATGATGCAATGTGGTTCGCGGCACGCGACCTTGTCTTCGGTAAGGGCGCGTATCCTCTTGTAGAACCACCGGAGTCTATCGGTCGGCCAGACCAGGGGCGCCTCATGCCGCAATTGCCTGAGCCTCACGAAGGATTGCTACTTCTCCTCATGAATGTCTTGATGATTGAAGTGCGGGCGGAAGCATTTTTCGCCCATTCAGTTGCCCTTATGCGCGACCGCGAGATATTCAGTAATGAAGCGGAAGCTGATCAGGCTGCGACTATGGTTGAACGCATTCGGATTGATGAGTCTGTTCACGTAGGATATTTGCAGACGGTTATCTCCGAGATGCGCAGCTTTACCTTTAAGACCGTCGATGGCGGTACGATTGCGGGTAAGGACCTGATTGATCCAGTTTGGAAAAACATGGTGATCTGGCATGGGGAAACCCAGTTCGATCTCTCCAAAGAACAGAGTTACGAAAACATCAAAGAGCGTCTTCTTTCAAAAGAAAACGGGCAAAAGTTGCTCGCCGATTTTGATGCGCTCGATACCTATAGCGAGAAAGCGGCTTAATGAAAAAAGTAGAAGGGCGTACAGCCTTCATCACCGGTGGCGCCAGCGGCATCGGCTTATCCATGGCGCGGTCATTCGGTCGGGCTGGCATGAATGTCGTGCTTGCTGATATTGACCCTGAAGCGTTGGAGACAGCGCTTGCCGATCTCCATCAAAGGCAGATCAAGGCAATTGGTGTCGAGTGTGACGTCGTCTCCCGGGAATCGATGAAGGAAGCTGCAAAAAAGGCAGTTGCAGAATTTGGAAAGGTCCACGTGGTCTGTAACAATGCAGGCGTTGGCGCTGGCGGTCCGATCGAAGAAGTTCGTCCCAGCGATTGGGATTGGGTGATTGACGTGAACCTGAAAGGTGTCGTGATTGGCACGGAAGTCTTTGCACCGATCATGCGGGAACAAGGTGAAGGCGGTCACTTTGTGAATACAGCCTCTATGGCCGGTATGGTGTCACCTCCGGGTATGGAGCCTTATAACGCGACGAAATTTGCTGTTGTTGCCATGTCAGAAGGGTGGCGCGGACAGTTGGAAGAACTCAACATTGGTGTGTCAGTTTTGTGCCCCGGTTTTGTGAAAACACGCATTCATGAGTCTGGTCGCGCACGTCAGGCGGAATATGGCGAGGCAGTAGAAGAGAATGAGGCTGTCGCAGCGGGTGCGGCGGAGTTCGTTCTGAACGGACTGGATCCTGACAGGGTTGGTGAGCGGGTGTTGGAAGCTGTTCGCGAGAATGAGCTCTACATTTTCACGCACCCGGATATGCGGCCTGCCGTTGAAATGCGGTTTGCGGGCATCATGGAAGCGTTTGATCGCGCTGAACAGAGTGATGCGCTGAAAGGTTCTGGCTATTCTTCTCCTCAGGACCTTACAGCGATTGGTCGCCAGGATTAGAACGACAGACCTCATAGAAATCTGTCGGATTTTGATCCGTATCAAGGGCTGCGCACTGCGCGGCCCTTATTGTTTGTCCTGTCGATGGCATTGGAGGTCGGACAAATGCGGACACTTATACGTTCATCAATTATTGCAGCGGGCCTTGTCGTTCTGGCTGTGCCGGTTATGGCTGAGGGCAACGTTATTGCTTTTAAGAATGATTCCTGCGTCGCCATTCATCTTGAAGCGGAAGGCAACGATTCCTGCTTTGGGTATGGTGGGTGTCAAATTCAGGTGGCGCCCTATCAGACCAAACATGTCGAGCTGCGTTCTGGTGTGCGTCCCAAATGGGCGCAGATTACTGTGACTGGGTCTTGTGAGGAAAAGCAGATCACCCTTGTTGGTCAGTGTGCGGTTGATTTGGAGCAGGTCTTTCGGGGAAGCGGCTACGTGCCGGGCCGAGCCCCAGGCGAAGGCGCAGGCGGCCTTACGCCCGCATTTGAAGAAGTTGTCGGTCCTTTTGATCCTGGTGTCTCATTTGCGACAGTGCGCCTGAGTGTTGGAGTATGCGAGGAGATCGACGGACATGATCGTTGTGACGTTCGGTGTGATGTGAACTAGCTGAGGCTATCCCGGCCTTACTTTGACCAGCCAAATGACCAGCCCGGCAAACAGGCTGAGTGTCAGCGCGGCGCCGAACGGGTCCCAGAAGCTTAGCTCGGGGAAAAGGCTCACCCAGGCCTTCCAGATGAGGGCCGTTGTTTCCTGAAGGTCGTGCCATGCTTGGACAGGCAGGTCTGTCCAATCCGCGACCTGGGCTGGTGATGTAAGAACTCTGACAGTTATGTCTCGCATAGACATGGTCTACGCCTCCATTCGTCCCCCTTCTTCCCTCGAGCGGTATGGAGCACAAGCCTCGGACCAAGGGTGTTAAGGCTTTCTGAAAAGGCGAATTCAACAAAAATACCGCGATTTCGCGGTATGGAGGTCCGGCAGCCTCGGTTTGGCACGTCTCCTGCGAGGGAGCGTGTGAACTAATCAACACGTCTCAGAATGAGACACTGCTTGCGACGGAGTTTTGAAATGAAACGCACACGTATGATGGTCTTTGGCGGTTTGTTCGCTGTTCTTGCTGGGGCGGGTGCCCTAACGCTCACCGCAGAACCCGCCTACGCCTGTTCTGGCGGGAGTGGTGGTAGTGGCGGCGGCAGCGGCTGGTCATGGGATTGGTACTGGAGCTACTGATCTGAGGTCCGCGCGGTGGCCGTGATGCGCTAAGTGGGGGCTTGCGCGTCCAGCTAACCCGGACATCGGAGAGCCGGTCTCGTTCGCGAGACCGGCTTTTTCGTGCGCTATCTAAATCTATGCGTTTCTTTGAAGTCGCAGGCGTGGCGCCACTCAGGGTCCAGCCCTGTCCATTCCGGCAAGGTCTTATCATGTGCCTTCCCAACGAGAGACGCAAACCGTTTGGGGCTAAGGCCGACTATGTCTCGAAACTCCCGGGTCAGGTGAGATTGATCACTATATCCGTGATCGTGAGACAATGCGGAAAGGCTATTTGTTGGTGACTTTATAAGGTGCCGCATCGTTCCTTGTGCCCGAAGGACACGCTCCATTTGTTTGGGGCCGAGCCCCAGATATTGATGAAAATGCCGTCGCATGGTTCGGCAACTAATTTGATGGCGCTTTGCTGTAAGGCTTAGGTCATCAGAACGGGAAGCACTGCTTAGCAGATCTTGAAACGTGTTGAGGAAATCTGTTGATGGCTCTGTGTTGGCGCGGAGCACCTTCCGTAGGAATGTCGCAAGTAGATCGACCCGCTGTTTGAACGTGTCCGTCTCATACATCTGATCTTCCAGGTCACCTGTAAGGCGCGGCCAGAAACAATCTAGGTTGATGCGGAGGTCCCGGAGTTCAGCCAGGGTGAGACCTAGAAGATGATACGCTCGATCTGGGCGAAGGGTTGCTCCGAAAACCACCCACTCTTGGAAGAACAGTGCCTTCATTCGATTGTTGGTGGAGGGGCCGTAAATAACAGAGTCGACTCTGCGTGGCATGATGTTGAAGCGCAGCGACACGCAGCCGCTCGGGAAAACCTGCATGGGCATATAGTCCAGGCTTTGACTGACTTTGTACTGCCAGAATTCCTCGACATAAGGGGCAAGGTCTGCAGGCGCAGGACACTTATGTACCGCAACGCCGGGGCCGGATATGTCGATGCTGGTGCGCACCGGGCGGTAACCCATTTTGTCCGTTTTGTTCAAGAACAGCTCCCAGGAATTTGGCAGTTTCTCTTGGTAGAATCGTTTTGGAGGACTGGCAATGATGAAGCTGGAGCAGGATACCCGATTAACCTGTACGGAGAATAGTGAGTTCTCTGCACGGTTCCAGGGAGCGCTACATCCAGACTGGCAGGTATGGTTTCCTAATGGGGGATATATGGGTGCAATGCTCTTGCGTGCGGGTGGAGAATTCAGTGCTTTTGATCGACCGTTGTCTTTCAGTTGCCACTTTCTGTCCGTTCCGTCGGTCGGAGAAGTGGATGTCGAGGTAAAGAGGCTTCGTGGAACACGGTTTGCTGAATCTTTGAGCGTTTCGTTATGCCAAGGCGGGAAGGTGATCATTCAGGCGCTTATGTGGGTGGGGGCGCCTACCAAGGGATATGATCATGATGACGCCGGGATGCCGGATGTACCCTCGGTCGAGACATGCAGGGCGACCACTGAGATAGAGGGTGGACACGCTTCCCACCCGTTCTGGAATATGATTGAGCAACGACCGACTACCGGCGATCTTCATTGGCAGATTTCGGAATCTGGTCGTGCAGAGCAGAGAGATTGGATCCGTTTTCTGCCCGAGGGACAAAGCGGTGACAGGATCATCGATATGGCCCGCTATATTGTCCTGTTGGATACGTATGCGTGGCCGGCTGCGGCTAGGGCGCACGCAGGAGATGGTCGTTTTATTGCACCGACACTGTCCCTCCATGTGGATTTTCACCGCCCCTATGATGGTGCCTGGTTTCTGTCTGATGCCTCCGCACCTGTTGGCGCTGAGGGATACATTGGCGCTGCCAGTCGCCTGTGGTCTGAGGAGGGGCAGCTGCTGGCATCCGCCAATGCGACATTGATGTGTCGCCCGCGACCTGCGTAGCTCCTTAAAGCCCCAAAACAGCTTTTGTCATGATATTGCGTTGAATTTCGTTTGAACCTGCGTAGATCGTCGCGGCGCGGTCGTTGAGATATTGCGGCAGAGCTGTTGCCGCAAGTGTCGAGCCGATAGGGGCTGTATTGGTTTCGAACGCGCGGGCTTCGGGTTGGTAGGGAAGGCCATAATAGCCAACGGCTTCGACCACCAACTCTGTCACTCGCTGGCGCATTTCGGTTCCACGAACTTTGATCGCGGAGGAAATCGCCCCGACGGTTTCGCCACTGTTCACCGCAGAAAAGATTTTCTGCTCAAAGCTTTCTAGAACAGAAAGCTCTATCTCTGTGGCCGCTATCTTCCGAGCAAAGTCTGCATCGGCCATGAGTGGTTCGGCTGTTCCATTTTGTTCCTGGCCAGCAAAGGATTTGAGCAAGTCGAGCCTTGTTTTCAGACCGGGGGCATAACTCCCGCTTCGTTCGTGCTGCAAGAGATATTTGGCGACCGTCCATCCATCGTTTTCTTCGCCCAATAGCCCTGACGCGGGGACGCGGACATTTTCAAAGAAGACCTGGTTAAATTCGTGATCGCCTGAGATGGAAATCAGGGGTCTGATTTCGATGCCAGGAAGGTCGATGTCGAAGAGCAGGAAGGTGATGCCTTGTTGGTGTTTGCCGCTATTGTCGGTGCGTACGAGACAGAAAATCTTGTTTGACCATTGCGCATGGGTTGTCCAGATTTTCGTTCCGTTGATGACGTAGTGATCACCATCGCGCTCTGCTTTGCATTGAAGCGACGCGAGGTCCGAACCGGAGCCCGGTTCTGAGTAACCTTGCGCCCACCAATCCTCACCACTGCGAATGCGGGGCAGGTATTGTGACTTTTGGTCCTCTGTTCCAAACGCGATGACGACTGGGCCCACCATTCGCGTGGCATTGGGAGTGACCGCCGGTGCGTTGGCGAGGATCAATTCCCGTTGAAAGATCGCTTGCTGCTCCAGGTTCCAGCCAGTGCCACCATATTCCACTGGCCAGGCAGGTACAGACCAGCCCTGCTTGTGTAGAATGCGGTGCCACTCAACAGCAACGGGCTGATCGGCATAGATGCCTGCACAGAGTTCGCCCGCGCGTTTCAAATCGGGGGTCAGTTTGTCTGAGATAAATGACCGGACTTCTTCTGTGAATTGTTTGAGATCGGTCACTTTTTTCCAAAGCCTCCGATGCGTTCTGCCATATCAGGCCCGACACCTTCGCTCTGATAAATTTCGTGGGCGAGACCGGCTTCTAAGGACATGCCGTCTGTCTCGCGGAGCAGCTTTTTGTTGGCGCGAAGCGAGAACCAGGAGTTGGTGAGCATATCGGCACAGAACGCCTCAACGGCTGCCTCGAAGCCCTCGTCTGGATAGCAGGCATTGCAGAGTCCCATTTCTTCCGCCTCGCGGCCGGAATATGTTCTGGCTGTAAACATCATCTCCGCCGCTTTTACTTTGCCAATTCGACGGGGCAGCCGCTGGCTCATTCCCCACACGGGGGTCAGCGCCCATTTGGCATGTGTATCGGCAAACTTCGCATTTTCAGAAGCGAGGATAATGTCCCCTGCGAGTGCCAGTTCTAGTGCGCCGGTATAGCAGTGACTGTGGACGGTAGTAATGACCGGCTGAGGTAGATTTGCCAGGCGCTCAATCACATGGGCCTGAAAGCTGGGCCGGGGCAGCTTTTCGCCTGCTTCGATGTCTTTCAGATCATGACCGGCAGAGAAGCACTTGCCGCCACCGCGTAGGACGACACAGCCGACGGTGTCTGTTTGTGTCTGCAGGTCGCCGACATGGGCTTCGAGTGCCTTGAACGCGGCCACATTGAGGGCGTTTAATTTGTCCGGTCGGTTGATGGTGAGTGTGGCGATGCCATTCTTGTCTTCACGTAATACCAGATCGCTCACGTCGTTCTCCCTTGGTGCGTTTTTTTCGAGCTTACCCACTGGGAGCGGCGCGACCAATGGGAGTCGGGTTTCCGCAAGGGAATGTGCCACCTGTTGCCGGTTTTTGGGTGCTTCATATGAGGTCGGCTGCTACATTGCAGCCATTGACATTCACTCACATCCAGAAAAAACGGGGAGAAACCCTTGGACGTTAAAGACAAGATTATTGTGGTGACCGGTGCGGCGAGCGGTATTGGTGTGGCGCTGGTAAAGCGGTTCTATGCTGCTGGGGCGAAGCATATCGTGTCCGTTGATATCAATCTCGATGGTGCGAAGGCGACGGCTGCTGAGTTTGGCGGCACCGCGATGCAGGCTGATGTCAGCAAAGAAGAGGACATCAAAGCGGTTATCGACAGAACAGAAGCCGAGATTGGCCCGATCGATCTCTTCTGCTCCAATGCGGGCATTGGCGCTGGGCGTGACCTCGCCTCATCGAATGATGAGTGGACGCTTTCCTGGGACGTGAATGTGATGTCGCACGTCTATGCGGCCCGTCATCTGGCGCCCAAAATGGTGGAGCGGGGTAGCGGCTATTTTCTCAACACGGCATCAGCTGCGGGTCTGCTCAATCAGATCGGGTCCGTTGCTTATGGTGTGACCAAGCATGCAGCGGTTGGTTTTGGCGAATGGTTGGCGCTTACCTACAAGCATCAGGGCATAGGTGTTTCGATCCTCTGTCCGCAGGCAGTACGCACCGCGATGACAGCAAATGCAAGCGCCAGCACGCAGGCGGCAGCGACGGATGGCATGATGGAGCCTGCTGAACTTGCAGAAGCGGTGATGGAAGGCTTGGCGAACAATACGTTCTGCATTCTTCCGCATAAGGAAGTGCTCGGCTATATGCGACGCAAGACTGATGATTATGATCGCTGGATTGGCGGCATGAACAAACTTCACCGCTCTCTCACCGGCGAATAGTTGGGGCGACATATCGTGTGTTTGAACGGGAAGTCTCGAAGCAGACTTCCCGTTTTGCGTTTGGTCCAACCACATTTGCACAGGCTTTATTGGGCGCTCCGGCGCTAGAAAAGCGCTCAATACTGCCAGTTAGCCTTTTGGTTGAATTTGCTTTGTCATTAGATCAGGGATTCTTGCCCTCCTTTTGATCCAGATCATTAGTCAGCAGACGGAAAAAATTGCAGAGTGGTTCATGGTGGAATCGTGCGGAATTTCCGTTGCGACGGCTCAAATTGCTGGGCCAATCGGGGGGCGGTCAATGGCTGGCTATAGTTCAACTTTTTCTGCAATAAGATTGTGGATCATTCTGACGGCAGGGATGATCGTGATGTTTGGCGTGTTGCTGTTCCTGGGAAGCGAAGTCTATCAGCAGGCACCGCCGATCCCTGACAGCGTTCGATCGGCGTCGGGTGACGTTCTTTATACAAAAGCTGAAATTGAGCGCGGCCAAAATACCTGGCAGTCTATGGGCGGGATGCAGCAGGGTTCCATCTGGGGTCACGGCGGCTACTTAGCGCCGGACTGGAGCGCGGATTGGCTGCACCGGGAAGCAAGTGCTTTGCTCGATATTATCTCGCAACGAGATAGCAATCTGAGCCTTCCAGAAAGCCAAAAACAGGCGATGCATCAGGCAGTGCTAAGCGCTGAGATGCGGGCAAACACCTATGATCCGTCCGACGGTTCAGTCACCGTCAGTGATGAACGGGCCCGGGCAATCCGTGAAGTAGAAGCCCATTTCACAGCTCTCCATGTGGGGACCGATGAGGAGGCGCTGGATTTGCGTCGGCAATATGCCTTTTCTTCTCTTGCATTCCTCACGCCGGACGAAGCGCGTGACGTCGCCGCGTTCTATTTTTGGACAGCCTGGGGGGCGACAACAAACCGTCCTGGATCAGACATCACATATACAAGCAATTGGCCTCATGAGCCGTTGGTCGACAATAAGCCAACACCGGGCAATTTTATGTGGAGCATGGGCTCGATCGTTTTGCTGCTGGCCGGTGTTGGCGCGATTGTCTGGTACTACGCCCAACAATATGACAAATGGCGAGGTGATATTGAGCCAGAAGGCGGCGTTGCAACAGCTGACTTTTTTGACCGGTCCGTTGTGACACCCTCTATGAAGGCTACGGCCAAATATTTTTGGCTGGTCTCGGCGCTCTTCCTTGTGCAAGTGCTTTTGGGCATCGTCACGGCACATTATGCGGTCGAGGGGCAGGGGATTTATGGCCTGCCTTTGGCTGAGTATTTTCCTTATGCGGTGACGCGCAGCTGGCATACGCAGCTTGCGGTGCTCTGGATTGCAACGGCTTGGCTGGCGACAGGGCTTTACATTGCACCGCTATTAGCGAAACGTGATCCAAAGTTTCAGGTGTTTGGTGTCAACTTCCTTTTCCTCAGTCTGTTGGTGATTGTGATTGGCGGCTTTGCCGGGCAATGGGCAGCTGTCCATCGTTTCTTCTCAGATCTGATGCTCAATTTCTGGTTTGGTCATCAGGGATATGAATATGTCGATCTGGGCCGTTTCTGGCAGATCTACCTTGTCGTCGGATTGTTCCTATGGGTGGGGCTGGTCCTGCGGGCTTTGCTGCCTGTTCTGCGAGTGGGTGAAAACCGGTCTCTTCTCACCCTCGTGGTGGTCGCAGCGGTCTTTATCGGTGTGTTCTATTCGGCCGGCCTGATGTGGGGGCAAAACACTCACCTTGTTGTTGCGGAGTATTGGCGCTGGTGGGTGGTGCATCTTTGGGTGGAGGGGATTTTTGAGGTCTTTGCGACCGCGATCATTTCCCTCCTATTTGTGCAGATGGGGTTGGTCCGGGCGTCAACAGCGACGGTGATGGTCTTGTTTGCGACCATCATCTTCCTGTTTGGCGGTGTGCTGGGCACGTTCCACCATCTCTATTTCACAGGAACGCCCATCTCTGTCATGGCGGTTGGTGCGACATTCTCTGCGTTGGAGGTGGTTCCGTTGCTTGTGGTCGGCTTTGAGGCCTATAGCCACAAGAGGATGGAGAATAATGACTCCTGGCAGAAGAATTATCATTGGCCCTTCATGTTCTTCAGCGCAGTCTTGTTCTGGAACTTTGTCGGAGCCGGTGTCTTCGGTTTCCTGATCAACCCGCCGATTGCGCTTTACTACATGCAGGGGCTGAACACGACGGCGAACCACGGGCATGCAGCCCTCTTTGGCGTCTATGGGATGCTCGGCCTTGGGCTTATGCTCTATTGCATTCGGGGGCTGACCGATGTCCGGCAATGGGACCAGAAACTGCTCAGCGTTACCTTCTGGACCCTCAATATCGGGCTTGCCATGATGACGTTCCTGTCGCTTCTGCCGCAGGGTATTTGGCAGACCTATGCAAGCGTGACGCACGGCTATTCTTATGCGCGGTCGGCGGAGTTTGTGCAGAGTGATATCATGCATACATTCGTTTGGATGCGCGTACCCGGTGACGTGGTGTTGAGCGTGGGTGTCGTGACCTTTGCGCTCTTTATGTACAAAGCGTTCATGAGCGGTCGGGCGCAAACACAGCTGGCGCCGGCGGACTGAAAACGTCGTCAGCCGTGAGTGATATGCGGGAAGCCTTGGTGGCTGAAACCGAGGCTTCCCATTTTTTTTGCTTAGCGTGGTGGCATACGGATCGCGCCATCGAGACGTAGTGCCTGGCCGTTAAAATAGCTGTTCCGCACCAGTTCCATCACCAGACTGCCAAACTCTTCAGGTTTGCCGAGGCGCTTGGGGAACGGGACAGATGCTGCAAGCGTGTTCAGTACTTTGGGTGGCGCACCGAGCATAGGTGGCGTCGCGAAGATGCCTGGCATGATGGAGTTCACCCGGATGCCGAGATCCATGAGGTCTCGCGCCATGGGAAGTACAAGGCCGTTCACGCCTGCCTTACCGGAGCCATAGCCGATCTGGCCGACCTGGGCATCTTGTGCAGCGGCGGAAGAGGTGAGGGTGATGACACCGCGCTCGCCATCTTCCAGCGGTTCAAGGGCCGCCATGCCTAATGCGGACAGCGACGCGACGCGATAGCTCGCAACCAGAATGCCTTGAATGGAGAATTCGTAGTTCTCGGTTGGGTAGCGGGTGAGTTCGCCGGTTTCTCTGTTGCGCCCGACTGTTTTCATGCGTCCGCGGGATATTTGGGCGCAATGGACGCAGATACGCTCCTGACCGTTGGCGGCGCGGGCTTCTTCAAACCCGGCAATGACGTTTTCTTCGTCTGTGATATCGACCTTACAGAAGAGCGCACCTATGTCGGCGGCGACTTCTTGTCCCTTTTCTTCGTTCACATCAAAGATCGCGACTTTGATACCTGCTGCGCGAAGCGCCGTGGCGCTTGCCTGTCCCAAGCCAGATGCGCCGCCTGTAACAACGGCGGCGGTGTTTTCATTGATCTGCATGTTTCCTGCTCCCTGTGTTTTTTTGCAAAGTGTACCGGCAAACAGACGCTTTGGGAGCGCTTGCGTTGTTTTCATTGTGGCGTTTTTTCAGCTGCCTCATTAACGCAGGGGCAAGCGTGGTTTGCGAGCTAGCTTTTCACGAAGTCTGCGAAAGCGTCCGCGTAATCGGCATGCCATCTGGAGAGGGCCGGGCGGTTTTTGATGAGATCATCTGCGTTCCATTGGATACGGCGCTCGTCCATCTCGCGGGAGACGTCATTGTCTGGACAGAGAATGTAGAAGTCATTTGTCTCCAAGCTTTTCAGCATGAAGTCGACGACCTGTTCCGATGTCCAGGCAGCGTCCGGCTTTTCCGGCAGGAATTGTGAGATCATGCCGGTATAGGTAAAGCCGGGCACGAGAAGGTGAGCGGTAAGCGCGCAGCCTTCGATCTGCCGCAGCTCATGAGCGAGCGACTCCGTGAAGGCAATGACACCTGCTTTGGAGAGATTGTAGGCAGAGTTGCCGGGTGGGCGGGTGATGCCTTGCTTGGAGCCCGTATTAATTACGAGACCTGGTTTTCCCGCATCGAGCATGGCGGGCACAAATGCATGCACGCCGTGGATGACGCCCCATAGATTGACGTCCAATAGCTTCTTCCAGCCGTCAGCGTTTTCCCAGGGCTTGCCGGGGTTCATGCCGGCGCCGGCATTGTTCATGAGGACGGACACGTCGCCGAATGTTTCCTTCGCGATCTGTGCGAGGGTGTTGACCTCTGCCGCGATACTTACATCGCAGGTGCGGCCCATGGTTTTGGCGCCGTTCGCTGCAGCAGTCTGCAGAGCGCCTTCGGCCACTTTAAGCTGATCAACGTCTCGGTCGGCGACGAGCACATTCATGCCCATGGAGGCGTATTGAATACCGGCTGCCAGACCGATGCCGTTGGCGCCACCAGTTATGACGGCGGTCCCGCCCGGCTGGAGGGCAGGGTGCGAAGCTCGTGATGTCATGCGTGTTTCTCACATTTAAAAAGGCCGATCACATAATACTATCGGTCCTGGTGAGAGATGCCACGCTGGAGGAGTTATCGTACGCTCTTTTGTCTGCAACCGCGTCTAGTTCGCGGCAGGCGCCTCACCGTTTTCGCCGGTAGCTACCGTGGGAGCGGCGACAGGCGCGCCGGGTTTTGCGCCTTCCAGTGTGGCGACTTCGCGCACACCGTTCACGGTGCGGTGCATCTTGAACTTCTTGCCAGCAAAGATGGTGTTCTGAAGATCTGTTAGCATCACATCCTGATGGCCGAAGGGCGCGAGCAGTTCTACCAGCCAGAGGCGGTCGCCCGCATTCCAGTCCTGAGGGGCCAAGCGCACATTCCCGCTCATCAGGCGGTTTTCTGCTTCTTCGGTGAGGCTCGCCCAAAGGGCAATGCCTATGGGCTGGTTTTTACCTGGAAAGATGCGGAATTGGCGGGCGAGCAGGGGCGGCATCACCATCCATTCGAGATCGGAGAGGAAAAAGTTCCGGTGGGCGGGTGATTGGGTCATCAACCAGACCGCCTGGCCAAATATGTCAGAGACCGTAGGGACCCCCTTGCTGGGAGCTTCTGGTGATTGTTTTGCGTCCGACTCACTCATGACTTTGTTCCCTGTTCTCTCAAAATTTTCTCTGTCGCTTTTGTCTATTTATGCCCGTTCGGAAAACGTGTGGCCAGCGATCTGATTCTCGTGTCGCGCGAAGTTTGGTGTATTTTTGGTGCATGGTAGATCAAAGGGTTTGCTTTTGATCTTCCGTGTCCAGACTTATCCACACCTAATTTCCCGCGCTTAAGATTTGTTACTTGAATGGTGTCGCGGGTGAAACGCAAGCTTTGTTTTGAGGGGCGTGTTGCGCTTGCGATGGACTTTGAGTGTGAAAAGACGTGCAACCTAGAGGGCAGCTTTCGTGTCCCTAAGATGCATAAGATGCAACAGGCTTAGAGGGACACTCGCTTGGCGAACTGTGCCCGAAGGGGAGGGGTGAGTCTGTGTCAGTTGCTGAACTGCTCATGAGGGTTGGGGTGTCTGCAATTTTTATTGCCGCACTAAGCTCCTGCGCGCCAGGCAATGTACTCGGGGGCCAAAAGCCTTATGCCCAGCAGGGATTGGAAATTCCAGGTTTTCAGGAACTGTGTGACACGAAAGGTGGGCTTCATGTCTACCAAACTGTCGAGGATGCAAAGGGCTTTATCGTCTATCCACAGCGATCCTTTGACAAAGGTTCTGACGGTCCGGTTACGGATCAAACCCGGGGTGGCTGTCTCAATTGCCTTGAGTACTTAGTTAGGGATGGTTTCGAATTTGTAGAGGCGTCGTACAAAGCACCAGTTGATCCAACCCGTCTGCGCAATAGCGACTATGCGAGGTCGAGCGGAAAGTTCCGCTATTTCCTGCGACCGCGCTCAGAAGGTTCGTGTAACCACTACGATTACCTAGTTGCCACCTATCCGCCAGTCACGCGTATGGCTGAAGAATTTGCGGAACAGATTGGAGACCGGTGTTTGGTTGCACAGCCAATCTCGCACTTCACCGCCAGCTACGAGTACCTTCGCGACACCACCTTCGTTTCGCGGGAAGACTATCAAGGAGAAGATGGCTTCGTACGGCTTTCTAGTGAAATCATAAGAGATCGTATGAGCGGTGAAGTGCTTGTTGAGCACAACTATTATTCATATCACAACTTCAACTTTGCCCGACGTTATGACCGAGCGTGCCGCAGGGTTAGCGGGCACAATATTCCGATAAGAGAGTTTTTGCGTGCTGCAAGTAACGCAAATAGGAACTAGAGCATGAAGATCAAAGAAACAGCAAATCTACAAGATTTATATGCTTTGTCACTCGGAAATGAGTTGGCATATATGAATGATCTGGAGCTTGGGCTTTTCGATCAGGATGCGGTGCAAAATGCGCTCGGTTTGGAAGATGGCAACAAAAGCACTAGCAACACTGTGCGGGATGGCGATGAAGTCAATGCAGCAATCATTGCACTCAATAGATCCTACTCAAAAATCGTCGGTATCAGCCGATCTATGGGCTATCGAAGCGACGAGGCCTCCAGCGGTCCGGATGGTCTTGTAGAGTCAAATCAAAGCGGCGCGGACATGTTTATCGCCGCTCGGGTTGGTGGCGGATACACGCTCTTCATTGACGGCACCGCGCAGACATCAGGCAATGATGGTGAATCGAGTGCCGATTGGGCGGCAAATAGAGCTTTTCTGGGAATAGGTGGAGATGAGGACGCTGCGCAAGCACAGCTGCAGATTGATGCGGCGAAATCATTTCTGAGATCCTTTGCGGACTTAGAGGCGGCCCGACTGGGATTAACTCGTGAGCAGGTCTTGGAGCAGATCGATATCTCTGGACACTCGCTGGGAGGCGTAGTCGGCGGATCAACCAAAAAGGATGAGGGAGGTCAGATTGGCGATGCCAATGTATTCGCCCCCCCAACGGGAGGCGGTGCTAAACGACTATTTGGAGGTGGTAATGCTTTAGGCGGTGACGTTGACGGTTTGAAGATATTTGCTGCGGCAGGAGAAATCGCGGGTGCTGGAGGTTCGCGAAATCTGATCTCGCTAGGTCGTGGAACTGGCGACTCAATCAATGATCATGATTCCATTGAACATAGCAGATTGCTTGAGGCTGCCCTTAAGCGAGTCCAAGAGGGTGTCAATTCACTCAATCTGGACAATGCAACCAAACAGCAGTTGATCGCGAGCGCTGAATTTGATGGTGCCCCTGGAGGTGCCGTGGAGGATGGACGGCGACCTACCGAAGGGTTCGCACGTCTGACTGTCACCGACGGTTCCGGTGAAACATTTGACATTACACTGTCCGCAAAGACTGGCTCTCATCGCAGTGGCGGACTTGTCACGCTGAGTTACGCGGATGTTAATACCTTCTTGGCAACCGGTTCTTTTGGTCACGTGCATCCAGAAATACTGCGATTCGCCAAGGAAACGGCTGCCCTGACACCGGAGACAGCGGCGACCCATAATGGCGGCAAGGGATACGATAATGGCTATGAGTTCCGGGTCAACGAACAGAATGGTCTACCGCAGATATTCATAGAAGATGACGCAGAATACCGAAGTGTGTTTGGACAAGTGCCCGGACAACGTGGCGCCCGAACCTGGATGGAACTAAAGCCCGGTATCACTCTTGAAAACGCCAGTTGCTTCGCACCAGGCACACCTATCTTGATGTCAGATGGCTCAGAAAAGCCTATTGAACTCATCCGCGTGGGCGATGAAGTGACGGCGTTCAATGAACATGGTGACCTTGTTTGTTCGCGGGTGACTGAAGTATTTGAGAGCTTGGTTCCGACATTGTTGGAGTTGGATACAGGGCTGAGGGCGACACCTGGACACCCCTTCTTGGGAAAAGATGGGGAGTTTCGTCCGCTTGCGGAAATATTAGGTCGTGATGGCATACTTCTAGATCGTGAGGGGGTGGAACAGTCGGCATCGTTGGCGCGGGTTCATGAATCAGAATCTGCCTACTATGCGATGGAGGGTGCTGTTGCTCGCAAGCCGTCGAAGCTAGGGTACGTCGTCCACAATTTTACGGTCGAATTTGTCCACACATATATCGCCGGCGGTTTTCGCGTTCACAATACGTCGCTGCTGCACTTCACGAGCGATGCTGCGCCGGGGTCCGTGATCGTTGTTGGCTTCAATGAAGTGGAGTATCGGTCAGCGTTGGGTGAAGATATTCGTATAACCGGATATGATACGGACGATCCAGACACTGATACCGACCTCATCACAAAAACGGTTACGTTTGAAAATAGCGATGCTGTTGTCGTTCAAACCTGGGACGACAATGCCGACCCAGACTCAATTGTTGACAATGAACCTCAGGGCATTGGCGATCTAGAAGTTCAACTGAACACGGAGATTATTTCAGGAGAACAGGTTGGGAATGCCTTCGGGTCTGCGCTCGGAAACTATATCGGCGATAATGATCTCGAAGACATTGTTGCGTCGTCGGTATTGGGGACAACATTCGGAGCGCTGGGCGAAGCGACCCAACTGTTTACAAACGACATCACCGTTCGTGATGGTGATACTCGACGCCAATTGTCGTTCGGCGAATCTATCGACGAAGCGTTTGAAAATTTCGACACGAAGCTGGCCGCGAAGGCCGTGGGTGCCATCACCAGTCGTGCGAGTTCATTCTTAGTTGGCGAGATTATTGGTGGACGGAGCTTTGCCGCCGACCTTGGGCGGGTGGCTGCCGCAGCATATTTGTCAGATGTCTTGAACGACGTTGTTGCCGAAGGTATCGCTGCAGCTGGTTTCCAGGAGACGGCAAAGCTGTTGGGCTTTGCCGGGGGCGAGGGGATAAAAAAGGGGACCCAAGCCGCCGCAGATGCAGCCAGCAGTTCGGGCTTCAATTTCGCGGCCATCGGTGGTGCGATTGGCGGCTTCCTTGGTGGTCAACTGGCGAATTCGATCGTTGATGCACCAAACACGACCGAAGGCCAGCTTGTCAGCGCTGCGACGTCGGCAATTGTAGGCATTGTTGTTGATGCGGTCGCGACAACCGCAGTAACGGCGGTGATCGGATCATTTGCAGCGATTGCCGTTCCATTCATTGGGGCGCTTATAGGTGTTGTAATTGGCAATTTGTTGGGCTCAGTCTTCAACGATGAAGACTATCCAAGGGCTGCAGCAACGCTGAGTGTTGATGGGGATGGGAAGCTCTACAGAAGTAGTCTTGCGCAAGTCGATGGGATGGACGGGAACGTCATCGTGCCAATGGTCGACGCGCTGGTCAATTCAATGAATGCGCTTATCGACGGCTTTGGTCCGACTGCCGGTCTCGTTCTTGACCCAGCACAGGGCGGCGCGTTTGCGGGCTTTGGATACATCGCCAACGCTGGTTATCGCGGTCGCGGCAAAGGGTTTACTGCAGCATTCTCTACAGAATCTAAGGAGATTGATGCGGGGTATCACTGGAATCAGGGCGGTGGCTTTGACATTACTGACTTTGAATCCGTTGCGGAATATCTGATCTTCGGCGCCGTTGAGCAAGGGTTGATCCAGGGGGCTGACGCGATCGGGAATCGTGTCTTCCACTATACGGAGTGGAGCACGCTGGATGAGCTGACGACCAATCTGGCCATCGCGAAAGATTATCGCACCTATCTCGAAAATCGGGAAGTGATTGACCGGTTGGTGCAGGCGGCCCCAGATTCTGCCTTTGCGGCAGGGTGGGCTTTCACGATTGCGCAGGCGGTGGCGTTTGGCTTTACAGACGAGTTTGCCTATCACGTGCGGGTGGATGCAGACGATGACGCGGCGATGGCCGATCACCGGACGGATGAAGCAGGCGTTCCTGTGGTCACCGGCACGGAGTTCAACGACGAGTTCCTCAACACACGCATTGGGGAAACCTATCGCGGGCTTGATGGCAATGACATGTTCGTTGCGGGCAGGGGCGGTAGCCGGTTTGAAGGCGGCGATGGGGTGGACACTGTCTCCTATCGCAATGCCACCACCAATGTCTGGGCGAGCCTCGCCGCGGGAGGTCTCTATGGCGGCGCTGATGGGGATCAATATAGCGCCATTGAGCGTCTCATCGGCGGGAACTATGCCGACCGCCTGTGGGGCGATGATCAGAACAATCTGATTGCGGGCCTTGATGGCAATGACCGTCTGTTTGGCGAGGCAGGCGATGATCACCTGGAAGGCGGCAAAGGTGCGGACCGTCTGGATGGTGGCGAGGGCATCGACGTTGCCAGCTACATCACGTCTGCTGAAGGCGTTGCCGTGTCGCTTGGCGATGATGGCGCGGAGACTTTCGGGCAGGGTGGTGACGCTGCAGGCGACCGTCTCACAAACATTGAGCAGCTGATCGGGACGCATTTCTCTGACGTGCTTACGGGGAACAGCGTCGACAATATTCTGTCTGGCGAAAGCGGTAATGATTTCATCGAAGGTGGCGCAGGCGCGGATACGCTCATTGGCGGACAGGGAACCGACTTCCTCGTCTATCGCTCTTCTGATGCAGGTGTGTCGGTCAATCTTGAAGCGGGAACCGCGAGTGGTGGACATGCTGAGGGGGACCGGTTCGCGGCCTTTGAAGGCATTATTGGATCGTCATTTGGTGACACGCTTGTGGGCGATGCCGGTGTCAATCTGATCGAAGGCGGTGCGGGCGCTGACTATATTGATGGCGGCGCGGGCAATGACGCGGTCTCCTATGCCGAGTCCGAAGAGGGCGTAGAGCTTGACTTTGTAAACAATATCTTCAGGGGCGGCGATGCTGAAGGTGATGTCCTTCTCAATATCGAAAATGTCATCGCCTCCAACTTTGATGATAAAATTACGGTGCAGGGTGACGCTATTGTTCTCGCGGGTGATGGAGATGATCTGATCACCGCCTATGGGGGCAATACGCGCATTGATGGCGGCGCTGGATTTGACCGGGCGACGTTTGAGAATTTCGACAATGCCGCCTATTTCACAGGCCTGCAGCGCGGCGAGATTGAACTTATGTTTGGCGGTGATCTGCTGAACCAATACAACGCCGTGGTGGCAGGAACGCCGCTTGATATTGCAAACCTCGACGGGCGCTATCAGGTTGAGCTTCATTCTATTGAGTGGATGCGGGCTACTAATTTCTCCGACATTATCGACTTTGATGACATCGGCCAGTATGTGCTCGGCGGTGGCGGCGACGATATCTTCCTAGGGAAAGATGGCGCCGACCGGTTCATGGGCGAAACTGGCAATGACATGCTTCATGGCGGTGAGGGGGCTGACCATCTCGACGGTGGCGTTGGCAACGACACACTCTCAGGCCAGGTCGGCTCGGACACGTATTACTTCGGCTATGGGGATGGTGTTGACACCATCATGGAGAGCTCAAGCGTCGCCGAACTGGACGTGCTGGAGTTCAAGCAGGGTGTTCGGCCCGCAGACATTTCAGTCGAACTGGTCGGCGCAGATCTCAGGATCAGTCTGGCAGGGACGTCTGACACGATCACAATCAAGGACTGGACGGATGCAAAGCAAAGCGTGGAGCGATTGCGCTTTGCTGAAACCAGCCAGACCGTCAACATCACGGCCTGGCCGGCTCTTTGGTTTTCGGAGTTTTTCAATGGAGACCCGAACCATTTCCGGTGGGCGGGGGAAATTGGTGTCAGCGATGCGGGATCCAACTCCAGTGGCTTAGGGCGCGCTGATCTCTTCTTCGGCACGGCCGGCGATGATGTCGTCAGTGGTGCAGGCGGCGATGATGTCATTCTCGGGTTGGGTGGCAATGACACCCTTGAAGGTGGTGTTGGCGACGATACTCTATCTGGTGGTGCGGGTGACGACACGCTGCGCGGTGGTGCAGGTGATGATGTTCTGATCGGCGGCACGGGTACAACCGCCTTTGATGGTGGTGAAGGGGTCGACACTGCTGACTTTAGCCACCAGGATCATGGAGTTACCGTGTCGCTCACCGCTGGTGGCGGAGGCAGCGATACATTCACCGATGTTGAAAACATTGTCGGGACAGACTTTGACGATAGTCTCACGGGCGACAGTGGCGACAATGTTCTGGATGGTGGTGCCGGTACAGACAGCCTCTTTGGTGAAGGGGGTGATGACGTTCTTTTGGGTAGCGGTGGTGCAGACGCGTACCATGGTGGTGAAGGGACGGACACCGTAAGCTATGAAGCCGCGCAGGCGGGGGTCACGGTGAACCTGGCTTCAGGTGGGAGTGGCGGGGCCGCAGCAGGGGATACTTATGAGTCGATAGAACGGGTCTCAGGATCGACCTTTGCTGACGGTCTGACCGGCGACGATGCGGCAAATATTCTCGTTGGTAACGATGGCGACGATGCGCTGATCGGCGCTGGCGGCGATGATACTCTGCGCGGCGGTGCAGGTGCAGATCATCTTGATGGTGGTGAGGGCTACGACACCGCTGAATATTCAGATGCTAAGCGGGGTGTGTCTGTTGATCTCTCCGCGGGCATTGGTGATGCTGGCGAGGTGAGCGACGGCGTTGTCCGTACAGGCGCGGGCGACGACGTGTTTTCGTTTGGAGTTGGCACTGGCGCCGCGACGCTTATTGATGCTGGCGGCATCGATACAGTTGAGTTCGGCCTGGGCGTTCTGCCTGCAGATATCCGAGTTACGTCGGATGGTAGCGATCTTCTAATATCCATTGAGGGGACAGACAATGTTCTCACGGTGAAAGATGGGGCTGGGTCATTCTCTGCGATCGAGAAGTTCCGCTTCCTGCAGACTGATCAGACATTCGATGTAACTGGCTGGCAGTTGTCCAATGTCGGCAACTTTTTTGCCGATGGTCACGATCAGGTTGGCTTTGGAGCCGCGTCGAAAGTAATTGATGCATTCTCTCCTACAACCGGCTGGTCGACGCAAAATGTCTATCCGCGGATGCTGGCGGATGTGAATGGCGATGGACGAGCGGACATTGTTGGTTTTTCATCAGTTGGTGTCTACTCAGCACTGGCGGACGCGAATGGGCAATTTTCGGCCGCTTACCTTTCGCTTTCAGGGTTCAGTGCTGGTGGCTGGCCGAGCCAAGATCAGTACCCGCGTATGCTTGGCGACATAAATGGCGATGGGATAGACGACGTTGTTGGTTTTGCATCGGATGGTGTTTATGCATCATTAGGGAATGCGAGTGGACAATTCTCGGCACCTTACCTATCGCTCTCAGGGTTCAGTACTGGCGGCTGGCCGAGCCAAGATCAGTACCCACGTATGCTTGGTGACGTAAACGGCGATAGCATCGCCGACGTGGTCGGGTTCTATTCAGACGGTGTCTACGTCTCTTTGGGGAACGCTAACGGCAATTTTTCTTCTTCTGTTTTTGTGGGGCATACAGGCTTCGTTGATCCTGCTTACGGATGGACAAGCCAGGACGTCACGCCGCGCCAGGTGGCAGACGTCGATGGTGATGGTCGCGCTGATATTGTTGGTTTCCGAAATGATGGTGTCTACGTCGCACTGGGTCAAACTGACGGGACATTTGGAGCTTCCTTTGCTGCTCACGCAGGTTTTGGAGGCGTTGCCTACGGGTGGACGAGCCAGGATGCAGCACCACGTCGCGTGGCGGACGTCAATGGCGATGGTCGTGCCGACATTGTTGGTTTCCGCAACGATGGTGTCTGGGTCGCAGAAGGGCAGGCCGATGGGACCTTTGGTGCCGCTCATTACAGTTATGCTGACCTTGTAGCGAACTCGGGCTGGCTGACGGATGATGCCTACCACCGGACAGTCGAAGACGTAAACGGTGATGGCTTGGCAGATTTGGTCGGGTTCGGAACTGATGGCGTCTACGTCGCTCTTAATGAAGGTGGGAGTGCGACGCCGGGCCAAGCAGATCCGTCTGCGATTGACGTAAGCGGGGATAGCGGCGCCGTCCTCGATTCACTCAACAGCATTGAGCGTGTGGTTGGCTCTGCCTATGCAGATACCCTGTCAGGGGATGCAGGTGCGAACACCCTTGAAGGTGCGTCAGGTGATGATCTGCTCGATGGGCGTGACGGCAATGATACTCTTCATGGTGGCGATGGTGACGACCGGTTGATAGGTGGCGCCGGCACGGATGTTCTCGACGGTGGTGATGGGACTGATACAGCTGATTACTCGGCAGCAACTTCTCGTGTTGCTGTGGACCTCATTCATGGGAACACAGATACCGGTATCGACGGTGCTGCCTATGGCGCGTCCGAAGCAGTAGGAGACACGCTGAGTGGTGTTGAAAACGTCGTCGGGTCGGACTTCGCTGACAGCCTTACGGGTGATGATGGCGAAAACCGTCTAGAAGGTGGTGCTGGAGACGACTGGCTCAACGGTCGCGCCGGAGATGACCTTCTTGAAGGTGGCGCGGGCAATGATGCGCTAAGTGGCGGCGCGGGTGATGATATTTTGGTCGGTGGTGCAGGTGCTGACAGCTTGGATGGTGGCGATGGTGTTGACATTGCGAGCTACCAGGATGCGGGTCAATTCGTTCGCGTAGATCTTGCTGATAGTGCAAACAATACGGGCGATGCGACTGGGGACACCTACGTTTCAATCGAGGCCGTCCGCGGATCTGAATTTGGTGATGAACTGACTGGCGATGCTTCTGCAAACTCGCTTCATGGCTTGGGTGGTGATGACGTGCTTAGCGGTGCCGCGGGCGACGACGACCTGCGCGGCGGCGGTGGCGATGACCTGCTCCAGGGTGATGCAGGCAATGATGACCTCTATGGCGGCCTCGGCAACGACGACATTCGGGGCGGTGAAGGGCAGGATGAGCTTTATGGCGGTTCTGGTGCTGACCGCTTAGCTGGTGGTCTGGGGAATGACGAGCTTTATGGTGGCGCGGACGATGACTCTCTTGAGGGCGGTGAGGGTGCCGACGAACTCTATGGTGGTTCAGGCAATGATGATATTGCCGGTGAAGCTGGCGATGATCGGCTTTACGGCGACGGAGGCAATGATGACCTGACTGGGGGAGATGGCAACGACCTTCTGGTAGGCGGCGCTGGTGCAGATACGTTGGCGGGCGATGATGGCGTCGATGAGCTGTTCGGTGGGGCTGATGATGACACGCTCGACGGCGGCTTTGGCGATGATCAGCTTTATGGCGGTATGGGCGATGACTGGCTTCACGGGGGCGCTGGTGCAGATACGCTCGTGGGTGGCGATGGGACAGACATGGCGGACTATGGCGGGACCGCTAATGGGCTGACCGCGAGCCTTGCGACACCCGCCGCCAACACAGGTGATGCATCCGGCGATACATATCAGTCGATTGAAGGCTTGGCTGGGTCAACGCATGATGATCAGCTGTCCGGGAATGATGAAGACAACACTCTGATTGGTCGCGCCGGGGACGATATTCTCGATGGTGGTCTTGGCGATGATCTTCTGATTGGTGGTGCGGGAGCCGATACACTTGACGGTGGCATTGGGTCGGATACTGCGAGCTATCTCAATGCAGAGAGTGACGTGTCCGTAGATTTGGGCGCGGGGATTGGTACTGAAGGAGAAGCTCTCGGTGATACGCTGACGTCCATCGAAAATCTTGTGGGCTCCCAGTTTTTCGACACACTGCGCGGAGATGATGCAGACAATCGCATTGAAGGGTTTGGCGGCGATGACCGGCTATATGGCGGCGCCGGGAATGATTATCTCGATGGTGGAAGTTACGCGGACCGTCTTTATGGCGGTGCAGGTGATGATGAGCTGCATGGTGGCAGTGGTCAGGACAGGCTGCTGGGTGGTGATGGAAATGACCTGCTTCTAGGTGGGGACCATGACGACACGCTTGCAGGTGATGCTGGCAACGACACGCTAGATGGTGGTTATGGAGATGACGCTCTTGACGGTGGTGTTGGCGACGATGCTCTAGAGGGTGGTGTTGGTAACGATACGCTGACTGCCGGCGAAGGCGATGATGATCTCTCCGGTGGAGACGGCGATGACATATTGGTCGGTGGCGAAGGCCATGACGACCTATCTGGCGGGGAAGGCAATGACTTCCTCAATGCTGGTATTGGCAATGACAGCCTAGAGGGCGGCGCGGGCGACGATACGCTCATTGGCCTTGAAGGTAATGATGTGTACCGGTTCGGCTATGGCGGTGGTACGGATATCGTCTATGAGTCAACAACCATCGACGGTCAGGTTGAACTCGGTGGCGGCGTAGATACCCTGAACTTTGATAACAGTGTTGATCCTGCCGGTGTTATCGCAACGTTTGAGGGGAATGATCTTGTCTTTGCTCTGAAAGGATCGACGGACTCAATCCGCCTCGTGAACTGGGCTTTGGCCGATCAGAAGATTGAAAAGGTTGCCTTCGACAAAGGGTCGGTTGTTTATGATATTTCAACCTGGACCAATCAGACCATCATTGACCAGTTTGATGGTGAACTGAACCTCGTACCGGTTGCGGTTGCTGATGTTGTGACTGGGGCACTGACGAATTTCACGGTGGGTGAGCCTATCACGACGACCCAGGACATTGTCGTCAATGGGCAAACTATTACCATCAGCACATCGTTTCAGAAGGATTTCTCGGGAACCGCTACCTTCTATTTCACAAGTTATGACTTGCTGAAGAATGACCATGATCCAGATGGTGACCAGATTTGGTTTGGCGGGATTGACGCACCGGCGGAAGGCACACTGACGCATCTCGGCCTCTTGAGTGAGAATGTGACAGCGCAATTTGCACAGTCGAACTACACGTCTGCAGAGCTGGCGAGTGATTATTACAGGTACGAAGTCAGCTTTGAGACGAATGTTGGCTGGTGGGGTGATTTCACACTAGATGTGGGGACGCTGACCTATCACGTCACCGACGGCGGTTCGACGTCTACTGGTCAAGCTAACCTGCAAACAGTCTATTCTAATCCGTTGGTGTTTAACCTTGGTGGCGGTGGCGGTGATTTCGGCGTTGGCGATCTAACGGGCCTTGGCGGTGGTCTAAATCTCAACCTCGGCGGCGGCGGCGGCGGCGGCGGTGGTCTTGGCGGCCTCGGCGGCGGCGGTGGTGGCGGTAAGCCGATCGTCCTCGACTTGGACGCTGACGGAATTGAAGTTACAAGCCCGGAAGATGGCGTGGACTTTTTCGACTTTGATGGCGATGGAACCGCTGATCCCTCAGCGTGGGTGGCCCCAGATGATGCATTGTTGGTCTTTGACAAAGACGCCGATGGGCTGATTACGGCTGTCGATGAAGTCTCATTTGTCAGCTACGTGGATGGTGCCGAGACCGACCTTGAGGGCCTGCGCCATTTCGATAGCAATAATGATGGCCTTTTAGACGCATCAGATTCTGAGTTTGCCAAATTCTCTTTGTGGCAGGATGTGAATACCAACGGGATCGTCGATGCCGGGGAGATGTATTCGCTTGCCGCTGCGGGCATAGAATCCCTGAGCCTTACGTCAGATGAACAGCTCCGCTTTTTGGGCGAAAGCGGATCGTTCGGCTATGGAGCGGTTACCTGGACGGATGGCACCACGACTGTCTTTAGTGACACCTACTTCAACTCCCAGGGCATCTTCCCGAAAGTTGTTCCGGTGGAAGGCGGTGCTCATTTTGTAGGTTTCAACAATTCCGTTCTGACGGAGTTCCGCATCCTCAGTCTTGCCGAAGATGCGTTCTTTGATGTGAGCGCTGAGGGCTGGGACGGTGTCTGGGGGGCGTCTGGCAATGACACCCTATTGGGTGGTGAAGGTGCCAGCCTCATCGCTGGGGGTGCTGGCAACGATGATATTTATGGCGATGATGGCTTTGACTCGCTGGACGGCGGTCTGGGTGATGACTCGCTTTATGGCGGCGCAGATGATGACTACCTCGTGGGTGGCGCAGGCGAAGATACGCTTCATGGTGGACAGGATAATGATGTCCTCGACGGGGGTGCCGGCAACGATACTCTCTATGGTGGCCTTGGTGATGACCAATTAACCGGCGGCGAGGGCGGTGATTATCTGGACGGTGGAGACGGTGCTGACACCGCCAGCTACGAAGACTCCGCTGAGGGGGTTACCGTTGATCTGTGGACCGGCGTTGGCACTACAGGTGACGCAGCGGGCGATCTTCTTCGTGATGTCGAAAATGTCGTCGGATCAAACCATAATGACCTGATCTGGGGTGGTACTGGCGTAAACTCCCTCTATGGCGGCGCTGGTAATGACAATCTAGTCAGCGGCGCGCTTGCGACCGTTCTTGATGGTGGCGATGGTATTGATTGGGCAAACTACACACGGTCAACCTCTGCAGTTGATGTAAACCTCGCAACCGGCGACGTCAGCGGTGGGCATGCAGAAGGCGACACACTTGTCTCCATAGAATATGTCTGGGGCTCCAATTACGGCGATGTTTTGCGGGGAGACGACGGCGCGAACAATCTGGGTGGCTATGGAGGAGACGACATCCTTTATGGCGGTGCCGGGGATGACATTCTTCAAGGAAACATCGGTAATGATGTTCTCTTTGGGGGTGCAGGTGCCGATGTTCTGAATGGTGAAGACGGTATCGATACCGCCAGCTATTCCGATGCGACATCTCGCGTGGCGGTCGATCTTGTCCATGGCAATACGCACACCGGTGTTGATGGCGCCATTTATGGTGGATCTGAAGCTGAAGGCGATGAGCTACAGAATATCGAGAATGTTACGGGCTCGGCGTTTGATGACAGCCTAACAGGTGACGCTGTAGATAATCGCCTTGAAGGGGGCGACGGCGACGACTGGCTGAACGGTCGTGAGGGCGATGATGTTCTTGTTGGTGGCAGTGGGGCTGACCGCTTAGCTGGAGGTGACGGGTCGGACACTGCCGACTATTCAACTTCCGCTGAAGGTGTCACGGTAAGCTTCTACTCCAATCTGGGGTACTTTGGTGATGCGGCTGGTGACAGCTTTACCTCCGTCGAAAACGTCATTGGCTCCGGTTATGACGATGAGTTTTACGGCAACGCCGCGGCGAACAGTTTTGACGGCGGTGAGGGCATTGACCGGGTGCGGTATGACCTGTCTTCCGTTGCAGTTAATGTTGACCTCAATCTAGGTGTTGGGACCACCGGTGACGCGCAGGGCGATACCTACACGAATATTGAGAACGTTGTTGGGTCTCAGTTGCATGACTCCATCACCGGGTCGAATAGCGCGAACATCATTCACGGTCTGGATGGTGACGACGGCATCTCCGCCAATGGAGGCGACGACATTGTCTATGGCGGCGCAGGCAATGACACTCTGTGGGGGCATGATGGCGATGATTGGCTGCAGGGTGATGAAGGAAACGATACGCTTGTCGGCCATGCCGGTGACGATGTCTTCCTTGGTGGTGCGGGGGACGACAACATAGATGGCGGAGAAGGGGTTGACCTTGTTCGCTACCACTACGCGTCCTCTGCTGTCACCGTCAATTTGGCTGCGGGCATAGCTTCCGGCGGCGAGGGCAATGACGTTCTTGTCGGTATCGAAGCGATTTATGCGTCGGCGTTTGGCGATACGCTCCATGGTGATGCAGAAGCGAACATTATCTGGGGCTATGATGGCAATGATACGGCCACTGGTGGTGCTGGTGGTGACACGCTTTATGGTCAAGACGGCGACGACAGCCTGTTTGGCGAAGACGGCGCGGATATACTTGTTGGCGGTGTGGGATCAGACAGTTTCCGTGGCGGTGAGGGTGCCGACCACATCCATGGCGACGCAGGCGGCGACATCGCCTGGTATGATGACTCCACCACTGGCGTAACCGTCGACCTATCACTGACCACAGCTCAGACGGGCGGTACGGCGGAAGGTGACCTTCTTTTCGATATCGAAAACCTTGGCGGATCCAACCATGAGGACACGCTGACAGGTGATGAGAATGCCAACGTCATTGTTGGTCTGGCGGGTGATGATGTCGTCGATGGTGCTGGAGGGGCCGACACGCTGTACGGTAATGAAGGTTCAGACGTCCTCCAGGGTGGCCTTGGCGATGACGATCTACGTGGTGGGGAAGGTGCCGACACCCTTGATGGGGGTGAGGGCTCCGATACAGCGGGCTATCAGGGGTCCTCTGCAGCCGTTCGGGTCGATCTTGCAACCAGGATCGCAATGGGTGGCGACGCGGCCGGCGATGTTTTGATAGACATTGAAAACCTTACCGGGTCCGATCATGCGGATTTCCTAGCCGGAGATGACGCAGCAAACACCCTTTCCGGTGGCGCTGGCGATGACGCCCTTTATGGCGCCGATGGTGCAGATAGTCTCATAGGCGGCGCGGGCGATGATGTTCTCATTGGTCAGGCTGGCGCTGACGCAATCGACGGTGGAGACGGCGTCGATATAATCGGTTTCGGATATTCATCCCAAGCAGTTGATGTAAATCTCACGACCGGTGTTGGATCAGGTGGCAGTGCTGCAGGCGACACCTACGTCAATATTGAAAATGTCTCTGGATCTGCGTTCGCCGATACTCTGACGGGCAACAGCTCCGACAATATGCTTCGGGGTTTCGCGGGCAATGATGTTCTCGCGGGTGCAGGCGGCGCTGATGTACTGGATGGCGGAGTGGGCATTGATACCGCATCCTATGCAACAGCGGGCGCCGGGGTGAATGCAGACCTTGCTCTTGGCAGTGGCACATTAGGTGATGCTTTTGGTGACGTCTTCCTGTCTGTGGAGAACCTTATCGGTTCCTCATTTGGAGATGTTCTCACCGGCGATGCTGGTGTCAATGTGATCAGTGGCGGTGATGGAGACGACACCATTGGCGGCGGCGCTGGGGACGACGTGCTTGATGGCGGCCTTGGGCAGGATACTGCTGTCTTTAGTGGTGCCTTTGCCGACTACATAGTGTCAATGTCGGGAAGTGCCGGGACTGTCGCAGGTGCATCAGGGATTGCATCACTCTCCAACTTCGAAGTGCTCGCATTTTCAGACCTGTCCATCGCTCTTGGGGCCCTTAACACAGCCCCTGTTCTCGTATCTGAAATTTCAGATCACACGACGCTTATCGATACGCCGTTGACGATTGATGTGTCGTCCCAGTTTGTTGATGTGGATACTGGGGATACGATCAACTTGACGGCGACAATGGCTGATGGTGGCGCGCTGCCAGCTTGGCTCTCGTTCGACCCGGCTACGGGCACTTTTAGCGGAACACCGGTTTATGCTGATATGGGTGTTTACTCGGTCCGAGTATCGGCGACCGACGCATCCGGCGCGGTTACGAATGCGAACTTCTCGCTTGATATTCAGCGGCCCAACACAGCCCCAGTTGTCGCGAACGCCATTCTTGCTCAAAGCGTTGATGAGGATAGTTCTCTCAATTTCGTAGTGCCGAACAACACGTTCCAGGATACTGATCAGGGTGAGGTGCTGACCTATTCGGCCAGTTTGGCGGACGGTAGTGATCTACCGACCTGGCTGACATTCGACTCTGCGACGGGCACATTTAGCGGCACGCCGGAAAATGGCGACGTGGGTGCTCTGTCTGTCAGAGTGACTGCGACGGACCAATATTCCGAGATGGCGGACGCTGTTTTTGCACTGACGGTAGAAAATACAAATGATGCGCCGACGGCGGCTGATCAATCGATCATGGTCAATGAAGGCGACAGCATTCAGATTGATTTGGCGACGCTCACCGCCGATATTGATGGAGATGCGCTGACGTACAGTGTCGCGGTCGGACCAGATGTAGGGTCCGCTTCGATTAGCGGCAGTGTGCTCACCTATACATCAATTGTAGGTGGCTACGGCATGCGGCCGATTACCTATTCTGTCTCTGATGGTCAGGGCGGTACTGCAAGTGCCGTGGTCACCTTTGGGGTTAATGACATCAATATTGCGCCGACCTTTGCCGCCGTCGGCGGTGCGGTCGACGAAGGACAGAGTATCTCCATTGATCTGTCTGCCTATGCAGCTGACCTTGATGGCGATAGCCTCACCTACACACTAACCGGCGGGCCGAGCGTTGGCAGTGCTTCCATCAATGGATCAACGCTCACATATAATTCTGTGGTTGGCGGATATGGCAGCCAGATTCTCGGGATTTCGGTCTCTGATGGTAATGGAGGCACCGCCTATAACACTGCAAGCATCAATATCAACAATGTGAACTTTGCCCCGACGGCGGCGAACTCTGGCGGCACCGTAAATGAAGGGCAAAGCTTCTCGATCAATCTCGCAAGCTTGACCGCTGATATTGATGGCGATGCGCTCACCTATTCAATCACGAGTGGTCCCGCTGCGGGCGCCGCCTCTATTTCTGGTACAACGCTGACCTACACGTCGACCCATGGACAGCCCGGCAATTACAATATTGGCTACACCGTGTCCGATGGTCAGGGTGGAACAGCAAGCGCGAATATCAACGCAAATATTCTGGATATCAACTACGCGCCGACAGCGGTGAATGATTCATTTTCTTCGTACCATGGTGGAGGTTTACTCCTTTCAAGCTTGACTGCCAATGATACTGATCCAGATGGCGACGTTCTCACAGTTGTATCTGTTTCCAATCCAGTTGGAATACACGGCCTTACGATTGCTACGCATGTTCCGGGTTCGCCCGTCGTCAACTATACTTTCAATCAACACGCTACCGTCAGCCAGACGGGCTCGTTTCAATACACGGTAAGCGATGGCAGGGGGTACACCGCGACGGCGACTGTGTCTCTTACGTACACATACGTTCCAATTTCCAAACCGCTCGTGATTGACCTTGATGGCGATGGTCTCGAGCTGGTTGATGCGGATGAGAGCAACATTTTCTTTGATTTGAACGGCGATGGTGTTGATGAAAATACAGATTGGGTTGGAGCAGATGATGCACTTCTCGTTTATGACGCGAATGCTGACGGTGTTGTAAACGATGCCAACGAAGTCTCGTTCGTTGGGTATCTAGAAGGGGCACGCACCGACCTTGAAGGCCTGCGCGCCTTCGATACAAACGGTGATGGCGTTCTCGATGGGGCAGATGCTGAGTTTGGCTCCTTCAAGATTTGGCAGGATGCTAACCAGAATGGGGTCTCCGATGCCGGGGAGCTTGTTGACGTTACAACCGCGGGGATCGCCTCAATCTCGCTGACCTCTGATGAGATTGTTCGCCTTGTTGGCGACAGCGTGTCCTTCGGGGTAGGGGCCTATCAACGGACGGACGGAACAGAAGGTATCTTCAGCGACACCGGTTTCGCGCAGGCAGGAGACAATCAATACATCACCAATGTCGACGGGTTTACAGCGTCAGCAGATCAAAGTGGCTACTTTGGTGCAGACGGCGCGACGCGTCTGAATGCAAGCCTCGATTATGTCCTGAACCAGCAGTACCAGAATGGTGGCTTTGGCGACGGCGTCATTTTAGGTGATGCGGGCGTGAATGTTCTCACCGGGACGGATGAGAGTGACTCTTTCCATGGTGGCGCAGGTGCGGACATTATCGATGGTGGTGCTGGCTCCGACATGGCGCGCTACGATGGATCAAACGCGGCTGTGCAGGTCGATCTTACGACAGGTACAGCCAGTGGTGGCGACGCTGCCGGGGATATTTTGAGCAGCATTGAAGAACTACACGGTTCCTCTTTCAATGACACATTGATTGGAAATGCGGCTGGAAATGCGCTCTCAGGTGGCGCAGGCGATGACCTCATCTATGGTGGCGCCGGTGACGATACGCTCCATGGCGGAGCGGGGGACGACACGCTTCTTGGTCAAGCGGGTGCAGATGCAATCGATGGCGGCAGTGGCTCTGATACGGTCAACTATGTGGGCTCCGCGGCGGCGGTGTCGGTCGACCTGGCGTCAGGCGTTGGAACGGGCGGTGACGCAGAAGGGGACGTCTTCACATCTGTTGAGAACGTCCAAGGGACCGAATACGCAGACACGTTCACAGGCAATGAAGATGTGAATGTCCTTCGCGGGTATGACGGCGATGATCTTCTTGACGGTGGCACAGGCGCTGATGTGCTTGATGGTGGTGCGGGTGTTGACACGGCAAGCTATGCAGGTTCCTCAGAGGCTGTCACCGTTGATCTGCAAACAGGCATCGGGTCTGGTGGCGATGCAGAAGGAGATGTGCTTACTGGCATTGAAAACCTTGTCGGGACGGAACAGGAAACAGATTGGCTCTACGGCGATGTGTCGAACAACATAGTCAGCGGTCTCGCAGGTAACGATGTCCTTTATGGACGTGCAGGAGACGATGTACTCTATGGAGGGGACGGCCTCGATTTGCTTTTCGGTAATGAAGGGGCCGACATTTTGGACGGTGGGGACGGTTATGATGCTGTTTCCTATCAGACCGCCACATCGGGGGTTGCTGTTGACCTGGGAACGGGCATTGGGTCAGCTGGTGAGGCAACGGGCGATACCTTGATCAGCATTGAAAGGGCTTACGGCTCTGCATACAGCGACACGATCGTCGGTGGGGCCGGCATGAATGAGCTTTGGGGAGAGGGAGGCAATGACTCCCTACAAGGCGGCTTAGGTGATGACTATCTCTCTGGTGGAGCAGGCGCCGATATATTGGATGGCGGCGATGGTGTTGATACTGTTCGGTATGGCACATCCCAGAGCGGCGTAACGATCAATCTGTTCTTAGCGAGTGCACAGAGTGATGGTGATGCAGAGGGTGATATTCTCTCAAATATTGAGAATGTTTTTGGTTCGAACCATGCGGACACGATCTCAGGGGATAACTCAGCCAACACGCTCTGGGGCTATGGCGGCATTGATCTGATCCACGGCAATGGAGGGGACGACGTACTTTATGGCCAGGATGGTGCTGATACGCTGGTCGGACAGGGTGGAGCAGACGTACTTGATGGCGGCGCTGGATCAGATACGGCCAGCTACTATGGTTCGGGTTCGGCGGTTACAATCAACCTCGCCTCTGGCCAAGCAATTGGTGGTACTGCCACCGGGGATGCGCTGATCTCTATCGAGAACCTTCAAGGCTCGAACCACGATGACAGCCTGACGGGAGATGCGGGCAATAACGTCCTTTTGGGTATCGCCGGTGATGATATCCTGGAGGGGGCCGCCGGCGCGGATACCCTTGATGGAGGCGAGGGTGCTGATACTGCAAGTTATGAGGGGTCGAATACCGGGGTCAGCGTTGACCTTGAATTGAACATTGCTGCAGGTGGTGACGCTGAGGGCGACATACTGACGAGTATTGAAAACCTCACTGGATCTGATTATGCGGATGTGCTGACCGGTGATGCCGGTGATAACGAGATATTTGGCGGTGCCGGGGATGACACTCTTTCTGGAGGTGGTGGCACCGATGCCATGAATGGTGGCGATGGCACAGACACGGTGCTCTTCGATGGCTCCTTTGAGGACCATTCTGTGCTGATGAACGGAACGACGGGTAGCGTTACAAGTGCTTCTGGGACGGCAACCCTGATTGATGTCGAAACTCTGATCTTCTCGGACCGAACCATCAATCTCAACAACACGAACAATGCGCCGATCGCTCTTGTGCCCATCGCGGATCAAACGGCTCTTATTGACGAACCCTTGGCGCTTGATGTCGGGAGTTTTGTGACGGATGTGGATGTGGGCGATACGCTTACTTTTGTGGCGACCTTGGCAGATGGTAATCCGCTGCCATCCTGGCTCAGCTTCGATGCTGTGACCGGTGCGTTGACTGGAACTGCCGCTCTCGCTGATATGGGGACTTTGACGGTCAAGATCACCGCGACGGACGCCGCAGGCGCAAGCGCGGAAGCCGACTTCAATCTGGATGTGAGCCGAACCAATGTGGCGCCCATTGTTGCCAACAACATTGCGGCGCAGGTCATTGATGAAGATAGCCCGTTCGTACTTACAGTGCCGTCCAATACGTTCCAAGACAATGATCAGGGTGAGGTGCTGACCTATTCCGCAAGTCTTGAGGATGGGTCGGCTCTACCGACTTGGCTGATGTTCGATCCGGCGACGGGTACTTTTAGCGGTACGCCAGCAAATGGCGACGTTGGCTCTCTCTCAGTTAAAGTGACAGCGACTGACCAATTCTCTGAGGCTGCAGAGGCAAGTTTTGCCCTCACTGTCCTAAATACGAATGATGCGCCGACAACGGCGAATGATGCTCGGACGGTTAATGAGGGGCAGGCATTCACGATCGACCTGGCCGGCCTGGCTGCGGATGTAGATGGGGATGCGCTTACCTACACGATTACAAGTGGGCCAGCAGTAGGCGTCGCCTCTATCGTCGGGTCGGTTTTGACCTATACGTCTACGATTGGCACATCGGGCAATCATGATATTGGATATCTGGTGTCTGATGGAAATGGGGGCACGGCTGCTGCGGTCGTAACGGCGACTGTCAATAATATCAATTTCGCACCGACTGCTGGAAACTCTGGCGTTACGATAGATGAAGGCCAAGGGTTTACGGTTGATCTGTCAACGCTAACCTCTGATCTTGATGGAGATAGTCTGACCTACACTATTGCGAGCGGCCCGGCGGTTGGATCTGCATCGATCTCAGGTGCTGTGTTGTCCTTTAGTGCGCCTATTGGGTCTTCTGGGGCCCACAACATGACTTACACTGTCTCTGATGGTCAGGGTGGCACGGCGAATGGCATTGTCACAGCGACAATAAACGATGTGAACTTCGCACCGACGGCGGGGAACTCAAGCAGGACGGTGAATGAGGGGCAGAGTTTCTCAATCAATCTGGCGACCCTGGTATCCGATCTTGATGGGGATGCACTCACCTATTCAATCAATAGTGGGCCAGCGGCGGGCTCTGCCTCCATTTCGGGCACAACGCTCACCTATACATCGGTGAATGGTCAGCCGGGCAACTACAATATTGGCTACACGGTATCCGATGGGCAGGGCGGTACAGCCAATGCAAATATCAGTGCCAATATAATTGATCTGAACTACGCGCCAACGGCGGGCAATAATTCGATCTCCTTTGCAGCTGATTATGTGACTCTGTATCCGTACATCACCTACGCTGATCTTATGTCAAACGATACGGATCCAGATGGAGATGTACTTTCGATCATCTCATATTCCAATTTTGTCGGGATCTCTGCGGTGAATTATGCTGCCGCTAGCACTAGCCCTCTTGTTTATCCTGAAAGGGTGGTCGCGACACTAAATGATGCGACAGTTGCGCAAACTGTGTCCTTTGATTACACAGTGAGTGACGGCCATGGTCATACATCGACTGCGACGGTGTCGATCAGCTACACGCCAGCACCACCGATTGTTATCAGCAAGCCAATTGCCTTTGACCTTGATGGCGATGGCCTTGAGCTGGTTGACGCTGACGAAAGCGACATCTTCTTTGACTTGAACGGTGACGGTGAGGCGGACGCAACGGGTTGGGTTGATAGTGATGACGCCCTGCTAGCATATGACAAGAACGATGATGGTCTGATTACAGATCATGATGAAGTCTCCTTTGTGGGTTACAAAGAAGGCGCGCGCACGGACCTTGAAGGCCTGCGGGCTTTCGATACGAATGGAGATGGCGTGCTTGATGCGTCTGATTCTGAGTTCGGCGCCTTCAATGTCTGGCAGGACGTCAACCAGAACGGTGTCACAGATGCAGGTGAGCTACGCTCTCTGGCAGCCGTTGGTATTGCGTCGATCACGCTCACATCTGACGAAACAGTTCGCGTGGCAGGGGACAATGTCTCCTTTGGTATCGGTCAATATACTAGAACCGATGGGACCTACGGTAATTTCTCAGATACGGGCTTTGGAACTGGGCAGGGGTTGTCTAGCCTTACCAATGATCTCAATAGTGTTAGCGATGACAGCGGTCTAATTGTCGGTGGTAATGTCAGGGAGCTCACGGCTTCGCTCGACGACGTACTTGACGGTCATTTCCGATCATCATTAGTTGCGTCCACTGATGTCGATGTTTCGAGCCAAACAAATGAGACGCATAACATCGCGTCGCTTGTCTCCGCTATGGCAAGCTTTGATCCAAAAGCAGCTGGTGATACTCAGATAGGTGGCGCACAAGAAGAAAATCAAAATGCTACATTGGCGGCCTGGGTTGGATAGTGGCCGCCTTGCCCTCATGACCTGGTGCTTACGAAAGAGAAAACCCGAGTATGGTTTTAAAAGACGATAATGTGGTAACACCTGAACGCGCTGATGGTGCTCCCCGAAAAGGCATAAGGATCCGTTTTGCGAAAGGCGATGCGGATGCTGCGGCTATCTATAGGCTTCTTGAGCGCGTTGTGAGCGAGAGCAAATATGCGGACCTTCCGATGGCAGAGGGACGGTTGAAGAAGCAGATCGCTCGGGACATGCATTCTCCAAAGACCAATGGTGTGATTGTTGCTGAAGGCCCCGACGAGAATGGTAACCCGGTTTTACTTGGGCTCTTGAGTGCGGTCGCGGGGCGGCTTGTTTTTGTAGAAGCGGTTTCATGCTCGGCGCTGGTGTTTTACGTCGCGCCAGAGGCGCGTAACAGCCGGGCAGCGTTACTTCTGTTGAAGGCTTTCGAAAAGTGGTCGCGCAACCGACAGGCCTATGAAATGGCTATACATGTTACGATGGGACGTGAAGATGACGCGCGGGTGAGCCGTCTGCTAAACAGGTTGGGATTTAGCTCCAGTGGGGGAGGAAGCCACTTTAAAACAATCTGATTGGCAATCGGTGAATGGGATGATGTTTGCCTCTCACTGCTCAAGGGCCTTCCAGATGATCTCAGGAATTTGGTGCAAAAGCTGAAAAATCACCCAGTTACCGGTATCGGCAAACATCTTCTTTCACAATGAAATTTTGGTGTTGTAGAGTATCTGAAACCTCAGCGGCCAAGAAAGTTGATTGGGGATAACACTTGGGGTGAGGCTCAGTGGATAGTGGACTAGGGTGCATTGCGCTGTTGACGCAGTATTACCGGCTGCCTTTTGAGCCTTCACAGGTAACCCATGAATTGGGGCTGACTGATGGGGTTTTGGGCACCGATGATCTGCTGCGCGTGGCTAAACATATTGGCTTTCAGACGCGTAAATCCGCCTCAACGTTTGAGCGTTTGGAGAGGGTCTCTCTACCGGCAATAGCAGTCCGGGATGACGGTTCCTTCATCGTTTTGGCGCGCGCGTCGGAGGACCGAGTTCTCGTACAGGATCCAGCAGCTCAGGCGCCCCAGGAGTTGACCCGAGAAGAGTTTGAAAGCAACTGGTCTGGCGACCTGGTGTTGCTGACGACACGTGCTGGGCTGGCGGGCGACCAACGGAAGTTCGACGTTAGTTGGTTTGTTCCGGCGATTGTCAAATACCGAAAACTGTTCAGCGAAGTGCTGATCGCTTCCTTTTTTCTACAAATCTTTGCGCTTGTAACCCCACTCTTCTTTCAACTAGTGATCGACAGAGTGTTGGTACATCGAGGTTTGACCACACTTGATGTATTGGTCTTCGGTCTCATTGCGATTTCTGTTTTTGAGGTCATCCTTGGAGCGCTTCGGACCTACACATTTAGTCATACAACAAGCCGGGTTGATGTTGTTCTTGGGGCCAGCCTCTTTAAGCATCTGATGGCGTTGCCGGTCAGCTATTTCGAAGCCCGGCAAACGGGACAGACCGTTGCCCGTGTGCGCGAGTTAGAAACCATCCGATCGTTTCTGACAGGATCTGCGCTTACCCTTGTTATCGACATTTTCTTCACCATCGTATTCTTCGCGGTCATGTGGCTTTACAGTCCAACCCTCACACTCGTCGTGTTGGGGTCCATTCCGTTCTATGTGATCCTGTCTATCCTTGTGACGCCGATGCTGCGGGCGCGAGTGGAGGAACGTTTCCAGCGCGGTGCGGAAAATCAGACCTTTCTTGTTGAATCCGTCGTTGGGGTGCAAACCCTTAAGGCGATGGCGGTTGAACCGCAGATGCAGCGGCGCTGGGAAGACCAGCTTGCAGGGTATGTGACCGCGAGTTTTAAAGCGGCTAACCTTGGCAATGTTGCGGGACAGGTGGCGCAGTTCATCAATAAAATTGTCATCGCCCTTACGCTATGGATCGGCGCTCGGCTGGTGATTGAAGGCGGCATCACAGTTGGTCAGCTGGTTGCCTTCAACATGCTTGCGGGGCGGGTGAGTGGGCCGATTTTGCGTCTGGCCCAGCTGTGGCAGGATTTCCAACAGGCCCGCATTTCTGTTGACCGACTAGGTGACATTCTGAACCAGCCAACCGAAACCATGGGGGGAGCCGCTCGCTCCAACCTGCCAGCCCTCGATGGTCGCATTTCTTTTGACCATGTGACATTCCGATATCGGCCGGGTGGCGCGGAAGTCCTGAAAGACGTTTCTCTTGATATTCAGCCAGGTGAGGTGCTTGGCATTGTCGGCCCGTCGGGTTCGGGCAAAAGCACCCTCACCAAACTGGCGCAGCGGCTTTATGTACCCGAAAGCGGGCGGGTGCTTGTGGATGGTGTTGATATTGCGATGATAGACCCTAGCTGGCTGCGTCGTCAGATCGGTGTTGTGCTGCAAGAAAACATGCTTTTCAACCGGACTGTGCGAGAGAATATTGCGCTGGCAAACCCTTCCATGTCGATGGACCGTGTTGTTACAGCTGCCAAGATGTCTGGCGCGCATGATTTCATTCTTGAATTGGCAAACGGATACGACACGATCCTTGAGGAGCGTGGTGGAAACCTCTCCGGTGGGCAGCGCCAACGCATTGCAATTGCTCGTGCTCTTGTCACCAATCCGAAGATTCTTATTTTCGATGAAGCGACCAGCGCGCTCGATTATGAATCCGAGTATCTCATTCAAAAGAATATGGCGGCGATCTCACAAGGGCGCACAGTGATGATTATTGCGCATCGATTGGCCGCGGTACGCAATGCAGACCGCATTATCACCGTTGAAGAAGGGCGCATCACCGAAAGCGGCACCCATGAGGAGTTGCTGAGTTTGGGTGGACGCTATGCAAGCCTCTATCGGCACCAAACGGGTGCTCTTGACCTGCCGGCGGAGTGATTCATGAGACAGTTCTGGGAAGAATTGAAGAGATATTGGGAGATTGCCAGGGTCACCTGGGAAGACGAAGTCCGTAACCCCAAGCCCCCTGCACGCACCAAGCCGGAGCGGGAGTTCCTACCTGCAGCGATCGAAATCACCGACACGCCCGCGTCACCTGCCGGACGGATCCTTGCGGGTCTTCTGATCGGGCTCTTTGTGATTGGAATTGCTTGGTCGATCATCGGAAAGATCGACATTAATGCGACGTTGGTGGGGCGCGTGATCCCGACAGGTAAAGTCAAGGTCATTGAACCCTTAGAAACAGGTTCTGTCCTCGCTATTCATGTGCGCAATGGAGAAAGGGTGGAGGCGGGCCAATTGATGGTTGAGCTGGACCCAACCGACAGCACCGCTGACAGAGAGCGGCTTGCGCGAGATCTGATGGCTGCAGAACTCGAAGCAGCACGCCTTCGCGAAACCATCCGTGCCGGGCGCGAGGGGCTTGGGGCACGGGAGGTTTCAATCGAGACGACCATCCCGATGGATGCAGAGCTGCTCGCCATGCAGTCAGAGGTTCTTTTGCGCACGGTCGCGGCGCATCAGGCTGCGCTGGATAGTCTGGCGGGTGAACGAGAACAACAGGTTGCGGCCCTTGCGCGCATTACTTCGAGTGTCGAAGAGCGTGAAAAGCTTGTTGGCGTTATTGGTGAACGCGTCAATATGTACAAAACGCTGCTCGAGCGCGAAACAGGGACGAGAACCAACTATCTGCAGGTCGCTCAGCTTTTATATGAAGAGCGCGCCAACCTTCGCACTGAGCAGGGCCAGATGGCTGAAACAGAAGCGGCGATCTCAGCGACCTATCTGCGCGAACAGGAGACAATTGCGACCTTCCTCAGCAAAGCGGTGACAGACCTCGCAGATGCTGAGTCTCGGGTCTCCGGCCTCACTCAAGAGCTGATCAAGGCGACACGGCGCGAAGCGCGTAACCGGCTTCATGCGCCTGTGTCAGGCATTGTACGGCAGCTTGCCGTTCACACCGTCGGTGAAGTTGTAACCACTGACCAACAGATCATGATCATAATACCTGAGGATGCTGGATTAGAAGTGGAGGCCATGCTTCTCAATAAAGACAAAGGCTTTGTGCTGGTAGAGCAGGGGGCTGAAATCAAAGTTGATGCATTTCCCTTCACCAAATATGGCACGATCAATGGCATTGTTCTGGATGTATCCAACGATGCTATCGAAGAAGAAGGAACAGGTTTGGTGTTCCCGGTACGTGTCTCAATGGACCGGGCGACGATGCGTGCTGCAGGCGAAGACAGAGCGTTGACGCCGGGCATGTCGGTAACCGTAGAGGTGAAAACGGGGAAACGGCGGGTCATTGAATATTTGCTGACCCCGCTCTTGCGGTATCGCGACGAGGCCATCAGAGAGAGATAGGTAAGCACCGCCCCGACCGGAAGAGGGTAATCTTCCAGAGCATGCGAGGGTAGGAGCCTATGGCGTGAGGCCATACGCAACCTGTCTGAACGGTCTTGAGTGATCGAAATATATGGTGCCGTCTGAGAGACTCGAACTCCCGATCCCTGATTTACTATTCAGACAATAATTTTTTTTGCACCTGGATGATGTGGACTGAGCCAAAAACGGGCTAAAATTTTGAGTTTTTGGCCTTGTTCTTAGAAACAACTCCAAACGACCTGCTGGGGTGGAACGAAGCAGGGAAGGGCAAGAAGTGCTCAAACTCGATGACTCAGTTAGTTGTCCCTACTAAAAACCTCGTTTGAGTTTGGTGATGTGAGAATTGTGGGCTAATCATCAAGCCAAGTGGAAGAATAGCCGAATTCAAGGATCGTCAGTTCGCGTCTGAAAGCGAGAACAAGCAATGCAGGGCTTCAGGTCGCCAGGGTCTGCACAACGGTTTCTCTCTATTCACACAGCTTGCTACAAGCACTTCAATACTCGAAGGCATCAGGTTTCCGCCTCGCAACAACGCGGCAGGCGAGGTCTTGCATTTGACTCATGGCGCGACATGGGTGCCGTCTAAGCAATTCTTCGAAGACTTTCCCGTGTTTTCAGTTTGAGTTTGTGACAAAGCCAGACAACAATCGCGGGGATCATATTCACGGGGGGGTGGAGCGAGTGATAAAAAAGAGAAAACACGGCGAAGAACAGCCTTATTGGCCTTTGGGTCCATTCAAAGTGCGGTTACCGCTTGTCCATTATCGTTTGGAACCGATCGAGGCGATCCAGGCTTTGATCATTTTTGTGGTGGCGCTGGGAATGATACCGCTGCTCGAACGCTATCTCGGGTTGCCTTATGATGTTGCTTTAGCTTTCGTATTTGTGAGCGCGCTTGGGTTCTTGCTACCAAGCCTTCTGGGCGTTCCGATGGTGCCAGGGTGGATCACGCCCGCTATCCCGGTCGTGCTTCTGTTTCTAGGAAATTTCGAGCCGGGCTCCGACGCGATAAAAGCACTGATTGCCTTGCAACTGATCGTGACTCTCATCTTTTTTGTCTTAGGCGTTACGCGCTTGGGATCGAAACTGGTGGACGTTATCCCACAGTCGATGAAAGCCGGTATTTTGATGGGCGCTGGAATCGCCGCGTTCTCCGGTGAAATCGGCGAAGGCGGCCGGCTTGCAGCCACGCCAATATCGCTCACGATCGGCTTCGTTATCACGGCCTACATGTTGTTTTCACAGTCCTTCCTTCGCATGACCGAAACAAACCGATGGGCCAGAGCCTTTTCCAGCTATGGCATGGTGCCGGGTGCGATCGCTGCAATGGCGATCGGTTGGTCGCTTGGGGAGTATCCATTGCCTGAGATCGAATATGGTTTCACACAACCCGCTTTTGCTGAGATGTGGAATTATCTTCCATTCAGCATCGGTATGCCGACCGCCAATATGTTCTTACTCGCCGTACCGACGGCGGTGATCGCCTACATCATCGCGTTTGGAGATATCATTGTTGGCAAGAGTGTTCTGGCGCGCGTCGATCATTTACGCCCTGATGAAGACATTGACGTAGATGTTGACCGCGTTCACTTGGTGACCGGTATTCGCAACCTGATCCATAGCTTCTTCGCGCCTTTCCCTGGGCTCGCAGGGCCGTTGTTTACGGGTGTTATGGTCACGATGGCCGAGCGTTATCGGTACGGACGCCGGGCAATGGACTCCATCTATAGCGGCGCGGGAACATTCTATTTTGTTCTACTATTGGCGCTGTTCGCTTTGCCCCTCGTGACCTTATTCAAGCCGGTCTTGCCAATCGCACTGTCGATTACCCTGCTGGTGACCGGTTACCTTTGTGTCAGCGTTGCCGCCGATGAAATGAAAAACAATACCCAAATGGGTGTCGCAGGTACGATGGGCATCGTCCTTGCGACATACGGGGCCGCCTGGGGGCTGGTCGCTGGATTGGTTCTCTATTTCCTTTTGGAGTGGCGGTCGGATTCCGACGAAGATCCAGCTGAAGCTGAACCGCAATCACAAGGAGCTGCAGATCTTGCGCCCCACCAAGATCGAGTTGATTGAAATTCATTGGCGCCCGAATTGATCGTGTGCTGGGCATTCTGCTCAGGTCCGTCGTTTCAACTCAATTCTGTTGCAATCCGGGGCTAGCAATGTCTGCTTTTACACTTCGGTCTATGTGATTGAAATATATGGTGCCGGCTGAGAGACTCGAACTCCCGACCCCCTGATTACAAATCAGGTGCTCTACCAACTGAGCTAAGCCGGCCCCTTAGATTCGGCGCCAACATACTGGCGGTCTTCGGCCTCCGCAAGTGATCGTTTTCCAAAATCGTAAAATCTTGATTCGGATTTGACTAAAGTGCAATTAGGAATTTCCTAGAACGTTCGGATTAGGGTCCCGGCAGGTCTTAATTTGGATTTGGGTGGGAAAATGAGCCAGATGACCGCTGCCGGGCGATTCAATCTTTCTACATTACGGGTTTCTCAAAAAATCTACGGAGTATTGGGCTTTCTGGTCCTTTGCTTCGCGGCAACCATCATGGTCACGCTGTGGCGCATGAATTCGATTACCGCTGAGATTGAAGAGATTGCAGATCAGCAGATGCCGCTGACAGAGGTGGTGACGCAGGTCTCGCTTAATCAGCTGGAGCAGGCGATCTATTTTGAGCGCATCTTGCGCTTGGGCTATGCGTCGTCAGGCGCAGCCTCGCGGACTGCTTTGGACCCGCTCGTGGCGGCCTTCGAGAAAGACGGGAAGGTTGTGAATGAGAAGGTGGTTGTCGCCGAAGAGATCGTGGCCCATGCCATCACTACCGCCTATCTTCCAGAGACCAGCAAAAGATACGAAGCCATTCTTGCATCATTGAAGCATTTTGAAGCAGGGCACCTGGTTTATGAGGAGCATGCCCAGGAGCTGATTGAGGCGGTTCGCCGCGGTGACAGGACTCTGATTGAGCGGAAGATTGAAGGCGTGGTCGAGGAGGAAGAGAAACTTGATCATGAAATCGCGGACATTCTTCTTGAGATAGAACATCTGACTGCTGACTCGCTGAACCTTGTTAAGGAACATGAGGTCACTGCTGTTTGGACTGTCTTTTTCATGGCATTGGCTGCCATTGCGGTTGGTGGGACGGTTTCCTACCTGATCGTTCGTGGCATTGTCGGGCCGCTGCAGCGTGTCGTTGAAGCACTGATTGCTCTCTCGACCGGCAAGACGGACCGCAGGGTCAAAATTTCCGGCGAAGACGAGATTGCACAGACTGCCAAAGCCTATGGGATCTTGCGGGAGAAAACGGAAGAAGCTCAAGAGCTCGCGGCCCGCCAGAAAAGCCAGGATGATGCTGAGAAAGCAAGACAGGCACGGGTCGACCAGCTGACAAAAGACTTCGATGCGTCCATCGCAGAAGTGCTTCAAATGATGGGAGAGGCAACGTCAACTCTCGAGGCAACTTCCAGCGACATGTCTGATGCTGCTGAAAAAGGCAAAGCTCAGACAACGACAGTCTCTGCGGCGACAGAGGAAACCAGCACCAACGTGCAGGTGGTTGCATCGGCAGCAGAAGAAATGTCCGCCTCCATTTCCGAGGTGTCGAACACGATTGCAAAAACCGCCCAGGTAACACAGCAAGCGGTTGCTGAGGCAGAGCGGACCAACCGGTCTGTCACCAGCCTTGCAGAAGCGGCGTCACGGATTGGAGATGTTGTTAATCTGATCAGTGATATTGCGGATCAGACGAACCTGCTTGCCCTTAATGCGACAATCGAAGCTGCTCGTGCCGGCGAGTCCGGCAAAGGGTTTGCGGTTGTGGCATCTGAGGTGAAGGAACTCGCCACCCAGACGGCTAAAGCGACGAGTGAGATCTCACAGCAGATTTCAGATATCCAAACGGTAACGGATGACTCTGTGGCCGCGATTACGGGGATCACCAAAACCATTGGCGACATTGATGAATATTCTTCCATGGTCTCCTCTTCCATCGAAGAGCAGATGACAGCGACCCATGAGATTAGCGGCAGTGTCCAACAGGCTGCCATGGGCACGCAGGAATTGTCACAGTCCATGGTGGGTGTTCAAAAAACAGCTGAGCTGTCCGGTGATGCGGCCCTTCGCGTTGATGGTGCGGTAGAGCATCTTTCCAAACAGACGGATGCGCTAAAGCGGCATGTGGGGCAGTTTCTGGAGAATGTCCGCACTGCGTAACGCAGGACATTAAACAATGAAAATTAGAGCTCAGCGGGTAGGTGGCAGACTTACTTACTGGGCTCTTTTTTTTGCCTTCGAAACGTCGGTGGTTGCTCGCGCTGTGGGCGCTGTGGGCTCGAGGGCGTGAAATGTGTTTGACACCGAGTTTTCCTAGATTGGAATTAACGGTTTTCTAGACAAATTTGTCTAGTTTTTTGCTACCGGGTGGCGTGTGAATATTTGGTGGTCACAAAGTTTTTGGGTGGAAAAATGAATCGGCTTCTCTCTGGCGGGCGTTTAGGCCTTGGCAAATTTATGGTCTCGCAAAAGATCTATGGTGTTCTGGGTTTTCTCATTTTTTGTTTTGTGGCGACGAGCGCTGTCACCTTGTGGCAGATGGCCTCGATCACAACAGAGATTGAAGAGGTCTCGGATCGGCAGATGCCGTTGACCGAAGTGGTCACCAAGGTTGCGCTTACGCAGCTGGAACAGGCGATTTACTTCGAACGCATCCTGGCTCTGTCCTATTTGTCAAATGGGCGGCCAGTGAGATCCGATTTGACTCCTCTCGTGGAAGCTTTCCAGAAGGATGGCAAAATTGTCGCGGAAAAGGTCATTGTCGCTGAAGAGATCGCTGCTGAGGCTGCGGACACGACGCCCTTGGCCACAGTTGAGGAGCGCTACCGGTCCATTCTTGCGTCACTCAAACATTTTGATAAGGGACATGTCACCTATCAAAAGCACGCTGATGAACTGATTGAGATGATCGCACGCGGAGAGACCGCAGGTATCAAGGAACTGGTGCACACCGTTCATGCTGAAGAAGACGCCCTTGATCATGAGATCACTGAAATATTGTTTGAAATTGAGCACCTTACGGCTGACTCCCTTGATGTCGTGAAAAAGCATGAGGTTATGGCTGTCTGGATGGTTCTGATCCTGACGCTGGTTGCTGTTGTTATTTCCGGCGGAGTAGCCTTTATGGTGGTTCGCGGCATTGTGCGGCCCCTCAAGAACGTCGTCGACGCTCTGAGTGCCCTGGCTAAGGGAGATACTAGCAGCGAGGTCTCTATCAACGGCGAAGACGAAGTCGCTCAGACTGCTAGAGCCTATGGTCATTTAAGACAGGTGACTGTTGATGCGCGGGTTGCAGACCAGAAACACCAACAAGAGCTCGACGCAGCAGAAGCGCGCCGGAAAGATGAGGTCGCGCGTCTGACTCAGGAATTTGACGAGTCCGTTGCATCGGTTATTGGCGCATTCGGCGAGTCCGTAGCGACCTTGGGTGCGACCTCCAAAGAGATGGCTGAAGCTGCCAACTCAACGAAAGAGCAGACAGTGGCAGTTTCGGCTGCAACGGAAGAAACGAGCACGAATGTTCAGGTCGTTGCGTCTGCTGCGGAGGAGATGTCAGCCTCGATTGCCGAAGTGTCCAACACGATCGCTAAGACTGCAGAAGTTACGCAGAAAGCTGTCCTTGACGCTGAGAGCACAACTCAGTCTGTGACAAGTCTTGCGGAGGCGGCTGCGAGGATTGGTGATGTGGTTGATTTGATCAGTGACATTGCCGACCAGACGAACCTGCTAGCGTTGAATGCGACGATTGAAGCTGCGCGTGCGGGTGAAGCAGGTAAGGGATTTGCGGTTGTGGCGTCCGAGGTTAAGGGGCTTGCAACTCAGACTGCAAAAGCGACAGGGGAAATCACAGCGCAGATCTCAGAGATACAATCTGTCACTGACCAATCTGTTGCAGCGATTTCCGAGATCACGAAGACGATCACAGAAATCGATTCCTATTCCAACATTGTGGCGTCGGCGATCGAAGAGCAAAAAAATGCCACGCATGAGATCAGTGGTAGTGTTCAGCAGGCGGCGCAGGGCACGCAGGAACTGTCCCAATCAATGGTTGGGGTTCAGAGGAGCACAGAAATATCCGGCGATTCAGCGATCCGGGTTGATGGTGCAGTTGACCATCTGTCGAAGCAGGCTGATGCACTCAAGGGGCATGTGGATGAGTTTCTGGCGGGGCTTAAGTCCGCCTAGACCTCCACAAATCAGGTATTCTGCGAAAATTGCAGCCAAAATGGGCGAAACATTGTGTTTCGCCCATTTTTGGTTTTGCACGGACTGTTTTTGGGCAAAAACCAAGTGGGCTGGCGAAACCAATTTATAAAACATCCTCTGCCGAATGAACCAATGCGCCTCCTCCTGCGACTATAGGGGGTGAGAGACTTTTATGGTGTTTGCCAGCGGCCATATCCGCTGGTGATCCCGAAACCAGGCCCGTGGTTGATGGTTAGAAACGTCAAAACAATCGTGAACGAATTGCAGGTTCTGCGCGCACAAGGCGGCGATGAACAGGCGTTTCGAGATCTCGTACGGCGTTGGTCACCGCAATTGTTACGCTTTTGCCGACGGCGGACGGATGATGTGGATGGTGCCCGAGAGGTCGTTCAGAGCGTCTGGCTGCAAGTGGTGAAGGGGTTTCGACGGTTGGAAGACCCAGCCCGTTTTCCTGCCTGGTTATTCACCATTGCGGCCCGGGCTTGTGCTGATCAGGTGCGGGGGCAGGTGCACCGACGGGCCTTGGCGGCCCACTACAAAGATGTCGCGTTAAATGGCGTAACTAGTGATGCCACTGAGACGGCTGCGTCAACTTTGGATTTGAAGGCGGCCATCCGTGCGCTGCCTGGCGAGCAACGGCGTCTTTTGAGCCTCTATTACAGCCACGGTTACTCAATTGAAGAAATTGCAACCCAACTCAATATTCCGGCAGGCACTGTGAAATCCAGGCTGCATAGCCTGCGAGAAGAACTGCGCCGCTTCCATGAAGGAGAAGATGATGACGAACATTGACGACGAAATTCGCGCTGTTTTGAGTTCAGAGGAAATGGCCGAACTTGAGACCCTTACCGGGGAGCAGGGCATGTTTGATATGATAGGCGACAGTTTTCGCTCCAAGATGCGGTATTGGGTGGCGATCCTGTGGATTTATTCTTTCGCAGCGTGGGGTGGGGCTGTCTGGTCTGGTTTCCGTTTTTTTCAGGCTACGGACGTTAAAGAAATGGCGTTTTGGGGCGGCCTTTGCGTCGTTCTCGTTATCTTCGTTGCGTTGGCGAAGATCTGGTACTGGATGGAAGTGAACAAGAATACCGTCGTGCGTGAGCTAAAGCGTGTGGAACTTCAGATTGCCTTTCTTGCCAAGTCGGTGGCCGCGCAGAAATGAGACCGGTAAGGGCAGTGGGGTCCGCGATATTGTTACACCGAGGGTCACAGGGGAACGTGGATCAAATCCAGCAGGCGCGAAAGCTGCCTGAGCTGATCAGCCCCACATGCCAATGATCGCGCCCATCAGCGGCATGGTGATGATGAAGTTGCCATTATTGATGATGGCGGTCCGGTAGCTTTTGCGGTCGAAAATGACCTCGATCCAGTTGGTGGGCATGACAAACCCCAACCACACTGCCAAGCCGAGCAGGGCACCGCCGCCCGCTGTGGCCACTCCGAGCCCGGATGCAAGGATCGCGATGACGGTTGCGTTGAGGGCTGCTGGGACAATGGCGAGCGCCATGGCTCCGCCACCGCCTTCAATTTCTTCTTGGCTCCGGCCTGTCGATTCCAGCCATGCTTTGCCAGCGGCGATGGGAGAGTACCAAATCGCGCCGACAGCCATATTGGCGATGATCGCCCCTAGAACAGCAAGCCAGTTGATCGCTTCCAGTGAAATAGCCATGACGGGTCCCTCCCAAAACCAGTGATTTTCTGGGTAGATATTTAATCGACTGCTTAACAATGTCAATTGACCGATTGGTGTGCAGCGGGGTCGATGGAGGAGTGCCGCCGCTGACAGAAAGAAGAGAGCTGTTTTTGTCGCTGAAAATCTGACACGGTGGCGTGTGGTCTTGGGCTAGGACCAATAAGATGAGGGTACAATGGGGGCACAGCTGGTTCGGGTAGGGCTGCTTGGGGCATCGCAGATCGCGCCATTGGCGCTCATTGCGCCTGCTGCCCGACGTGATGATGTCGAAGTGGTCTCTGTCGCCGCAAGAGATCCAGAGCGGGCCGCGTCCTTTGCTGCTGAGCATGGTATTGCGCGCGTCGCTGCCACGTATGATGAGTTGATCTCAGATCCAGAAATTGATCTTATTTACAATGGGTTACCGCCTGTTTCTCATGCACCACTTAGTGTCTCGGCCATGAAGGCTGGTCGCCATGTGCTGTGCGAAAAGCCGTTCGCCATGAATGCCGGAGAAGCACGCGGCATGGTTGAGACTGCGCAGCGGACCGGCCGGCTTTGCGTTGAAGGCTTCCACTATTTCTATCATCCGCTTTTTGCGAGGGTTATTGAGATTGTGCGGTCCGGCGAGTTGGGGCCCCTGATCGCTATGAGCGGTGCCTTTGATGTGGAAATTCCTGATGTTGCCGGGAATATTCGACACGACCTGGCACTCGGTGGTGGGGCCTTGATGGATCTTGGCTGCTATCCGCTTCATATGCTGCGGCATATTGCGGGGTCTGAACCCCAGATTATCAGTGCTGCAGCGAAGATCGGGCGGCCGGGCATCGACCTTTCAATGGAGGCTGAGCTTCAGTTTAGCGGCATTCCGGCTCGAATTTCCTGCGATATGCGTTCTGGCGTCGCCATTCGTGCGGAATTTGAGGTGATTGGTCAAAAAGGTCGGTTGCATGTCAATAATCCGATCCATCCCTATCTTGGCCACCAATTGACGCTGCTCGTCAATGGTGAGGAAACAACTGAACAGGTTGATGGTCAGTCGACTTTTGATCATCAGCTGGATGCGGTAATCGGAGCGATATCGGGTGGGGCCGGCGTGCCAACAGGCGGGGCTGACGCTGTTGCCAATATGGACGCGATTGACGCGATCTACACCGCCGCAGGGCTCTCTCCGCGGGGTCTTTGACGGCTTTCAGCGCTCGTTTCGCGCTAATTCATAGAAGGCGACAGCTGCCGCGTTGGAGACATTGAGGCTGCGCATGGGGCCGGACGCGGGGAGTTTTGCCAACCAATCGCACTTGTCACGGGTCAGGCGTCTGAGGCCAGCTCCCTCGGCACCAAGGACAAGAGCGATTTTGCCACTGGTATCGATGTGGCTCAGTTCATGATTTGAATCTCCGTCTAAGCCGATAATTGTAAAGCCTTGTTTTATCAGGGTTTCGATGGATCGGGATAGATTGCTCACACGGCAGATGGAGACGTGTTCCAGGGCACCAGATGCGGACTTTGCAAGCACGCCGGATTGTGGAGGGCTGTTGCGATCGGTCATCACAAGTCCCGAAACCCCGAAGACAGCAGCGGAGCGAAGGATGGCGCCGACATTATGTGGGTCGGTCACCTGATCAAGGAGGGCGAGGCTGGTGGCGCCCTCCATCACCTGGTCAAGATCGGGCTCGTGGAGTGGATTAGTTTTGAGCGCTACGCCCTGATGAACTGCGCCGGGTGGCAACATTTCAGAAATTTCGCTCGTTTCCGCGAGGACTGGCTTGATTCGTCTGGTCTGTCCGGCCGCCTCGAGGTCCTTTGCGACAGATGATGTGCAGATAAGTTGAGAGATCCGGCGTTTGTCGTTGGCAAGGGCCGCAGACACCGCATGAAGACCATAGAGATAAGCACCACCTGTCTCGGCTTTGGCCGCGGCTGGCGGCGTAGGTCGCCGTTTTCCGCGGTTTTTCTTGGTTTTCTCTTGGGAATTGGCGGGCGAATGGGGGCGTGGTTGCTTGCGCTTGGTCATATCCGACCTTATATTCTGCATCTACGGGCTTACGCAATAAACAGCCTCCACAGTGCCGCCAGCTTGCTTCAAGTGAAATAGCGGTGACGCTGCGGGGGCTTGCACGTTTTTTCGGATGATTTTTAGTTGACAGGCTAAGGGCGGGCGCACATAAACCCGATCAATATTCGGTCGGGTCTCTGTGCCGCGAAGCCACTGCGTTTAATAAGGAATTTGTATTCGGTTTTGGAGGGATGCCCGAGCGGTTAAAGGGGACGGACTGTAAATCCGTTGGCTATGCCTACGTTGGTTCAAATCCAACTCCCTCCACCATCGACTTAGAGACGAAGACTTTAGAGGCGAATTTCGACGGAAGAGGCGGGTGTAGCTCAATGGTAGAGCAGTAGCCTTCCAAGCTGATGACGAGGGTTCGATTCCCTTCACCCGCTCCAGCTATTGGGGCACAAAAGCTCAAGGGGCGCATGCAAGGTCGCAGAAGCGGACTTGGGTGCCCTGGGTTAGTAAGAAATGAGCAGGCGGCGTGATCGACCTGCTCACAGTAGTTAGGCCGGGGCGGCCCCCACGTGTAAGTGGGCCGGGCCCCATATAGATGAAGGTTAGAAGAGGCCATGGCCAAAGAGAAATTCGAGCGTAATAAGCCACACGTTAACATTGGCACGATTGGTCACGTTGACCACGGTAAGACGACGCTGACGGCGGCGATTACGAAAGTGCTTGCTGAATCTGGTGGG
>Ga0189287_100079_pt1 | contig 98649 bp, 92 predicted proteins | sample UW86minimetaG_FD_130319 | JGI IMG/M metagenome (GOLD analysis project Ga0189287, IMG submission 130319) | Marine microbial communities from the Costa Rica Dome - UW86 mini metaG | ecosystem: Environmental > Aquatic > Marine > Oceanic > Photic zone | place: Costa Rica: the Eastern Pacific...
ACGGTCATCGGGTAATAGGTGCCGCCCTTCACCGTGGCGTCATTGCACAGGATCATGCACTCCAGCCCCTGCACCCGGCCCACACCCGCGATCACGCCCGCGCAGGGGGCCGCGCCCTCGTACAGGCCATGCGCCGCCGTGGCCCCCACCTCGAGGAAGGGCGAGCCGGGATCGAGCAGGGTCGCCACCCGGTCCCTCGGCAGCATCTTGCCGCGCGCCAGGTGCCGCTCCCGCGCCGCCGCGCCACCGCCCGCCGCCGCCAGGGCTGCGGCCTCCTCGACCACCCGCAGCGCCGCCAGGTGGCCCTCTCGATTGGCCAGGAACTCCTGCGATGTCGCGATCACCTTGGACTGAAGCTTCATGCCGCCTCCGGATATGCTGCGGGGCGGATGGCGGCGCCCCGGACTGTTGCCATTATACCGCACACGCGGCCATCTTGCAGGGTTTGACCCATATCAATGCGGGTTTTCCGCCTCGGGCGCAGGGTCCGGCCCGTTAGACAAGTACTGGAAAGACCATGAGACACCTGACCAAGCTCACTCTCGCAACCGCCCTCGCCGCGGCCCTCGCCGCACCTGTCGCCGCTCAGGACCAGGGGGATATCACCCTGGGCATCGGCGTCGCCGGGGTGTTCCCGAAAAGCAACAACGGCATCCTCGCCAATGGCACCGTGCCGGTCGATGTCGACGAAGGCTACAGCCTCACGCTGACCGGCGAATATTTCGTCGCCGACAATATCGGGATCGAACTGCTGGCCGCCTGGCCCTTCTCGCATGACCTCAAGAGCAACGGCACCAAGATCGGCAAGGTCAAGCACCTGCCCCCGACCCTGTCGCTGCAATACCATTTCTCCAACGCCTCCTCGATGACGCCCTTCCTGGGCGTCGGGGTCAACTACACCACCTTCCTCGAGGACACCGCCACCGGCCCGCTTGCCGGCAATGCGCTCAGCGTGGGGGATTCCTGGGGTCTCGCCCTGCATGCCGGCGTCGATTTCGCCGTGAGCGAAGCGGGCGCCTTCCGCGCGGATGTCCGCTGGATCGACATCGACTCGACCGTCAAGCTCAACGGCGTCGATATCGGCAAGGTCGATATCGACCCGTGGATCTTCGGCGTCTCCTACGTGATGACGTTCTGACCTCACGCGCCACTCCGCACCCCACGGGCCGGCCATCGCGCCGGCCCGTCCTGTCCGGCCCTTCCGTATCCCGCCACCGCTCATGACGCCCCCTCCCCGGCGGCCCTTGCCTTGAGCTCGCGGCGGATCACCTTGCCCGTCACCGTCATCGGCAACGCCTCGAGAAACGCCACCTCGCGCGGATAGCAATGCCCCGCCAGCCGCGCCTTGACATGCGCCTGCAGCGCCTTGGCCAGATCGTCCGTCCCCGTCACCCCGGGTTTCAGCACCACATAGGCTTTCACGATCTCGGTACGCAGCGCGCAGGGCTTGCCGATCACCCCCACAGTCGCCACCGCCTCGTGGGTCAGCAGGCAATCCTCGATCTCCGCCGGCCCGATCCGGTACCCGGCCGAGGTGATCACGTCATCCTCGCGCCCCACGAACCGCAGGTAGCCGTCTTCCAGAACACCCCGGTCCCCGGTCAGCATCCAGTCGCCGCGAAACTTCTCGGCGGTCGCCTCGGGGCGGTTCCAATAGCCCAGCATCATGCTGGCCGCGCCGCGCCGGATCGCGATATCGCCCTCTTCGGCGCCCGCAACCTCTTGCCCCTGCGCGTCGATCACCCCGATCTCGAAGCCCGGCACCGCCCGCCCGATCGCGCCTGCGCGCGGCGCAAAAAGCGTGCCGCAGGAACTGGCCACCATGTTGCATTCGGTCTGGCCGTAAAACTCGTTGATCGTCAGCCCGAAGGCCCGCCGCCCCCAATCCAGCATCTCCGCGCCCAGAGGCTCTCCGCCGCTGGCCACGCTGCGCAATCCCGGCAAGCCGCAGCCGGCGGCCTTCAGCATCCTCAGCGCCGTGGGCGGGAAAAAGACATTCCGCACGCCCCCGTCCTGCAGCACCCGCATACACGCCTCGGGCGTGAACTTGGGCAAGCGCGCCGCCACCACCGGCACCCCAAGCGCCAGCCCCGGCATCAGCACATCGAACAGCCCCCCGATCCAGGCCCAATCCGCAGGCGTCCACAGGCAATCGCCCGGCTGGCCCAGGAAATCATGGCTGATCTCGACCCCCGGCAGATGCCCCAAAAGCATCCGGTGACCATGCAAGGCCCCCTTGGGGCTGCCCGTTGTGCCACTGGTATAGATCAGCACCGCCGCATCCTCGGGGCCGGTCGCCGCAGGCACCACGCGCCCATGCGGCAGGTCCACCTCTTCGGGCACCAGCGCCGCGACACCCGCCACCTGCCGCAAGAGACCCACACCCTCGGCATCGCTCACCACGATCCGCGCGCCCGCATCCCCAAGCCTCGTGCGCAGCGCATCCAGCTGGAACAGCTTGAACAGCGGGATCGACACCGCGCCCAGCTTCCAGATCGCCACATGCGCCGCCGCACACCACGCATCCTGCGAGCGCAGCACACCCACCCTGTCGCCGCGCCCGATGCCCTGCGCCTCAAGATGCAGCGCCAGCGCATCCGCCATCTGGCGCAGCGCGCCATAGCTGGTCTCTTGCCGCTGGCCCGTCAGATCGATGATCGCCACGCGGTCCGGGTCCGTCTCGGCCCAGTCGTCGCAGACCTGCGCCGCCATGTTCAGCCGCGCAGGGAGCTGCCAGCGAAACCCTTGATAGAGCGTGTCATATGGTGCGCGCGTCAGCATCCCCGCCGCCCCCTCACGCCTGCCCGTCAAGGCGCTTTTGGTCCGCCACCCGGCCGAACCTGTCGATGAAATAGGCGTATCCCCTGCCCTCGGCGTCTTCGCAGATCACCACCAGCCACAGCCCCTCCGATTGCGCGACCCGCGCCTGGCAGTCGGTCCGTGCGGCCCCGGCGCCCGCTTCGGCAAGGTACCTGTCCGCCACCGCCTCGATCACATCGGTTTCCGTGGTCAGCACCGCGCGCCCGCCCAGCAAAAGGCCGATTCCCGCCGCCACCGCCACAAGGGCGGCCAGCGGTACGAAAAGCAGCCAGCGCCGTGTCATCCCATGGCACCCATCAATTCGCGCCCCACCAGCATCCGGCGGATCTCGCTGGTTCCGGCGCCGATCTCCATCAGCTTGGCATCGCGGAACAGCCGTGCCACCGGCGCATCGGCCAGAAAACCCGCGCCGCCCATGGCCTGCACCGCCTGATGCGCCTGCACCATGGCCTGTTCGCTGGCATAAAGACAGCAGGCGGCGGCATCCTGCCGGGTGACATCGCCCCGGTCACAGGCTTTGGCCACCTCGTAGACATAGGCGCGCGCCGAATTCATCGCCGTGTACATGTCGGCGATCTTGCCCTGCATCAGCTGGAACGACCCGATCGGCTGGCCGAACTGCTTGCGCTCGGCCATGTAGGGCATGATCTCGTCCAGGCAGGCCGCCATGATCCCGGTGCCGATCCCCGCCAGCACGACCCGTTCGTAATCCAGCCCCGACATCAGGACGCGCACCCCGCGCCCCTCTTCGCCAAGGACATTCTCGAAGGGGACCTCCACATCGTCGAAGATCAGCTCGGCGGTGTTCGATCCGCGCATCCCCAGCTTGTCGAAATGCGGGCTGGTGCTGAAGCCTTTCATGGTCTTTTCGATCAGGAAGGCGGTGATCCCTTTCGATCCCGCATCCGGATCGGTCTTGGCATAGACAACCAGCGTATCGGCATCAGGCCCGTTGGTGATCCAGTACTTGTTGCCGTTGAGCTTGTAATGATCGTTGCGCTTCTCGGCTCGCAGCTTCATCGAGACGACATCGCTGCCCGCGCCCGCCTCGGACATGGCCAGCGCGCCGACATGCGCGCCGCTCACCAGGCCCGGCAGGTACTTCTCTTTCTGCTCGGACGTGCCGTTCAGCTTGATCTGGTTGACGCAGAGGTTGGAATGCGCCCCATAAGACAGCGACACGCTGGCCGAGGCGCGCGCGATTTCCTCGATGGCGATGACATGCGCAAGGTAGGACATGTCGGCACCGCCGAACTCTTCGGGCACCGTGATGCCCAACAGGCCCAGATCACCCATCTCGCGCCACAGGTCGGACGGAAAGACATTGTCGCGGTCGATATCGGCGGCCATCGGCTTGACCCGCTCCTGCGCCCACCGGTGAACCATCTCCCGCAGGGCGTTCACATCCTCGCCCAGATCGAACTGCATGACGGCGTTGAACATGCGCCCCTCTCCCATTGCTGGCATTTATTGAACACTTGTTCATTTTATAGCCACAACCTCGCGGCGCGGTCAATCCCGTGCATGACATGCGCAACGCACGGCCTGTTAGGACATGCCGCGCGGTGGCTGCATACCGAAACGATACCGACGCGATACCGACGTCATACCGACGTGATACCGAAAGCCGAATCTTTGGGAAATTTCCTTGTTAACAAAAGGGTTTGGCAGCCCCTCGGCGCCCCGCGTCGGTGGCTGTAAACACTTCGTTAACCCCTGTTGTTGACCGGGGCGGATGCTCAGCTGTGCGCGCCCTGCCACACCGCGCCCACCTCGGCCCGGATGATCCGCGCGATAAGCGCGCAATCCTCAAGGCTGAAGGTCAAGGGCAGCCGCATGTCCAGGATGCTTTTCAGGATGCGGTCCGATTTCGGCATCGGCTCACTCGGCGCATAGCGCCAGCTGTCATAGCGGCTGGTAAAGCCCACCGGCTCCGCACCCCCGAACCACTTGAGCTCGACCCCGCGCCGCAAGCACCGCGCGACCACCTCGCCTACCGCAGTCTCGTCCCAGTCCAGCAGCAGGAACTGGATCGACGAGCCGACGAATGTCTCGTCCTCGGGCCGCTCGACCAGCCGTAGACCCGGCGTGCCGCGCAACCCTTCCTCGACCTTGTGATAGCGCGCATTCCAGGCCGCGCACTGGCTGTCCAGCCGCGCAAGCTGTGGCCGCAGGATCGCCGCTCGCAAATGGTCCATCCTACCGGAAACATTGGGAGTTTCGTATTTCACATCCGCGAATATCTGTTCCGGTGGCACCGTCCCATTGCGCCCGTACAGCATGTAGGACCCCGACAGCATCGTCGCCCGCGCGGCGATTTCATCGTCGTCGGTGACCAGGAAACCGCCCTCGCCCGAGTTCATGTGCTTGTAGGTCTGGGTGCTGTAGCAGCCCACCTTGCCCCACCGCCCCGAAGGCCGCCCCTTCCAGGCCGCCCCCATCGTATGCGCGCAATCCTCCAGCACCGTGATCCCGGCCCGGTCGCAGATCTCCATCAGCCGCTCCATGTCGCACAGATGCCCGCGCATGTGGCTCAGCATCAGCACCTCGGCCTGATCCGCCTTGGCCTCCAGATCCTCGAGGTCGATCACCAGATCCTCGGTCACCCCTACGAAGACCGGCACCGCGCCGACACTCGCAATCGCCCCCGGCACAGGCGCCAGCGTAAAGGCATTGGTCAGCACCTTCTGTCCGGGCCTCACGCCCACCGCCCGCAGCGCCGTGGCCATCGCATAGCCCCCCGACGCCACCGCCAGCGCATAGCGCGCGCCCGTATATTCGGCGAATTCCCGCTCAAGCAGACCCGTCTCCCCAACCTCGTCCCCGACAAGATTGTAACGGTGCAACCGCCCGCTCCGCATCACCTCGACCGCCGCCGCGATCCCCTCTTCGGGGATCGATTCCTGCTGGGTGAAACTGCCTTTGAAAACATCTGTCATGCTGTATTCTTTGCGATTGTTGCCCGTCCGGGTCAATGGGTTTGGCATGGGCCCGCGCGGTTCTTCACGAAACCCGAAAGCCGCTTGCGCACCCTCCGAAAACCTATCCGATAAGGCGGCGCACGGTGTCGCCCAACTCGGTATAGCAGCCCAACAGCGCCTCGGGCGCCAGATCGGCAACCTCTTGCCCCGCTGGCCCGAACGTCACCAGGATCGATGGAACCCCCGCCGCGCGCGATGTCGCGCGGTCGGTCTCGGTATCGCCCACCAGCACGCAGCGCCCCGGATCGCCGCCGGCACGGCGCACGGTTTCGCGCAGCGCCTCGGGATCGGGCTTGCGCACCGGCAACGTATCGGCCCCGATCAGCGATCCAAAGGCCCCCAGAACACCAAGCCGGGTCATCAAAAGCCGCGCGAGACCCTCGGGCTTGTTGGTGCAAATCGCGACCTTGTAGCCCGCGGATCGCAGATCCTCGACCGCGTCCATGGCGCCGGGATAGAGCGTGGTATGCGTGTCGATCGCGCCTTCATAGGCCTGCAGCAACAGGGGATATTGCCGATCCACCTCGGCCTCATCCTGTGCCCGGCCCAGTCGGTCCAGCCCAAGGCGCAGCATCGCACGCCCCCCGCGCAGCGCGGTGCCCGCATCGGTCACCGGATGCAGAAGATCCCCCTCACCCATCGCCCGGAAACAGGCATTGGCAGCCGCGATCAGATCACCGCTCGTATCCGCCAAAGTCCCATCCAGATCGAAAACCACAGTCCGCATCGCCACATGTCCCTTCAGCCTTGCCGCGCCCATCCGCGCCTGACTGACATATACCGCAATCTAGTGTGATCCAATGCGACCTTGCACAGCATCGGCAACCCGATAAAACGGGGGCACATCGACTGAGGAAAAGCCCGAATGAGTACAGCCCTTGTCATCTTGGCCGCAGGTCAGGGCACCCGCATGAACAGCGATCTGCCGAAAGTCCTGCACGAGGTGGCCGGGGCGCCGCTTCTGGTGCATGCCTTGAAGGCCGGCGCGGCCCTCGAGCCGGACCGCACGGTGATCGTCGCGGGACATGGCGCCGAGGCGGTGAAAAAAGCCGCGCTGGCCCATGACGAGAGCGTCGAGATCGCGATTCAATCCGAGCAGAAGGGCACCGCGCATGCCGTGGCGCAAGCCGCGCCGCTGCTGGAAGGTCACGCCGGGGACACCATTGTGCTTTATGGCGACACCCCGTTCATCAGCACCGAAACGCTTGAACGGATGGCGCAGGCCCGTGCCAGCCATGACGTGGTTGTCCTGGGGTTCAACGCCGCAGACCCCGCGCGCTACGGCCGGCTGGTCATGGACGGCGACAGCCTTGAAAGAATTGTGGAATTCAAGGATGCAGATGAGGCCACCCGCGCCATAACCCTGTGCAATTCGGGCGTGATCGCCGCGCAGAGCGCGACACTTTTCAAGCTGATCGACGCGGTGGGCAACGACAATGCCAGCGGCGAATACTACCTGACCGATATCGTGGCGCTGGCTCAGGCGCAGGGCTTGTCGGCAACCGCCGTACTGTGCGACGAGGCCGAGACACTGGGCATAAACTCACGGGTCGAACTGGCCGCAGCCGAAGCCGCGTTCCAAGCCCGCGCCCGCGCCGAAGCGCTGGATGACGGGATCACGCTGATCGCACCGGACAGCGTGCATTTTTCCCATGATACCGTGATAGGCCGGGACACCGTGATTGAACAGAACGTGGTCTTCGGGCCGGGTGTCACCATCGAATCCGGCGCGCGCATCAGGGCGTTCTCGCATCTCGAAGGGTGCCATGTATCGCGCGGTGCCGTCGTCGGACCCTATGCGCGCCTGCGTCCCGGCACCGAACTGGCCGAGGATACGCGCGTCGGTAACTTCGTGGAAATCAAGAACGCGATCGTGGACGAAGGCGCGAAGATCAATCACCTGAGCTATATCGGCGATGCCCATCTGGGGGCCGGCACCAATGTCGGCGCGGGCACCATTACCTGCAATTACGACGGGGTCATGAAGCACCACACCGAGATCGGCCGCAACGTGTTCATCGGATCGAACACCATGCTGGTCGCTCCGGTGACCGTTGGGGATGATGCGATGACCGGGTCGGGCTCGGTCATCACGCGGGACGTGGCCGAGGGCGCGTTGGCCATCGCCAGGGCCGCGCAGGTCGAAAAGCCGGGTATGGCCCGGAAATTGTTCGAAATTCTAAAGGCCAAGAAGGCAAAACGCGATCAAGGGACAGTATAATGTGCGGTATTGTAGGGATTCTGGGAACGCATGAAGTCGCGCCCTCGCTTGTCGAAGCGCTGAGACGGCTGGAATATCGCGGCTATGACAGCGCCGGGATCGCCACACTGAATGACGGCCGGCTGGATCGGCGCCGCGCGGTGGGCAAGCTGGTCAACCTGTCGGACCTGCTGGTGCATGAGCCATTGGCGGGCAAGGCCGGTATCGGCCATACAAGATGGGCCACGCATGGCGCGCCGAACCTGTCGAACACCCACCCGCACCGCTCGGGTCCGGTGGCCGTCGTTCACAACGGGATCATCGAGAATTACCGCGAATTGCGCAGTGAACTGGCCGAGAACGGGCTGGTCCACGAAACCGACACGGATACCGAAACGGTCGCCCTGCTGACCCACTACCACCTGGAAAAGGGCATGCCCCCGGTGGATGCCGCGCGGGCGACCCTGGCGCGGCTGGAGGGGGCTTATGCCCTGCTTTTCCTGTTCGATGGCGAGCCTGATCTGATGATCGCGGCCCGCAAGGGGAGCCCCCTGGCGGTTGGCCATGGGGACGGGGAAATGTATGTCGGCTCGGACGCGATCGCGCTGTCGTCGATGACGGACCGGATCACCTATCTCGATGAAGGGGATGTGGCCGTTGTCACGCGCAACAGCCTTTGGATCACCGATTCCCAAGGCGACACGGTCGAACGTGACATCAAGACGATACGCATCGGGGCCACGCGGATCGACAAGGCCGGGCACAAGCATTTCATGGCCAAGGAAATCGCCGAACAACCCATGGTGATCGGTGATGCGCTTGGGCATTACCTTTCGGACGATGGGCGCGATATCACCCTGCCGGGTGACGGGCTGGATTTCACCCAGGTCGACCGGATGACCCTGGTGGCCTGCGGCACCGCCTATTACGCCTGCCTGACTGCAAAATACTGGTTCGAGCAATTGGCCCGCCTGCCCGTCGAGGTGGATATCGCGTCGGAGTTCAGGTACCGCGAACCGCCGATCCCGCCGCGCGGGGTGGCGTTGTTCGTCAGCCAATCGGGCGAGACGGCGGACACGCTGGCGGCGCTGCGGTATTGCGCCGGCAAGGCTGACCGGATCGTCAGCGTGGTGAATGTGGACGAAAGCTCGATCGCGCGGGAAAGCGATCTGGCGCTGCCCATTCATGCCGGCGTCGAGATCGGGGTCGCATCTACCAAGGCGTTTACCTGCCAGCTGACGGTGCTGTTGCTGCTGGCGATAAAGGCCGCCAAGGCACGCGGCACGCTGAGCGAGGATGCGGTTGCAGATCTTCTGTCCAAGCTGCGCGGATTGCCGGCGACGATCAACATTGCGCTCGAAATGGACGAGGATTTCAGAAAGGCGGCCAGACGCCTTGCAGAGGCCGACAATGCCCTGTTCCTGGGGCGTGGGCTGATGTATCCCATGGCCCTTGAGGGCGCATTAAAGCTGAAGGAAATCAGCTATATACATGCCGAAGCTTATGCATCGGGTGAACTCAAGCACGGGCCGATCGCACTGATCGACAAACGCATGCCCGTGGTGGTCATGGCGCCCCGCGACGGGCTGTTCGACAAGACCGTGTCCAACATGCAGGAGGTGATGGCGCGCGGTGGCAAGGTCATGCTGATCACCGACCGCCACGGTGCCGAGGCCGCCGGCGACGAGATATGGCGCCTGCTGACCCTGCCCGAGGTCGACCCGGTCCTGACACCGATCCTTTATGCCATTCCCGCGCAGCTGCTGGCGTATCACACGGCCGTGGCCAAGGGAACGGATGTGGACCAGCCGCGCAACCTGGCCAAGTCAGTCACCGTCGAATAGGGCGCGGGTGACAGCGGGTCACTCGGATACGGCGCGCGGCAACCAGACCCGGAAGCGGCTGCCCTGCCCGGGACGGGATGTGGCCGTGATCTGACCGCCTGCGCGGCTGATGAGGGTCTGGCTGATCGAAAGGCCCAACCCCGTGCCCTCGGCCTGCTTGGTGGTGAAGAACGGATCGAAAATCCGCTTGAGAACCGACGGCTCGATGCCCTTGCCGGTATCGTCGACCTGGATCACGACGCCGCTGTCCTCGTCCTGCACGGACAGGGTCAGCCGGCCACGCTCGGGCATTGCATAGAGCGCGTTCAGGATAAGGTTGACCACGACCTGCTGCAACTCGGTTCTGGACATCAAGACATTGTTTTCACATGAAAATTCCGTATTCACTTGAATTTCGGACATGTCGATCTGATGGCGCGTCAGCACCAGGCAATCCTGGACCACGTCCACGGGTGAAATGACATTCGCCGCACCGGAATATTCCTCGGGCTTGGCGAATTGCAGCAGTTTCGAGACGATCACGCTGATCCTGTAGACCTGATCGTCGATCAGTCGAAATTCCGTCTGTACCTTTTCGGCGTCACGGTCCAGCACGCTGCGGGCGACATCGAGATTGCCCTGGATGACGGCGATCGGATTGTTGATCTCGTGTGCGACGCTGGCCGTGATCTCGCCGACGGCGGCCAGCTTTTCGGACATGATCAACCGTTCGGTCGTGCGCTCCAGCTTGCGGTTGGCGTCGCGCAGGTCGCGGGTCCGCTCTTCGACCTTGCGTTCCAGGCTTTCGCCCCATTCCCTCAGTTGTTGGTCCCGTTCCTGGATGCGATCCAGCAACGTATCGAGATGGCCCGCCACCTGCGCGATCTCGCCCGTGTGCTCGGCGGGACGGTTGCGCGCGTCCATGTCGCCGGCTTCGACCCGCGCAATGGTCTGGGTCATGCGTTCCAGCGGCCTGAAAATGCGCCCCGCCCATCGCAGGAAGATCGGTACGGAAATCGCCGCGATCAGTACGAAAACGACCATCACGGACAAGGCGGCGTTTTTCTTGGCCGCGAGAAACGGCGCTTCGAGAAAGCCGACATAGAGCATTCCGACCCGCATCCCGCGGCTATCCACAATCGGCTCATAGGCCGAGATGTACCAGTCGTTCACCACGAACGCGCGGTCGAGCCAGACCTGCCCTTCCCCCAGCACCCGATCACGCACTTCGGCCGAGACGCGCGTTCCCAGGGCGCGTACATTTTCGAACAATCGCACATTCGTCGAGACACGCACATCATCGAGGAAAAGTGTTGCGGTGCCCTGACTTCCCTGCGGCAGGCTTTGTTCACGATACACCAGTGCGTTGATTGTATCGATAAAGCTTAAATTCCGGTTAAGCAGAAGCCCGCCCACCAGAGCCCCCGGGCGACCGTCGGCAAGGCGCAGGGGGGCGGCGGAGTGGATGATCATGCCCCGGTCCTCGACCGAGCGGTCGGTGGGGACGGCGGCGACGGTGGGAACAAGGCGGATCGCGGCCCAAGCATCAAGACCTGCGGACACGGCGTTGAGATCGCTTGCAGAAAGGATATCGACGGCACTGCGCCAGGTGCCATCGAGCGCGCTGCGGATCACCGGCCAGTCGGAGGGGGTAAACCCGGTGGGCGTGGTCCGACCATCGGTGACATAGAGAAAATCGAGCCCAAGCGCCTTGCGCTGCGTCTCGAGCAGGGTGGCAAGGGCCGCCTCATCCCCGATGGCATCGCGCAGCGCCACGGAGTTGGCAAAGCCGTCGAGACGTGCGCCGGAATTCTGCAAGAGCTGGTCAAGGTATTGATTTGCAATCGTAAGATCACCGTTCACCTTGGTGATCAGAAGCTCGTCGAGCTTGCCGCCCCACCGCACCATGGTGGTGCCCAGCAGGAGCGGGACAAGCACCAACATGGGCAAGAGCGCGATCACCAGAAGCCGGACCCGAACCGAGCGGAACACCGCGCGCCACATCGTGTCCTGGGGGTCAGCATCGGGTCGCGTCACTGGGTCCGGGGCGGGCACCTGATCCTCCATCTGGTTCGAAAACGCATAATCGCGGATCGGGGGCGGGGGTCCAGCCTTTTTGGCGTGACAGGGGCGAATCATGCCTCAAGATACTGATTAACCTGAAAAAACAGCAATCGGCATCGCGTCGGTACAACGTCGGTATTGCGTCGGTATCGAAAACCGACAGGGGCCGGGTTAACAGACCGACCGGCAAGGGGGCGCCGAAGCGCGCGGAGGATCACTGCGCCAGACGGATCACACGCAATTCCGGAAGGCCGGTCAGGTCGGCTTCGAGCAGGCGCATCGCCGCCAGCGATATCTGGCTGCCCGCCCCCCGTTCGGCGTCGAGCGGGATCAGATCGACCACCACGGAGGTGCCTTTGGCCGGATAGTCCAGACGGCCCTTGGCCGGGCTGTCCACAAGCGGTGTCCTGAGCCAGAAGCCCGGGTCGCCCGGTGCGCCGAGGGAGGCGATCGTGCTGCCCAGATCGACCTCGCCCGCCTGTGAGGCCCCCGCGTCGGCACGGGCGGCGCGGCGCTCGGCTTCGGTGGTGGTGTCGAACGCCTCGGGCGTGCGGGCGGCGCCCGACAGGAGCGACTCGTCCGGGCGCGACGCCGGGGGTGTCTGGGTGTCGGCGGACTGGCCCGTACCCGGGGCGGATCCTGACGCGCCTTGGTCAAATAGTCCTTCGACCTGGGCGCAACCGGCCAGGGCGATACCCAGAATGACGGTGTGAAGCACTGTTTTCATATCGGGACTTTACGGCCTGTCAGAACCGCCTTCAATGCCATTACCGGACCCAACTACGGGGTTGCCCATCGCAACACGAACACATAGGTTTTCGGCCATGACCGCACCACTTATCGATCCTTTCCAGCGCGCGATCTCGTACCTGCGCGTTTCAGTGACCGACCGCTGCGATTTCCGCTGTGTCTATTGCATGTCGGAGAACATGACCTTTTTGCCCAAGAAGGAACTTCTGACGCTGGAGGAACTGGACCGCATGTGTTCGACCTTCGTGCGGATGGGCGTTGAAAAGCTGCGGATCACGGGCGGCGAGCCGCTGGTGCGCAAGGGGATCATGACGTTTTTCAACGCGATGACCCGGCACCTGGACGCGGGCGACCTGAAGGAATTGACGCTGACCACCAATGGCAGCCAGCTGGAGCGGTTTGCCGACGATCTGTTCGCGGCGGGCGTGCGGCGGGTCAATGTCTCGCTCGATACGCTGGATGAGAAGAAATTCGCCGATATCACCCGCTGGGGCCGCCTGCCGCAGGTGATCAAGGGAATCGACGCGGCGCAGCGCGCCGGGTTGCGGGTGAAGATCAATACGGTGGCACTCAAGGATTTCAACGAGGACGAGCTGTTCACGCTGGTGGAGTGGTGCAAGAGCCGCGACATGGACCTGACCTTTATCGAGGTCATGCCGATGGGCGATATCGGCAACGAGGACCGCCTGGGCCAATACTGGAAGCTGAGCGACCTGCGCGGCGAGCTGGCGAAACGCTACAGCCTGACCGAGTTGACCGAGCGCACCGGCGGGCCTGCACGCTATGTGCGGCTGGAGGAGACCGGCCAGAAGATCGGCTTCATCACGCCGCTCACGCATAATTTCTGCGAAAGCTGCAACCGGGTGCGCCTGACCTGCACCGGCGAGCTGTATATGTGCCTGGGCCAGGAAGACATGGCCGATCTGCGCGCCCCGCTGCGCAACAATCCCGGCAGCGATGCCATGCTGGAAGAGGCCATTCGCGCCGCGATCCTGCGCAAACCCAAGGGGCATGATTTCGACTATTCCCGCCAGACGGTCGACGGGCGGGTGTCACGCCACATGAGCCATACCGGCGGCTGACGCAGCGATGGGCCGAGGGCCGTTTCCCTTGCGACTCTATGCGGTCGCGGCGAACGTGCTGGCCCCTGTCGCCTATGGCCGCGTCAAGGCCAAGCTGCGCGCGCACGGCACCGATCCGGGGCGGTTCCGGGAACGGATGGGCCATGCCACGAAAGACAGGCCCGAGGGGCGGCTGATCTGGTTTCACGCGGCCAGCGTCGGCGAAAGCCTTTCGGTGCTGCGGCTGATCGAGCATATGGGCGAGACGCATGACGAGTGGAGCTTCCTGATCACCTCAGGGACGGCGACCTCGGGGCAGATCCTGGCCGACAGGTTGCCAAGGCGCTGCCTGCACCAGTTCGCCCCGCTGGACAGCCGCGCGGCGGTGCGCCGATTCCTGGAGCATTGGGCGCCCGATCTGGCGGTGTTCGTGGAAAGCGAGCTATGGCCGCAAATGCTGGGCCTGAGCCATGCGCAAGGCGTGCCCATGGCATTGATCAATGCGCGCATTTCGGATCGGTCGATGCGAAGCTGGCAGCGGTTCGGCAGGACAGCACGGCATTTGCTGGGGGTCTTTTCGCTGATCCATTGCCAGGACCGCCGGACAGAGGCGAACCTGAGACAGCTGGGGTTGGCGCACGCGACCGCGGGGCGCAACCTGAAATCGCTGTCGGCGCCGCTGCCGGTGGATGAGGCCGGGTTGCAGGCGATGGGCGATGCCCTGGCCGGGCGGCCCGTGTGGTTGGCCAGCTCCACCCATGCCGGCGAGGACGAGATCGTCCTGCAGGCGCATCGGGCGCTGCTGAAGAATCATCCGGAGCTTTTGCTGGTGCTTGTGCCCCGCCATCCCGAGAGGGCCGAGGCGATCGCCGAGCTGGCCCGCGCAAGCGGGTTGCGTGTGGCGCGGCGCGCGACCGGAGAGATGCCACAGGACGACACCGAGCTGTACCTGGCCGACACGCTTGGCGAGACCGGGCTGTGGTATGCGCTGAGCCCGATCACCTGCCTGTGCGGGTCCTTCGTGCCGGTGGGCGGGCACAACCCCTATGAGCCCGCACAGGCGGGATCGGCGCTGGTGCATGGCCCGCTGCATGCCAATTTCGCCGACACCTATGCCGAATTGCGCGAGGCGGGTGCCAGCGCCGAGGTCGACGGGCCGGAGGCCCTGGCCGCCGTGGTGGCGCATTGGCTGAACGATCCTCAGGCGCTGGCGCAGGCACGGCAAGCGATCCACGACTTTTCGAAAGGTCAGGAGGATGCGCTGGATGCGCTGGCGCTGGACCTTTCGGCGTTGGTCGATCCGGTGTAAGAGCCGGGGCTGAGACTCCAGCCCGAGGCCTGCCCCATGCCCCATCCTGCCAATGCCATCGACGTGATCGCCCCGAATTTCAAGGCGCGGATGTCGGGCGTGACCTCGACCGTGTTCCGGCTGGTGCCGATTCAGGCGCGCAGCCTGCGGATTGCCAGCAGCGGGCCGAATATCCCCGATGACATCCCGCAGGTCCCTGTGGCCAGCCTTGCAAGCATGAGCCGGAGGCGGCGCGTCTGGCACGCGAGGCGCAACAACGAGATGCTGGCGGGGATCGCCCTGAAGCGGCTGTTGCGCAAGGATCTGAAGCTGATGTTCACCTCGGCGGCGCAGCGCGACCACAAGCCGCTGACCAAGTGGATGATCCGGCAGATGGACCGGGTGGTGGCGACCTCGGCGCGCTCGGCGGCGTTCCTCGAGGTGCAGGCTGAGGTGATCCATCACGGGATCGATGCCGACCGCTTTGCGCCCCACCCCGACAAGGGCGCGCTGCGCCGCGATCTGGGCCTGCCCGAGGGCAAGCTGCTGGTGGGTTGTTTCGGGCGGATCAGGCCGCAGAAGGGCAATGACCTGTTCATCGACATGATGCTGCGGCTTCTGCCCGAGCGCCCGGACGTGGTGGCGGTGATGATGGGCGGCGTGACCGACCAGTTCCGAGACTTTCACAAGGGGCTGGTGGACAAGGTGGCAGAGGCCGGGCTGCAGGAGCAGGTGCTGTTCCTGCCCGAAGATCCGCATTGGGACGTGTCGCGCTGGTTCAAGGCGCTGGATCTGTACGTGGCGCCGCAGCGGTGGGAAGGCTTCGGGCTGACCCCGCTCGAGGCGATGGCCTGCGGCGTGCCGGTGGTGGCGACGCGCGCGGGCGCCTTCGAGGAGCTGGTGCAGGACGGGCAGACCGGCACGCTGGTGGAGATCGAGGATCTGGACGCGATGACCGAGGCCACCGCGCGCCTGCTGGATGACGCCGCACTGCGCGCCGAGTGGTCCGCCAATGCCCGCGCCCACAGTGCCGCCCATTGCCGGATCGAGCAGGAGGCCGAGGCGCTGTGCGAGATCTATCGCGCTTTGCTGGACGAGAGCTGAGTGCGCGGCGGCCTTAGCCCAGGGGCATGCGCTGCTCGACGATCCCGGCCCACCAGCTGCATCCGGTGGGAATGACCGCGTCGTTGAAATCATAGTCGGGGCTGTGGACCATGGCGGTGTCGCCATTGCCCATCAGGATATAGGCCCCGGGGCGTTCTTCGAGCATGAAGGCGAAATCCTCGCCCCCCATGACGAGGGGGGCGTCTTCGCACTGGCCAGTGATGCTGCGCGCGACGGAGGCGGCGAAGTCGGTCTGCTCGTCGTGATTGACCATGACGGGGTAGTTGCGTTCATAGTCCAGCCGCCCCGTGGCGCCGAAGCCTGCGGGGATCGACTGGCACAGGGCCTGCATGCGGGTTTCGACCTGATCGCGGATCTTGGCGCTGAGGGTGCGGACGGTGCCCATCATCTCGACCCGGCTGGGGATCACGTTGAAGGCGTCCGAGCTGGTCTTGAACGCGGTGACCGACACGACCGCCTGTTCGGTCGGATCGACATTGCGGCTGACGATGCTTTGCAAGGCCAGCACCAGGTGGCTGGCGACCACGGTGGGATCGATCGTGTCATGGGGTTTGGCGGCGTGACCGCCCTGCCCTTCGATCACGATCTCGAACTTGTCGGTGGCGGCGAAGAACGGCCCCGGACGAATGGCGAACATGCCCTCGGGCACGCCGGGCCAGTTGTGCATGCCGTAGACTTCCTGGATGCCGAAGCGGTCCATGAGCCCGTCGGCGCACATCTCGCGGCCGCCGCCGCCGCCTTCTTCGGCGGGTTGGAAGATCACGACGCAAGTGCCATCGAAATTGCGGGTCTCGGCCAGGTATTGCGCGGCCCCCAATAGCATCGCGGTATGCCCGTCATGGCCGCAGGCATGCATCTTGCCGGGGGTCTGGCTGGCATAGGCCACGCCCGTCACCTCGTGAATGGGCAGCGCGTCCATATCGGCGCGCAGCCCGATCACCCGGCCCGATCCGGTCCGGTTGCCCTTGATGACGCCCACGACGCCGGTCCGCCCCAGCCCGGTCACGACCTCGTCGCAGCCGAAGGCGCGCAGCTTGTCGGCCACCAGCGCCGCCGTGCGATGGGTGTCGAACAGCAATTCGGGATTTGCGTGGATATCGCGCCGCCAGGCGGTGATGTCGTCATGGAGTTCGGCGAACCGGTTCTTCACGGGCATGGGGGCATCCTTTGTTTCAGGTCGGTGACGAACAGCCGGCGGGCTGATCCCGTGCGCGGCCGGTTGCCGAAGCACCGCCCCGTCGGACCATCACGCATGGAACGCTACATCGGTGATCAAACAGCGTCAAACATCGTCCCGCGATCCACCGGAAATCCCGGGAAAGTTGTCTGTCCTTGCAATTGACCGCGCGACAGGGTGAGTTTGGCGGTCAAGGCTCCTGTGCGAGCCGATGTATGTGTGCAGCCGCGTGATGCGTAGACGAGTGGGAGTTTGCAGGATGATCATCAAGCGCGCTGTCGCGGTCTTGTCCGCCGTGTCGATCCTGGCCATATCCGCGACCGAGGCGCTGGCCGAGGCCAGTGGCAAGCCGCCGGATGACCGGCTGACGATTGTTTCCTGGCAAGCCCCGTCAACGCTCAACCCGTATCTGTCGGCCGGGGCGAAGGATGTCGAAGCCGCAAGCCTGGTGCTTGAGCCGCTGGCACGTATCGCGCCGGATGGGCAGTTGGTCGCGTGGCTGGCCGAGGAAATCCCCACACGCGCGAATGGGGGCCAGAGCGCCGATCTGAAGAGCCTGACGTGGCGGCTGCGCGACGGGCTGAGCTGGTCCGACGGCAGCGCGGTGACCGCGCAGGATGTGGCATTCACATGGCGCTATTGCACCGCCGAAGGCCTGGGCTGCGCGCAGGCGGCCAAGTTCGACGGCATCGAGGATATCGAGACGCCGGATGCGCGAACAGCCGTCATCCGCTTTGCCGCGCCCCGGCCCAATCCTTACAGCGCTTTTGTCGGGGCGCAGTCGCCGATCCTGCAGCGCGCGCAATTCGCCCCGTGCCTGCCCCCCCAAGGCACCGATTGCGCGACCGTGAATTTCGCCCCCGTCGGCACCGGGCCGTTCATGGTGGCCGAGTTCCGGCCCAATGACGTGATCCGCCTTGCCGCTAATCCGCAGTATCGCACACCGGCCCAGCCCGTTTTTGGCGAGGTCGTGCTGAAGGGGGGCGGCGACGCGGAAAGTGCGGCGCGCGCGGTCTTCCAGACAGGCGAGGCCGATTATGCCACCAACCTGCAACTGGCCCCCGACATGCTGAGCCGGATGGCCGGAGGCGGCACGGGGGTGATCGAAACGGCCTTCGGCCCGCTGGTCGAGTATATCAGCTTGAACCTGACGGATCCCGACCCCGTGCATGGGCCTGCGCGCGCCACACCGGCGCATCCCCACCCGGTGCTGAGTGACGCGCGGGTGCGCAAGGCGCTGTCGCTGGCGCTGGATCGTGCCGCGCTGGTCGAGATCGGCTATGGTGCGGCTGGCCGGGTGACCTGCAATATCGTGGTCGCGCCCGAGCATTTCGCGTCAACGGCCAATGATGGCTGCAAGACACAGGATATCGAGGCCGCGCGCGCCCTGCTGGCCGAGGCAGGTTGGCATGACAGCGACGCAGACGGTATCCGGGACAAGGACGGACGCGCGCTGACCCTGAGTTTTCAGACCTCGACCAACCGGGTACGGCAGGATTTTCAGGCGATCATCAAGCATTGGTGGGCGCAGATCGGCGTCGGCACGGAGTTGCGCAACATCAACGCGTCGGTGTTTTTCGGCAGTGATCCGGCAAGCCCCGACACTTTCCAGAAATTCCATGCCGATGTGCAGATGTTCGCGTCGATGTTCGATGGCACCGATCCCGAGGCGTTCTTGCGCAACTGGCGCTGCGACAGGATCCCTTCGCCCGAAAACGGCTGGCAGGGCAGCAATATTCCAAGGCTGTGCGACGCGGGCTATGACGCGCTGACCGACCGCCTGGAGCACGCAGCCACACCCCAAGAGCGTGCGGGGCTGGTGCGCGCCTTGAATGACAGGCTGGTGACCGATCATGTGCTGCTGCCCCTGGTGGCACGCGGGCGCGTGTCGGGACGCGCGCAGGGCTTGGCCGGGGTCGAGATCAACCCGTGGGACAGCGAGTTCTGGAACATCGCCCAATGGCACAGGCGGGCCGAATGACACCGGGCAGCGGACTGCTTGGGGGGGCGGGCCGCGCGAGCGTGACGCTGCTGATCTTCGCGGTGGCGATCTTTGCCCTGATGGAGCTGGCCCCGGGCGATCCGATGGCGCAGGTTCCGCTGAGTGTGCCGGACGAGGTCAAGCAGGAGATGCGCCGCGCGCTTGGCCTGGGAGAGCCTGCCTATGTGCGCTTCGGGCTGTGGCTTTGGCAGCTTTGCGTGATCGAGCCGCTGACGGGGTTGGATGCGCTGCTTGGCACGCAGCTGGCAGGCGGTCAGTCGCGCATCCTGAGTTGGCAGGCGCGCGCGCCCGTCATGCAGATCGTCGCCTCGCATCTGCCGCAGACGCTGTGGGTTGTGGGGCTGGCCTATGTGGTGGGGGTGGCCATCGCGCTGCCGCTTGGCATCTGCCAGGCTTGGCGCCAGCATTCGGTCTTCGACCGGGCGGGCACCGCCGTCACCATGTTGGCCTATTCGGTGCCGCCGTTCCTGTCGGGCGTGGTGCTGATCGCGGTGTTTTCGGTCTGGCTGGGCTGGCTGCCGTCGATCTACGACACGACACACCGGGTCGAGGACTGGTCCGATCTATGGGTGCAGGCCCGGCAGATGATCCTGCCGGTCGCGGTGCTGTCGATCCAGACCACGGCGCTGATCGCGCGCTATACCCGGGCGGCGGTGCTGGAAAACCTGCGGATGGATCACGTGCGCACCGCGCGCTCCAAGGGCCTGAGCGAGGCTTCCGTGCTGGCGCGGCACGTGCTGCGGCAGTCCATGATCCCGGTCGTCACGGTCATCGCACTTGGGCTGCCGCAAGTCTTCGGCGGCGCGGTGGTGACCGAGCAGATCTTCCTGGTCAACGGGTTGGGGCACCTGCTGATTTCGTCGATCGAGGCAAATGACCTGCCGGTGGTGCGGACGGTGACCTTCCTGATGGCCGTGCTGATCGTGCTGGCCAACCTGGCCGCCGATGTGACCTGCCGCCTGCTGGACCCCAGGATCGGCGCGCATGACTGAGCCTGTGAAACACCGCCCTGCCCCAAGGCTGCAGCGCGCGCCGGGCCTGCTGCGGCGGCGGCTTGGCGGGCACCCTGGCGCTGTCGCGGGGGGGCTGGTCTTTGCCCTGATCTGCATGGCGGTCTTTCCCGGTGCACTGCTGTGGGGCGGAGATCCGGCGGCGGTCGATCTTGGCAACCGCAATGCGCCAAGCGGCCTCGCGCATCCCCTGGGCACCGATCACCTGGGGCGGGACATGCTGGCGCGGGTGCTGACGGGCGGGCGCGTCTCGATCGCGGTGGGGATCGCGGCGATGCTGCTGGCGCTTGGTCTGGGCACGCTGATCGGGGCGGCGGCGGGCCTGTCACGCAGGCTGGACGGCCCGCTGATGCGGCTGACGGACCTGTTCCTGGCGCTGCCGTTGCTGCCGCTGCTTCTGGTGGTGATGATGCTGTTTCGCGATGCGCTGGCGGGGTGGCTGGGCCCTCAGGGGGGCGTTTTCGTGCTGATCGTCGGCGCGGTCGGGATCACCAGCTGGATGACCACGGCGCGGGTCGTGAGGGCCGAGGTGCTGGCCCTGAAAGAGCGCGATTTCATCCGAGCGGCCCGCGCGATGGGCGTGTCGGACATGGGGCTGGTCCGGCACCACATCCTGCCGAACGTGGCCGCCCCGATCCTGGTCTCGGCAAGCCTCGGGATCGCCAGCGCGATCCTGACGGAATCGGCGCTGAGCTTTCTGGGGCTTGGCTTTCCACCGGATTTCCCGACCTGGGGACGGCTGGTGAGCGATGCCTCGGTGTACCTGCTCGAGTATCCCGGGCGGGTGGTCTGGCCCGGGATGGCGATTTCGTTGACCGTGCTGAGCGTCACCTGGATGGCCGATGCGCTTGGCGATGCGCTGGACCCGCGGCGCGCGGCGCCGGGTTAATCCGCGGCCTGCTGCGCCTTGGCCACGGCCTGCGTCATGGCCGACAGGAAGCGGCGCACCTCGTCTTCGGTGTTGTAATGGCAGACCGACACGCGGATGCAATCCGGCAGGCCCAAAGGACCAAGGATGTTGCCGCAATAGTGGTCGTTCTTGCGGATGTGGACGCGAATGCCGTTGTCGCGCAGATGCTGGACCAGATCGGCAGAGGCCATGCCTGCAAGGCAAAGCGACACGACGCCTTCGCGGCCCTCGACTGCGGCGCCGCCAATCAGCTGCACGCCGGGCATCTCGGCCAGTCCGGGAAGATTGCCGACCCCGTGCAGCATGGCACGCATCAGAAATTCCTCGTGCGCGCGGATCGCCTGCCCCGCCGCCTCGAGCCGGGCGCGCCTGTCGGTGCTGTCGCTGAAACGGCTGCCCAACCAGTCGAGATAATCCACCACGTCCGAGAAGGTGGCATAGGCCCCGGTGTCACGCGTGCCCAATTCCCAATTGGCGGCAGGCCCGTTGACGATCTGCTCTTTCGGGCAGGCGGTGAGCCGGTCAGAGGCCCAGCCCACCCCGTAGCCATGACGGGAAAACATCTTGTAGGGCGACACCGCGTAGCCATCCGCGCCGCTCTCGGCAACATCCACCGCGCCGTGGCTGGCATGCTGGATCCCGTCGACGATGATGAAGCAGTCAGGAGCGATCCGGCGAATTTCGGCCGCGATGGCCGGAACATCCACCGCCATGCCGGTGACCGGCGATGTGTGAACAATCGTGGCGACGCGGGTGTCGGGTGTCAGGGACGCGCGATAGGCATCCACCGTGACCGTGCCGCTGGCGTCGTCATGCGCCACCTGGACAAGGGGGCGGTCCGTTACCTCGGCCCACCGGGCCATGGCACTGGCCGAGGCGGGATGCTCGAGCGTGGAGCCGATCATCCGGCCGCCTGCCGGCGCGCCGAGGGCGGCCGTGCGGATCAGGCGGAACAGCACTTCGGTGCCGCTTTCACCGACAAAGCACTGCCCGCCCGGCGCGTTGAGAAACAGGGCGATGTCGTCCTTGCCCCGGCTTATGGTGGCCATCAGAGCCTGGGAGGCCGGGTTGTCGCGGCCCTGATTGTCCGGATAGCCCGCATAAGCCGCCGAGCTTTCGATCACCGTTTTCAGCCGCAACGCGCCGCCCGCATTCTCGAAAAAGATGCGCGGCCCTTCGAAAGGGCAGGTTTCGACATGGGCAAAACGTGAGCGGACGGCATCCATAAGACCGGGGGTATCGGCGATCATGCGGGAAAATGTTCCTTTTGAGCGGGGTGGACGGGGGGGCGCGCCGGACAGGGCGCACGCGACCATCGACGACGCAGGCGCCGAATTCAAGAGCCAAGAGCCGGCAATCGTCCAAGCCCCGCGTGACAAGGCGTCTTGAGGGGCCGCGATCAGAAAAGAACCGCCATCATCGCGGGCGATCCCCCGCACGAACGCGACGCCTGCACAGGCAGCGCAATCAGAACAAATACTCTTTGCAGGCGCAGAAAGCGGGATTTTGTTCCAGGCGCAGCAGGTGCCACGTGCAAAGCTTGGCTTGATACAAGGGCATTAAAGGTCCATTTGGAACGAAATTCCAATTGCGGGAGCAATGCCATGTTCGAATCTCTGGGCTTCGAGACCCTTACCGCACCACAGGCGGCGGTGTGGTTCGCGCTTGGTTTGGGCGTCGTCTTCGGCGCGCTGGCGCAAGTGACGCGCTTCTGCCTGCGCCGCGCGCTGGTGGGCGAGGATCGTCGGCAGGCGGCGGGCGTGTGGCTGACCGCCCTGGCGGTTGCCGTTCTGGGCACGCAAGCCGCCGTGGCACAGGGCTGGATCGGCTTCGGCGAGCACCGTTTCATGGCCGCGAACCTGCCTGTCGTGGCGATCATCGTCGGTGGCCTGATGTTCGGGGCGGGAATGATCCTGACCCGAGGCTGCGTGTCGCGCATGACGGTCCTGACCGGATCGGGCAACCTGCGGGCACTGCTGGTGCTGATCGTGTTTGCGCTGACGGCGCATGCCACGCTGAAAGGTGTTCTGGCGCCGCTGCGCACCACGCTTGGATCCATGAGCCTGAGCCTCGAGAGTGCCGCGCTGCCGGGCAATGCGCTGATCTGGGCGGGCTTGATCGCACTTGCGGCGCTGGCCTATGGGCTTCGGTCGGGCAACCGGGCCGGTACACTGGTTCTGGCCGCGATCATCGGGGCGCTGGTGCCGATCGGGTGGGTGGTCACGGGCCATGTCCTGCAGGACGAGTTCGACCCGATCGCGATGGAATCCCTGTCGTTCACCTCGCCTGCGGCGGACGCGATGTTCTTTACCGTCGCCTCGAGCGCGATCCCGGCCAATTTCGGCGCAGGTCTTGTGGGTGGCGTGCTGATCGGCGCGCTGGCCGCCGCCCTGCTTTCCGGCGGTTTCCGCTGGCAGAGCTTTGAAAACCCCGCCCAAACGGGCCGCTATCTGTCGGGTGCCGTGTTGATGGGTGTGGGCGGTGTGCTGGCCGGTGGCTGCACGGTGGGCGCCGGGCTGTCGGGCATCCCCACCCTGTCCATCGCGGCGCTGCTTGCGATCGGCGCGATCGTCGCGGGCGGTGTGCTCATGGATCGTATCTTGCGCCCGGCGCACCGGGTATCGGCGGGCGTGCAGCCTGCCGAATGAGGCGCGTCCGACGCAACCGCCACTGACCCAAGAGCCCCGGTCGCAATTTGCGCCGGGGCTCTTGTCTTGCAACCGCCAGCAGATAGGTTATTGCGCGATGATGGTCTGGGGGATTGGTGATGTTCGAATACAAGGTGATACCTGCACCGACGCGGGGCAAGAAAGCCCCCGGTGTGAAAGGCCCCGGCCCGCGCTTTGCGCTTGCCCTTGAAGAGCTGATGAATGAGCTGGCCGCCGAGGGTTGGGAGTATCAACGGACAGATATCCTGCCATCCGAGGAGCGGCAGGGGCTGACCTCGAGCCATACGGTGTACCGCAGCGTGATGGTGTTCAGGCGCGCGCTGGCCGTCGAGGTGGTCGCGCCTGCGAACGCCGTGGCAGAGCTTGACGCCGATGATCCGGCACCTGATATGGACGAGGACACCACCCGTCCCTGAGCGCTTGTCGCGGCGGGATCAAGCAAATATGCTGCCCTGCCCGATTTCGCCCGAAACCCTCCGGAAAACCCGACTTTTCCAGCCTGTATCCGACTGTCATAAGGAGACAGGCAAAGATCGGCCAAAGCCCGTTCACGGCAGCTGAGGCTAAAACTTTTTTGTCCTGCGCCCCTTCAATTTCCGCGTGTTTGCAATACACTCCAGCCTCCGAGTCGCAAAGGTAGAGCCATGTCCAAGACAGATCCCTTCGGTTTCGACATGTCGGTTTCGTCGGCGAAGAAGAAAAATCCTCGCGGGCGGCGCGGCATGTCCGGTGCGTCTGAAACGTCAACGCGTGTCTGCGAAAAAGACGGCTGCCAGGAACCGGGCAAGTACCGTGCGCCGAAAGCGCCGGACGTGCTTGATGAGTATTACTGGTTTTGCAAGGATCACGTGCGCGAATACAATCAGGAATGGAATTTCTTCCACGGCACCACCGAGGCCGAGATGAACGCGCAGATGTCGAAGGACAAGGTCTGGGAACGCGAGACGAAATCCTTTGTCGATCCCGAGCAGCGCGCATGGGCCCGGCTGGGCATCGAAGACCCGCATCAGGTGCTGGGTGGCAATGCGACGCAGAACCCGGGCCGAGCCAAGGTGGGCGGGCGCAAGCTGCCGCCGACAGAACGGCGCGCGATCGAGATTCTCGAGGCGAAGGACGACTGGACCAAGACGGAAATCCGCAAGTCTTACAAGGCGTTGATCAAGGTTCTTCATCCTGACATCAACGGCGGTGACCGCAGCCAGGAAGAACAGCTGCAGCAGGTGGTCTGGGCCTGGGATCAGATCAAGCAGAGCCGCAATTTCAAATAAGGTGCAACGCAAGGCCATTCCAATGGCCTTGCCCACGCGATTTCGAAATCGCGGTTCATGGCGCTTTCAAGCGCCATGGCGCCAGTAGAGCGCAGGTTGTCACCCGGATCAGGCCGCCCTGAACACCAGGCTGACACCGTTGATGCAGTGGCGCTTGCCGGTCGGCTGGGGGCCGTCGTCAAAGATATGTCCCAGATGGCTGCCGCAGCGCGCGCAATGGCACTCGGTGCGGGGGATGACCAGCTTCCAATCGCGTTTGGTCGCAACGGCCTCTTCGGTCATTGCCTGCCAGAAACTGGGCCAGCCGGTGCCGCTGTCGAACTTGTGCTGGCTGGAATAGAGCGGCAGATCGCAGCCCCGGCACAGATAGGTTCCGGCGTCCTTGAGATCGTGCAGTGGCGAGGTGAACGCGCGCTCGGTGCCTTCCTTGCGCATCACCTTGTATTCGAGATCCGTCAGCATGGCTTTCCATTCGGCATCCGTGCGGGTGATCTCGAAGCCGCCGGACGCGGCGCCGCCCCTGCCTGCAATCGACAGGGTCGCCCCTGCGGTCATCATCGTGGCAATCATCGTTCGACGGTTCATGGCTTGTCTCCGGTTGCACTGTAGCCCCTGAAAGATGAGGCGTGCGGAGCCGGTGCGCAATGCACGACCCCGCACGATTCGGTGATCCCGGGCCGGTGGCCCGAGGTCGTCCTTCTGCGAAATCAGGACTGCGGGGGCAGAATGACCCGGTCGACCACGTGGATCACACCGTTGGACTGCTGCACATCCGCGATCGTCACGTTGATCACGCGCCCGCGTTCATCTTCCAGCATGATGCTGTCGCCCTGATAGGTGGCCTGAAGCGTACAGGTGCCAAGCGTCGGCACCGGATGCACCCCGCCATCGTCATCGATCATGCCCTTGATCGCCATGGACATCGCCTCGGCGCCGACGACGTGACACTTGAGAATATTGGTCAGCTGCGCTTTGGCCTCGGGCTGCAACAGCGCCTCGACCGTGCCGTCCTTGAGCATGCCGAAGGCCGCATCTGTCGGAGCGAACACCGTGAAGGGACCGTCGGAACTCAGCACATCCACGAGACCCGCGGCCTGAACGGCTGCCACGAGGGTTTCGTGATCCTTGGAGTTCACCGCGTTCTCGACGATTGTCTTGTCGGCGAACATGGCGGCGCCGCCCACCATCGGGTTGTCGGCGCTGGCCACGGATGCGCCCAGCCCGAGCATGGCGACGGCAGTTGCGGTGAAGAGAGATGTCTTGAACATGTGATGTCCTCCTGATTTGTGCCGCACGGCACGATTGCCCTGCAACACCCGAAGACACGCAGCCCGGATCAGGAAGTTTCAGAAAAACGTCTCACGTGTTCGTGATCTGCCCCACGGCCAGCACCGCCCCTGTCGGAGCCCCGGTCGGCGATCCGCCGGGAGGTTCGTCCGACACCGCCAGGGCCGCGCCATCCAGCCGGGAGCGCAGCGCGTCGGGCACGTCGATCACCGTGGCGCGGTCCTGCGGCAGTACACCAAGCGACACCGGCGCGTCGCTGCCGGCCACCAGCCACAACTCCAGATCGCGGCCCTGCGCCGGGTCGCCGCGTTCACGTTCGACAAACAGTGTCCCATTCCCTGCGTCATAGGCTGCAAACAGGATCAGACTGCGATCTTCGGCGACAAGTTCGGCGACATAGGCAGGATCCTTTGGATATTCCGGCCCACGCGGCATGAGGCCCACCCCGATGATCAGACCCACCACGAGCGCTGTGGCCGCCAGGCCACCGAACAGGGCCGTGAGCCACCCCATGCCTTTGCCTGCGCCGCGACGGGTTTGTTGCTGCTGTCCGAAAAGGCGCGCCGCGATCGCGCCGAAAGCCTGCGGAGGCGGCGCGACCGGATCGATCCGGTCGGCAAGGCGCGCCAGGTCCTCGACCCAGTCGGCATAAAGCGCGCGCAGATCCGGGTCGGACGCCAGACGTGCCTCGAAGGCCAGCGCCTCGTCTGGCGACAGAAGGCCGAGGGCATATTCCCCCGCCAGAGCCTTGTCGGCGTCACGTTCCGGCAACTCGTCGCTCATCGCGCGAGGCACTCCCTCAGTTTGAGCAGGCTGCGGCGCAGCCAGGTTCGCATCGTATTAAGCGGCACATCGAAACGCGCGGCAAGATCGGCATAGGTGTCGCCATCGAGATAAGCGCCGCGCACAGCCTGCGCATGTGTCTCCTCCAATTCCGCAAGACAGCCGTTCAACCGCGCACTGTCAGAGGCCGCCATGGCAAGGGCTTCGGGGCCCGGTGCGGGATCGGCCTGCGCGTCGATTTCGTCACCGCCACCGGACAGCGCGCGCCGCCGACGCAAGCGATCGATCGCGGCGTTGCGGGCGATCGTGATCAGCCATGTCATCGGGCTGAGCCCGTTCACGCGATACTGCCCGGCATTGCGCCAGATCTTGATGTAAATGTCCTGGAGCACATCCTCGGCCTCGGTGCGATCTTTCAAGACACGCAAGCATATGCCGAAAAGTTTCGCGGATGTCGCATCATAGAGCGACGCAAACGCCCGCCTGTCCCCCATGGCGCATCGTGCCAGCCAGTTTTCGATGTCATCACGACCCGCCATGTCCCCGTTGTATGGCAGCCTCGAGCGGTGTCCAGAGGCGTTTGCGTCCGACACCGGTCAATTCCCGCCCTTCCCCTTGCTCTCGGACGGAATATGTTGCACCACGGAAATCAAATTCAGGACACCCGATTGAAGGACTGCGCGAATGGCTGACGGCAGCATCGATGTAAACGCGAAACCGACTGAGGAAATCTCGGTGCGCGAAGTTTTCGGCATCGACACGGACATGATTGTGAAGGGCTTTCCCGAGCGCAGCGAACGCGTCCCCGAGAATGACAGCACCTACAAGTTCGACCCCGACACCACGCTGGCGATCCTTGCCGGTTTCAGCCACAATCGCCGCGTGATGGTTCAAGGCTATCATGGCACGGGCAAGTCAACGCATATCGAACAGGTGGCCAGCCGCTTGAATTGGCCCTGTGTTCGGGTGAACCTGGACAGCCATATCAGCCGGATCGACCTGATCGGCAAGGACGCGATCAAACTGCGTGACGGGATGCAGGTGACGGAATTCCACGAGGGCATCCTGCCCTGGGCCCTGCGCAATCCGACCGCGATCGTCTTTGACGAATACGATGCGGGCCGGGCCGACGTGATGTTCGTGATCCAGCGCGTTCTCGAGGCCGACGGCAAGCTGACGCTTCTGGACCAGAACGAAGTGATCTCGCCCAACCCGTATTTCCGGCTGTTCGCCACCGCCAACACGGTGGGCCTGGGCGACACCACGGGGCTCTATCACGGCACCCAGCAGATCAACCAGGGCCAGATGGACCGCTGGAGCCTTGTCGCCACGCTCAATTACCTCAGCCATGACGCGGAAACCAACATCGTTTTGGCCAAGAACCCCGTGTACAACACCGCTGCGGGCCGCAAGACGGTCAGCCAGATGGTCACCGTGGCCGACCTGAGCCGGACTGCCTTCATGAATGGCGAACTGTCGACCGTCATGAGCCCGCGCACGGTGATCGCATGGGCGCAGAACGCCACGATCTTCCGCGATGTCGGCTATGCCTTCCGGCTGACCTTCCTCAACAAATGCGACGAGCTGGAGCGGCAGACAGTGGCCGAATTCTACCAGCGTTGCTTTGACGAAGAGCTCCCCGAAAGCGCCGCCAGCATGAGCCTGGGCTGACAGGGGCCAGGCATATGGCACGCGCAAGCGCCGCTTGCGCCTGCCTCCGAGGAAAGTGAACGCGCATGGCCCAGAAAACCGACAATCCTGCCGACCCGTTCAAGAAGGCGCTGGCCGAAGCCACCAAGGTGATGGCCGACGATCCCGATCTGAACGTCAGCTACTCGGTCGATCCGGCCGGGTTGTCGGGCGATTCCATGCGCCTGCCGCAAGTCAGCCGGCGGATGACGCGGGACGAGGTGCTGCAGGCGCGCGGGACGGCAGATGCGCTGGCGCTGCGGCACCGCTATCACGACGCGGCCACCCATGCGCGGTATTCGCCTGCGGGTGAAATGGCGCGTGACCTTTACGAAGCGATGGAAACGGCGCGTTGCGAAGCGATCGGCGCGCGCCACATGCCCGGCACTGCCGGCAATATCGACGCCAAGATCGGCGCCGAGGCGGACCGGCTGGGCTTTGGTCAGATCACCACACCGGCCGATGCACCGCTGGCCACGGCCGCGGGCTATCTTGTGCGGCATCTGGCAACCGGACGGGATCTGCCCCCCGCCGCGCAGAACGTGATGTCGCTGTGGCGCGATTTCATCGAGCAGCAGGCTGGCGGCACGCTTGAGAACCTCGAAAATACCCTGGCGGATCAGGCTGAATTCGCCCGCTTCGCCCGCAAGGTCATCGAAGACCTGGGGTATGGAGACCAGTTGGGCGATGATCCTGACGCCCCCGATGACGATCAGGACGACGACGCGGAACAGACGCCCGAGGAAGACGAGCAGCCCGACAGCTCGGGTCAGGATGACAGCGACGAGAGCGACGCGGAGGCCAGCCCCGAGCAAAGCCAGGAGCAGCAGCAGGACGACGCCCAGGCCCAGGTCAGCATGGATGACATGGCCGACGAGGAGATGGGCGACGAGACCGAGTTGCCCGAGGGCGAGGCCCCCATGGAGCCGCCCGCCCCTGCCCCGGTGTCGGATGCGGATCCCAACTATACCGTCTACACGACGGACCATGACGAGGAAATCCGCGCCGAGGACCTGGCCGAGCCGGTCGAGCTTGAACGGCTGCGCGCCTACCTGGATCAGCAGCTCGATCCGCTGAAAGGTGCTGTCAGCCGGTTGGCGAACAAGCTGCAACGTCGCCTGCAGGCGCAACAAAGCCGCAGTTGGGAGTTCGACCGCGAAGAGGGCATTCTGGACGCCGGGCGCCTGGCGCGCGTGGTGGCAAACCCGACGACGCCGCTGAGCTTCAAGGTCGAGAAGGACATGGAGTTCCGCGACACCGTGGTGACACTGCTTCTGGACAATTCAGGCTCGATGCGCGGCCGGCCGATTTCCATTGCGGCGATCTGTGCCGATGTCCTGGCCCGGACGCTGGAGCGCTGCAGTGTCAAGGTCGAGATCCTGGGCTTCACGACACGCGCCTGGAAAGGCGGCCAGAGCCGCGAGGCGTGGTTGAACGAGGGGCGCGCGCAGCTGCCCGGACGCCTGAACGATTTGCGCCACATCATCTACAAGTCGGCGGATGCACCGATGCGGCGCACCCGCGACAACCTCGGCCTGATGATGAAGGAAGGCCTTCTGAAGGAAAACATCGACGGCGAGGCCCTTGAATGGGCGCACCGGCGTCTTGCCGGCCGCAAGGAAGCCCGCAAGATCATGATGGTGATCTCGGACGGGGCGCCGGTCGATGACAGCACGCTGTCGGTGAACCCGGCAAACTACCTTGAAAAGCACCTGCGCGACGTGATCGCGATGATCGAGCGGCGCAAGGCGGTTGAATTGCTGGCCATCGGTATCGGCCATGACGTGACGCGCTATTACGACCGCGCGGTGACCATCACCGATGTGGACCAGCTGGCCGGTGCGATGACCGAGCAGCTGGCGGCCCTGTTCGATCCCGATCCGCGCGCCCGCGCGCGGATCATGGGCATGCGCAAGGCCGGCTGATCGTCGCAAGCTGGCCCACCGCCAGGTGTTCTGCGACCTCGACACGACTGCCATGTGTCGGGGACCTGTCCCGTGCCATGTCCTTCGGGTGATTGATCTTCGAGGTGCAGTTCTCTAGCACTTACGGGTCGCACCCATTCAACGAGGTTGCCATGTTCCAGTCTTTCGACGACACAGTTTCTCCGGATCAGGGGCCGCCGCGCCTTGCATTGCTGCGCGAGGCGATTGCCGCCGAAGGGCTGGCCGGTTTCCTGGTGCCTCGGGCGGATGCACATCAGGGTGAGTATGTGGCGCCGTGCGACAATCGTCTGGCATGGTTGACGGGTTTCTCGGGGTCGGCGGGGTTTTGTGCCGTGCTTGCCGATCGTGCGGGCGTCTTCGTGGATGGCCGCTACCGGGCGCAGGTGCGCACGCAAGTCGATACCGATCACTTCACCCCCGTGGATTGGCCCGAAATGAAGCTGACCGACTGGCTGAAGCAGTTTCTGCCCAATGGCGGCGTCATCGGCTATGATCCATGGCTCTACACGCGGACCCAGATCGAGGCCGCCGAAAAGGAGCTGCATGGCACGTCCATCAGTCTGAGGCCGGGCCGCAACCTGATCGACCGGATCTGGCACGACCAACCGGCCCCCCCGTGCGGTGCAATCCGCGTCTATCCCGAGGACCTGGCCGGTGAGCCGCATGCCGACAAGCGCCGCCGCCTGGCGGCCGCGCTGCGCACCGCAGGCCATGCAAGCGCGGTGATCACCTTGCCGGATTCGATTGCGTGGCTGCTGAATATCCGTGGCAGTGATATCGCGCGCAACCCGGTGCCGCACGCCTTTGCCGTGCTGCATTCGGACGCCCATCTGACCCTTTATGTGGACGCTGGCAAACTGGACGATACCGTGCGCGCCCACCTGGGAGAAGAGATCACCATCCGCCCGCCAAGCGCCTTTGGCCCCGGTCTTCGCAGCCTGAGCGGGCCAGTGCGGCTTGACAAGGGCAGCGTCCCGGTCTGGGTCGTCGGCCAGCTGGATGAGGCGAATGTCGCACATGCTTGGGGGGAAGACCCCTGCATTCTGCCCAAGGCCTGCAAGACCCAGGCCGAGATCGCAGCAACACGCGAAGCCCATCTGCGCGATGCGGCCGCTGTCTGCAGCTTTCTTGCCTGGTTCGACGATCAGTCGCCCGGCACGATCACGGAAATAGATACGGTCACCCGGCTGGAGGAGTGCCGCCGCGCGACCGGGAAACTTCTGGATATCAGCTTTGACACGATCGCCGGATCCGGCCCCAACGGTGCCTTGGCGCATTACAGGGTCACCCGCCGGAGCAACCGGGTCCTGACCGAGGGTGATCTGCTGGTGCTCGATAGCGGCGGGCAATATCTGGATGGGACGACCGACATTACGCGCACCTTGCCCGTCGGCTCCCCCGGCCCGGACGAGCGCGCGGCATTCACCCGCGTTCTACAAGGGATGATCGCCATGAGCAGGGCGCGCTGGCCGCGCGGCCTTGCCGGGCGGGATCTGGATGCGATCGCGCGCTACCCGCTATGGCTGGCCGATCAGGATTACGGTCACGGGACCGGGCATGGCGTCGGGGTGCATCTGTGCGTGCACGAGGGTCCGCAGAGATTGGCAAAGGGGGGTGACGTTCCGCTTGAGGCGGGCATGATCCTGTCCAACGAGCCTGGATATTACCGCGACGGCGCCTTTGGCATCCGCATCGAAAACCTGCTTGTCGTGACCGAAGCGAACACCCTGCCCGGCGGCGACGCCAGCAACAAGCTGTGCTTCGAGACGCTGAGTTTCGTGCCGATCGACCGCCGCCTTATCGAGCGGGATATGCTGACCGAGGCCGAGCGCGACTGGCTGAATGCCTATCATGCTGACTGCCTTGAAAAAATCGGACCTCGGATGTCGGGGCCGGCTGAATTATGGTTGCGTGAGGCAACTCGGCCTTTGTGACACATTGCTGTAACAAAGCGACGGCACTTGAGGACGCAACGAACGACAAGAGAGGGACGAAAATGGCTGATATCATCATACGCAAAGCCGAGGGCACATGGACGGTTCGTGCAGGCGGGGCGGTGCTTGCGGAAAGCAGAAACGCGCTGGAGCTGGTGGAAAACGGGTATCCCGACGTGATCTATTTCCCGCGCGAGGATATCGCCATGGCGTTTCTCGATGAAACCGACCACCGGACGACCTGCCCCAAGAAAGGGGACGCGCATTATTATTCAATCGTCACCAAGAGCCAGACGCTTGAAAATGCTGCGTGGTGCTATGGCGATCCGAAGGCGGATGTGTCGAGGATCAAGGACCATCTGGCCTTTTACGCCAGTGATGCCGTCACGGTCGAGCGGGTCTGACCCGATCAGGGACGCCGGCACGCAGGCACAATGGCACGGGTCTAGCTGTGTTCTTCTTCTGACACGGCGGCAAGGGCGCGGTTGTACATCTTCAGCGCGTCGACATGGAACAGCGCGCCCATCAGTTCGGGCGGCTGTCCTTCCCCCTTTAGGGTGACCACCGGAAGGAACGGCACGCCGGTGCGGTCGAATACGGGCATCGCGGCCTCGAGCGTGGCGTTGCCGTCAAGATAGAGGCCCTGTTCGATCAACTCCCAGCATTTTTCTTCGCGCGCGGGGCGTTCGTGATCGGATTTGCGCATCAGCCGCTCGACGCGGAACATCCCCAGAAGATAGCTTTGCGGCCCCGCCGCCAACCGACACCCGCGGCGTTCCAACTGCGTCAGGAAAAACGAGCGCTTGACCAGTTTTGCGCCAAGCGCCGTGGACATGGACACGGCCACCATCACCGCAAGCCCGGTCTGCCAGTCACCGGTCAGTTCGAACACGATCAAGGTCGTCGAGATCGGCGCCCCCAGAACTGCCGCCGCAACAGCGCCCATTCCGGCCAGCGCATAGAGCGTGACCGACCCCGACACCTCGGGGAGCAGCCCTGTGGCGATCAGCCCGAAGGCAAGGCCGGTCAGGGCGCCGACCATCAGCGAGGGCGAGAAGACCCCGCCGCCCATCCGCCCGCCGATCGTGATCGACACCGCGATCACCTTGAGAATGGCAAAGATCACCACCTCGTGCAGCACAAGCTGGCCGGTCAGTGCCGCCGAGGTCGTCTCGTATCCGACGCCGATGATATGCGGGAACCAGATCGCCAGGACCCCCAGCAGGCCACCCGCGACCGCCGGGCGCAGCCAGCGCGGCAAACGCACCTTCTTTTGCATGTAGCTGGCCATGTCCTCGGCGAAGAAGATCGAGTGCATCATCACGGTTGCCACCACGCCGCACACCAGCCCCAACAACAGGAATGCAGGCAATTCGACGTAGAACTCCAGCACACTGACCGTGGGCAAGGCGAATTCGGTGATATCGCCGAATTCCATGCGGTTGATGACTGTGCCGGCCACGCTGGCGATCACGATCGGGGCGAAGGCATGCAAGGCGAAGTGGCGCAGAACCACTTCGAGGGCGAAGAGTGCCCCCGCAATCGGCGCATTGAATGAGGCCGACACGGCCGCCGCGACGGCACATCCCAGCAGGTCGCGGCCCGTGATCCCGTCTGCATTGATCCGGTCACTGACCCAGCTCGAGATGACACCTGCCATGTGCACGACCGGCCCTTCGCGGCCCGATGATCCGCCTGTGCCGAGCGTGACAAGCGATGCCGCAGCCGATGCCAGCCCCTCGCGCCCCTCGACCCGGCCATCGTTCAGGGCCGCACCCTCGATCACATCCGAGACCGACCGCACACGCCCGTCATCCGTGAAATGATGCAGGATGATCCCGACAACCAGACCGCCGACAATAGGCACGATCAAAACCCAGTACCAAGGCAAGGTTTCGGCCAGCGAATGCAATTGCCCGGGATCGTCCGAGCCATAGGCCAGGTTCTGGAGCGCCGCGATCCCCTTGCGGAAAAACAATGCGGCGAAGCCGGCGGCGATCCCGATCGCAAGAGCGATGAGCCAGAACTGGAACTGGCTGGGGCCGCGATGCAGAAGGACGTCCCATCCGTTGCGGACGGCCCCTTTTGCGGCGGCCGCCTTTTGTCTGAAAATCGATTGGTCGCCTTCGTTCATTGCCTGCCACTTGCCGGGTCCGGCGCTCTTTTACCCGCCGCGCGCTTGGCTTAACGTGAGCCGGCAACAGGTCCGGAGGGCAGCCATGAGCGTGCAGGATGCAATCGCCGAGATATCCACATTACTAGGCCAACGGCTCAGCCGGTCCAAGTCCGATTTGATCCTGCATGGCCAAAGCGAAAGCCATTTCCCCGTCGCGGCACCCGACGCGGTGGCCTATCCCGAAACCACCGACGAGGTGGCAAGGATCGTGAAAGCCTGTGCCAAGGCGGGATGCGCCGTCGTGGGCTGGGGAACCGGGACCTCTCTGGAGGGGCAGGCACAGGCATTTCAAGGCGGGATTTGCGTGGATTTCACCCGCATGAACCGCATCCTCGCCGTCCATACCGAGGATATGGACGTGACTGTCCAACCCGGCGTCACCCGCGAATCGCTGAACGAAGAGCTGCGCGCCACGGGCTTGTTCTTTCCGGTCGATCCCGGGGCCAATGCGTCGATCGGGGGGATGACATCGACCCGTGCCAGCGGCACGACGGCCGTGCGCTATGGCACGATGCGCGACAATGTCCTGGGGCTCGAGGTGGTCACGGCCAACGGCGAGGTGATCCGCACCGGCACCAGAGCGCGCAAGTCCTCGGCGGGCTATGATTTGACCGGACTGTTCGTCGGCGCAGAGGGCACGCTTGGACTGATCACCGAGGTCACGCTGCGCCTGCACGGCCAACCCGAAGCGATTTCCAGCGCGGTGTGCGGCTTCGAGACGGTGCATGACGCCGTTCAGGCGGTGATCGAGACGATCCAGATGGGCGTTCCCATGGCGCGCATCGAGTTGATGGATACGGCCAGTGTGGACGCGGTGAATGCCTATGCCGGCATGGCACTGCCAAGGCGACCACACCTCTTGCTGGAGTTTCACGGCTCGGATGCCGGTGTGGCGGAACAGGCGGAAACCTTCGGGCAGATCGCAGCCGAACATGGCGGAACCGGGTTTGACTGGGCCACCCGTCCCGAGGACCGCACTGCCCTGTGGACGATGCGGCACAACGCCTATCATGCGATCCTGGCCAGCCGTCCGGGCTCGCGGGCACTGGTGACGGATATCTGCGTGCCGATTTCGAAGTTGGCCGAGGCGATCGAGGCCACGCGTGCCGATCTGGACGCCACCGGCCTGCCGGGGCCGATCCTCGGGCATGTCGGGGATGGCAATTTTCATGCAATCCTGCTGTTCGATGACACCGACAAAGACGCTGTCCGCAAGGCCATGGCCATTTCGGAAAGAATGGTCACGCGTGCTCTGTCGCTCGGCGGCACGGCCACCGGGGAACATGGCGTCGGGGTCGGCAAACTGGACTACATGGCGCGCGAACATGGGCACGCCTGGAAGATCATGGGGACGTTGAAGCAAGCGCTTGATCCCCAAGGCATCATGAACCCCGGCAAGCTGGTTCCACCCAGGCAATGAACAAACCATGCCCGGTTCAGCCGGTCATCAAGGCCTGGGCCGCAGCGCGCGCCTCGTCGGTGATCCTGTCCCCCGACAACATGCGGGCGATCTCGTCCACGCGGTCCGCCTCTGACAGGGCGGTGACGGTCGACAAGGTCAGGTCCTGCACGACTTTCTTTTCCACCCGCCAGTGATGGGCGCCTCGGGCAGCGACTTGCGGTGAGTGCGTGACGACCAGCACCTGCCCCCCATTGGCCAATTGGGCCAATCGCCGCCCCACGGCATCCGCCGTTGCCCCGCCGATCCCGCGATCGATCTCGTCGAAGATCATGGTCAGGCCACTCTGCGTGCCCGTGAGACAGACCTTGAGCGCCAGAAGAAACCGGCTGAGTTCGCCGCCCGACGCGATCTTGTTGAGCGGGCCGGCAGGCGCACCTGGATTGGTGGCGACGGTGAAGGTCACCGTATCGCGGCCTTCGGGCCCGGGATCGCAATGGCCGATCTGCGTTGTGAAAACCGCGCGCTCCATCTTGAGGGGCGCGAGTTCTGCCGTGATCGCCTCATCCAGCCGCACCGCCGCCGCCTCGCGCGCCGAGGACAGGGCATCCGCTGCGGCGTCATACGCCTTTTGAGCCTGCGCCAAGGTTTCGCGCAGACCTGCCATGTCGGCATCGCCTTGATCGAGCGATGTCAACTTGGCCCGCAATTGATCGGCAAAGCTGGCCAGGTCATCGGGGGCCACCCCATGTTTGCGCGCAAGGGCACGGATCGCGAACAGTCTTTCTTCGGTTTCTTCCAACTCCAAGGGATTGAAGGTCAATCCCTCAAGACATCGACTCACGCCCTGGGTGGCCTCGTCAAGTTCCACCATGGCCCGGCCCAGGGCGGCAATCGGGCCGTCCAACTGTCCCTCGGCACGGTCGGCCACGCCTTCCAGCCACCGCAGCGCGTCGCCCATGGAGGCTTCGGCCCCTTCAAGGCCCAAAGCCGCCTGCGAGCGCAAGATGTCTTCGCGGATACGCTCTGCCTGTTGCATAAGGCGGCGGCGGGCATCTAGCGTTTCGTCCTCTCCGGGCTGGGGGTCCAAAGCATCCAGTTCCGACACCGCATGACGGAGGAACTCTTCCTCGGTGCGAATGTCCTGCAAGGCAGATTCGGCACGCGACAGCGCCTTGCGCGCATCGGCAACCGCACGCCACTTTTGTCTGGTCTCGGCTCTGAGCTCCTCCAGCGTGCCGAATGCGTCCAGCAAGGCACGGTGCCCCTTTGGGTCCAACAATCCGCGATCATCATGTTGGCCATGCAACTCGACCAATGTGTCCGAAAGGCGCCGCAGGACCTCGCCCGAGCATCGGCGATCGTTGACCCATGCGGTCTTTCGCCCGTCGCTGGTATTGACGCGGCGCAAGATCAGCTGATCCTCGTCCGGCAAGCCCGCCTCCTGCAGGACGCCACGGGCCGGGTGCGCTGCCGGCAGATCGAATTCGGCGACCACCTCGCCCTGAGCCGCCCCCTGCCGGACCAGTTCGGCCCTGCCGCGCCAGCCCAGGACGAAGCCCAGTGAATCGAGCAGAATGGATTTCCCCGCACCGGTCTCACCAGTGAGAACGTTCAGGCCCGGCTGGAACGCCAATTCAAGATGATCGATGATGAGGATGTCGCGGATATCAAGTGCACGCAGCATTGAATGTGTCCCGGTGACGGCGGCGTCCCCGCCGCCCCATTACAACCAACGGCCCTGGATCATCTGGCGATAGACCTGCCGCAACCAACTGTCACCAGCCGCTTCCAGCGTGAGGCCTTGCCCGGTCAGCAGAGTGTAGCTGTCCTCATACCATTTCGTGCCACGGAAATTGTAACCGAGGATCGCACCGGCGGTACGCGCCTCATCGGTGAGGCCAAGCGACAGATAGGCTTCGACCAGACGATGCAGCGCCTCGGCTGTATGGCTGGTGGTCTGGAAATCCTCGACCACGACGCGGAAGCGATTGATCGCCGCCGAGAAATGATCCCGGCGCAGATAATAGCGGCCAATTTCCATTTCCTTGGCAGCCAGATGATCGAAAGCCAGATCGAACTTGAGGATCGAGGAGCGGGCATAATCGCTATCGGGATAGCGCTCGATCACTTCGCGGAGAGATTGCAGCGCCTGGAACGTCAATCCCTGGTCGCGTCCGACTTCATCGATCTGATCGTAATAGCTCAGCGCCAAAAGGTACTGCGCATAGGCCGCGTCCTCGTCCGTGGGATAGAAATCGATGAACCGCTGCGCCGCGCCGCGGCTGTTTTCGTAATCCTTGGCCTGGTGGTACGAAAAGGCCTGCATGATCAGCGCACGTTTCGCCCATTCGGAATAGGGGTAAAGCCGCTCGACTTCGCCAAACACCTCGGCTGCGAGGTCGGGATCGTTCTGCGCCAGGTCATACTCGGCGCGTTCGAAGATCTGTTCAGCGGTGAAGTTTTCAAAGTCGACCTCGCCGCGTTCCACGCGCCCTCTGTCGCCACATCCCGCGAGGGTAAGCCCCACGACGATTGCACCGACCAGTGTTGCCCGGGACTTGCCGATTGTCATGCTCGAACTCACCTATCTTGCGCGATTGCAGGCCGAAGCCCATTCTTTCAGGACTGGTCCTAGCACATAAATTTGCGGTGCAAAATGTCTTTGGGCGTTTTTTGAAACTCAGGCGACTTCAGGAATTTCGCCCCAGTGGACACCGACACCCGGTAGGCGTGCGGCCGTCAATTCGTCGCAAAGAATGGTTTCAAAACTCTCGGGGTGCGAGAACAATTCACACAGAAGGTCATTCGTCAGTGCATGTCCGGCCCGGAAACCGTGATAGTGGCCCAAAATCGGAAGGCCGGCCAAGCCGAGGTCACCCACGGCATCCAGCATCTTGTGACGCACCGCTTCATCCTCGTGGCGCAATCCACCAGGGCTGAGAACCTGCGCGCCATCCACGACGACGGCATTCTCCAGCGTGCCGCCAAGCGCCAGCCCATTGGAGCGCATCATGTCGACATCCGCCTTCCGGCAGAAGGTCCGGCTCGTGCTGAGTTCACGGACAAAACTGCCATTGGCCATGTTCAGGGTTTTTCTCTGGCTCCCGATGGCGGCATCTTCGAACTCGATGTCGAACTCGATCATGAGGCTGTCATGCGGCGCCAGCCGCGCCCAGGCCTGACCGCGCCGCACTTCGATCGTTTCCAGAACGCGCAAGGCGCGGACCGGAACACCAAGATGACGGACGCCGCTGGACAATATGCCACGAACGAAAGCGGCGGAACTACCGTCCAGGATCGGAACCTCGGGACCGTCGATTTCGATGATGGCATTGTGAACGCCGCACCCGACCAGAGCCGCCATGATGTGTTCAACCGTCGAAACGGTGGCGCCATCCCGGTTTTCAAGCAGGGTGCACAGCGGCGACTGGTGGACATGGTTCCAAAGCGCGGGAATGATCGAGTGATCATTCGGCAGGTCGCTACGGCGGAATACGATCCCGTGACCGGCTGCAGCCGGAAGGATGGTCGCACAGGCCGGCTGACCGGAATGCAGCCCTACGCCCTTGAACGAAACTGGTGACTTGATCGTTGTCTGCAAGGTGACCCTCGTACACGTGGCGACACCACGGTTAAAATTGTTAACAAGCGGTTTAATTCTCCGGCCCGCAAGGCTCAACTCAATCTTTGCAACGTCTTGAAACATCTTCCGTGATGCATTGGCGAATTCCCGCCCAAACACGAACCGAGTTTACCAATTCTTTGTTTTGAAACGAAAAAGAGCCACCCATCGGGTGGCTCTTGTCGACCGGAATAAGGCCGTTTTAGTTGGCTTGGCGGCGCAGAAACGCCGGAATCTCGATTTGCTCGTCCTCTTCGCCATGCGGCTCGGGGGCGGCTTGCCGTGTCGGCGATGCCTGCATCGTCGGCTGCTGGCGCGCCGAGCGCGCCGTGTCCTGCTCACCATGCCCCGTCATGCGGTTGATCAGCGAATTGATCCCGAAGCGCGGGCGCTGGTCATGTGCGGGCTCCTGCGGCGCTGCGGCCTCGGGCTGCCGGGTGCGCGCTTCAGGCGCTTTGTTGACCGCGGCCTGCAGCCTTGCCATCGCCTCGGGCGACGGGGTGCCGGGCGACGGGCGGACGGCGCTTGGTGCGACGAATTCCTCGCGCTGGCTGGCCTGCTGAGCGTGGTATGCGCTCGGGTCGAATTCATCAGCGCGCGGCTGATAGGCCGGCGGGGGCAGATCGTTGTCCCGGTACTGCGCGGTCGCCTGAGTGTCTTCGAAGATATCTTCCATCTGCTCTTCGGCGGCAGCGCGCTGCGAGTCGAGGTCATCTTCCTGGAACAGGCTCGGTTCGGCTTCGGCGCGGTGGGCGGCAACAGGGGTTTCCTCGTATTCGCCCGCCATGTCCTCTTCGTGCTGCTCTTCTACAACCGGACGCAACGGGGCGGCCATGGAGCGGCGCGGCATCGGTGTTTCGTTGCGATCCGTGCTTGCGTCGATACCGGTGGCCACCACGCTGACCCGCATCGAGCCTTCCATGCTGGTGTCCAACGTGGAGCCCACGATGATATTGGCATCGGGGTCGACTTCTTCGCGAATGCGGTTCGCCGCCTCGTCAAGTTCAAAGAGGGTCAAGTCATGCCCGCCGGTGATGTTGATCAGAACACCCTTGGCACCGCGCAGACTGATTTCGTCGAGCAGCGGATTGGCGATTGCCTTTTCGGCGGCCTGGATCGCACGATCCTCGCCGGAGTCTTCGCCGGTGCCCATCATCGCCTTGCCCATCTCGTCCATCACCGCGCGCACGTCGGCGAAGTCGAGGTTGATCAGGCCGGGGCGGACCATCAGATCCGTCACACCTTTCACGCCCTGGTAAAGGACATCGTCCGCCATCGAGAACGCATCGGTGAAGGTTGTTTTCTCATTGGCCAGACGGAACAGGTTCTGGTTGGGAATGATGATCAGGGTATCGACCATCTTCTGAAGCGCCTCGACGCCCTCTTCCGCCTGGCGCATCCGCTTGGCGCCTTCGAACTGGAACGGCTTGGTGACAACGCCAACGGTCAGCACGCCCAACTCGCGGGCGGCCTGCGCGATGATCGGTGCCGCGCCTGTACCGGTTCCGCCGCCCATGCCAGCGGTGATGAAGCACATGTGTGCGCCGGCCAGGTGATCCACGATCTGCTCGATGTTCTCTTCCGCAGCGGCGGCGCCGACCGAGGCTTTGGCACCGGCACCAAGCCCTTCGGTCACCTTGACGCCCAGCTGGACGCGATGCTCGGCGTTGCTTTGCTGCAAGGCCTGCGCATCGGTGTTGGCGACGACGAAGTCGACCCCATCGAGCTTCTTTTCGATCATGTTGTTGACCGCGTTGCCGCCTGCACCACCGACACCGAACACGGTGATGCGGGGTTTCAGTTCCTGATCCTGTCCTGGCATCGTGAGGTTCAAAGTCATTGCTCTATCATCCGCCTGCTGTTGTGCCTGCCTCTGCCAGACAGGCCGGTTTTCCGCCTAATCACGACCATTCTTACCGATGGTTACCCCTTGCGTCACCCAAAAAACAACGAATTGCCACAAAATATGGCCATATTTTTCCCTGCGCACGCGGGATTTCGCCGATATGACCACATATTGCGTTCACCAGTTGTCCTTGAACCATTTCACCGCCCTCTTCAGGGACCGGGCCGGGTAGCGGTCCACGGGGATTTCAAAGTCCCACCATTCATCTTGCGGGTTGGCCGCAAACAGGCACATGCCCACCGCGCTCGAGAACCCGGGGCCGGTCGCGGCTTGCGGCAGGCCGTGCACACGCAAGGGCCGGCCCAAACGAACCTGATGGCCCAGTATCTTGCTGGCCAGACCGTCCAGGCCGGGGATCTGGCTTCCGCCGCCGGTCAGCACGATCTGTTGGCTTGGCAAATGGTCGAAGCCGGCCGCATCCAGACGCGCCCGGACCTCTTCGAGGATTTCCTCGACGCGGGGGCGCATGATGCCGATCAATTCCGCGCGGCTGACCGACCTGCGGTCATGTTCCCAATCGCCCGTCTCGCCGTCGATCGCGATCATCTCGCGGTCATCCATGCCCGTGGCCACGACGCCGCCATAGAATGTCTTGATCCGCTCCGCGATCGCCTGCGGCACCTGAAGGCCCATCGAGATGTCATTGGTGACATGATCACCGCCCATGCGGACACTATCGGCAAAGATCATGTGTTTCTTGATGAAGATCGACACGCCGGCCGTTCCGCCACCAAGATCGATGCACGCGGCGCCCAGTTCCTGCTCGTCCTCGACGAGGGCCGAAATGCCGCTGACATAGGCCGAGCTTGCAAGCCCCGCCAACTCGAGGTCGCACCGCTTCACGCAATGCGCGATGTTCTGTATCGCGGCCCCATCCACCGTCAGCATATGCAGATCGGTTGACAGGGTCTGGCCGATCTGGCCACGCGGGTCCGCCAGACCCGAGCGATGATCCAGGGCAAAATTCACCGGCTGAGCATGCAAGACCTCGCGCCCGCTTCCATAGTCGGGAACGTCGCATGCGCTCAGCACGCGGCTGATATCCTGCTCCGTGACGGTGTTGCCTTCCAGATCGACAGAGCCGGCCAGCCCGTAGGACCGCGGCCCCGCGCCGGAAAAACAGGCAATCACATGGTCTACCCGGATATTCGCCATCTTCTGTGCGGCCTGAATCGCGGTGCGGATCGCCCGTTCGGTTTCGACCATTGCGGTGATCTCGCCAAAGCGCACCCCGCGCGACCGGGTCGTTGCGGCCCCGATCACCCGAAATCCGGCCTGCCCCGCCATTGCGCCGATCCCGTCGCCTTCGGCCAGCCGCTCGGTCCCGTCGAACCTGAGCACCAGGCATGCGATCTTGGATGTGCCCACGTCCAGAACGGCGACAACGCCACGCTGCATGGCCGCCTTTCGCATGTTCCGCATCGCCCGTTGGGTTTCGTAGAGCTCGATCATCTTTTTATTGTGTCCCGATTGTCATGTTCGTCACGCGCCACCAGTCTTCGACGGCGCGGGGATTCATCCGGATTGTCGGACGCTCGGACAGTCGCAGGTCCACGACCACCAGATCGCGCGCCAACATGTCGTGCACGTCGTTCAACACCAACACTCGCTCAAGGGCCTGCACCGGGTTGGCCTCCGGCAACAGGATACGCTGATCGCGGTCAAGCACCACGTCCCAGCGACGTTCGCCAATACGCACAAGCCCGCGCAACCGTGTCTCGAGAGGGGCCGCGGCACGCAACACCTCGAGCGCTTCGGGCACCAGCCTGTCCGCGCCCTCACCCGCGATCAGCGGCAGATCCGCCCTGTCGCCCCGAGAGGATACGTCACTCACCACGACACCCTCGATATCGACCGCGCCCAGCCCATCCCGTGTACGCCACAGCGCGACAGGCTCCCGCTCCACGATCTCGGCCATCAGCACGCCACCCTGGCGAATATGGACATCCGTCCTGGCAACCGCCGGCAAGCCTTCGATCAGCTCGCGCACATGTTCCAGATCGAGATCGAAGGAACTTGCCGGAAGGTCATAGGGGAAAATCTCGCGAATATGCTCCGCGACGCTTTCGCTCGCGCCTTCGATGGCCAGAAGCTCCACCATGAATTCAGGCCGCGTTTCGATCTGTTCGCGCAAGTCGGCAAATTGCAGTGCGACGGCCTCTCGCCGGGCCTCGTCGGAAAAATAGACGCCGCCCAACGCCACCATCACGGCCATCGGCATGCCAAAGCGCAAAAACCGCCTGACACCCGGTGTCAGCATCAATCGCTGAAGCCTGTAGGACCAGCGCGACGGCGCAGGATCGGGACGGGTCACCTGTTGCATGACGCGTCCTCCACCATCCATCGGCACAATTCCGGGAATGCAATACCTGCGACCTTCGCCTGTTCCGGACTGAGCGATGTCGGCGTCATGCCCGGCTGGGTATTCGTCTCGAGCAGGACAAGCCCGTCAATCCCACGCGCCTCGTCCCAGCGGAAATCCGTCCGGCTCAGACCGCGACAGCCGAGCGCACGGTGGGCGCGCAAGGCATAGTCCATGCAGGCATCGAATATCTCCGACGGGATATCGGCGGGCACCACATGGCGCGACCCGCCAACCGTGTATTTGGCGTCGTAGTCGTACCAGCCATCGGTCAGGATATCTGTCACCGTCAGAGCCTTGTCGCCCATCACCGTCGTCGTCAGCTCGCGGCCCGGTGCAAAGGCCTCGACCATGACGGTCTCGGGCATGTCGTCCGACAGCTCAGGCGGGGGGCTGTCCGCATCCTGCACGAGATACACCCCGACCGACGATCCCTCGTTGTTGGGTTTGACCACATAGGGCGGCGGCATCGCATGCGCGCGGCGCACCTCATCGCGCTGCGCCAGAAGGCTCTGCACCACGGGCAGGCCCTCGGTGCGATAGATTTCCTTGGTCTTCTGCTTGTCCATGGCCAGCGCCGAGGCCAGCACACCGGAATGGGTGTAGGGCAGTCTCAGCCATTCCAGCAGCCCCTGGACGCAGCCGTCCTCTCCCCACCGGCCATGCAGGGCGTTGAACACGACATCGGGTGAAATTAGGGACAGTTGCGCATACAGGTCAAGTCCGGCGTCAACCTCGACCACCTGGTATCCGGCTTCCCGCAATGCGACGGCGCATTCATGTCCTGACGACAGCGACACCTCGCGTTCTGCCGAGGGGCCACCCATGATCACCGCTACAGTCGGGGATTTTCCGCTCGAAAGTCCCAACTTGTGCCTCAATGTCTCGGATCGTTTGCCGACCCGCTTTTATTATTCCGCCTGCCTTGGCGTCATGGCGTGGGTTCACCCACCCTCATGATCTCCCAGTGTAACTCTATTCCGCTGTTTTGGAAAACCCTTTTTCGCACCTCTTCGCCCAATCCTTCGAGGTCGGCGGCACTGGCATCTCCGGTGTTCACAAGGAAATTGGAATGCATCTCGCTCATCTGCGCCCCACCCCGCCGCGCACCGCGCATTCCGGCGTCGTCGATCACCTTCCACGCCTTGAAATCATGCACGTCATCGTCCCGACCGGTACTGGAGTGACCCGACGGATTTCGGAATGTGCTGCCGGCGGTGCGGTCCTTGGTCGGCTGGGTCGCGTCACGTTTCGCAAGCTGGTCCTCCATGCGCGCCAGAAGCGTCGCGGGATCGTCCGCAGGGGCTTCGAACGTGGCCTCGACGAGAACCCAACCATCCGGCAGGCTTGTGTGGCGGTACCCGAAACCCAGGTCTTCGGCCTTCAGCGTGACGATCTCGCCTTCGCGGGTTACCGCACGCGCGCCCACAAAGCGATCGGCCGTGTAGGTGCCATAGCAGCCCGCATTCATCCGCACCGCCCCCCCGATCGAGCCCGGAATCGTGCGCAAAAAGGTCAGATCCAGCCCTGCCTCGGCCGCCTTGCGCGCCACATGCGCGTCAAGCGCGGCAGCCCCCGCCGTGACCCGAGAGCCGTCGATCGCAATCTGGTTGAAGCCCCGGCCCAGCCGGATCACCACGGCGCGCAAGCCCCCGTCGCGCACGATCAGATTGCTGCCGACGCCCATCGGAAACACGGCGACATCCCGGTCGAGGGCCGCAAGGAACGCCGCCAGATCGTCCACATCCGCAGGCTGGAACAGCCAGTCTGCCGGCCCTCCGACACGCAGCCATGTCAGATCCGACAACGGACGGTTTTGTGTCAGCTTGCCGCGCGTTTCGGGCATGTCCATTGCAGTATCTCACCTCAGCAGTTGCAGCAGCCAGCGCCCCGCATAGATCACCGGCCAGCGCAGGACGCTCATTCCGGCGGCCAGAACGCAAAGCCCCCACCACGGGCCATTCTGATAGGTCACAAAGCCCAGAATAGGAACCCCGATCACCACCAGAAACGCGGCCCGTCTCCAATGATTGTTTCGGCTCGGGATCATCGCCAATACATTGGCAAGAATTGCCCACAGGCAGGCCAGGAGCAGCGACAGCGTCATGATCCGCCCACCCCGAAGCTGACGGCAAGCGCGCCCAACGACCCCAAAAGCCCCAGAACCGGCACGATCATCGGCACCCGGAACGGCGCGTCGGGCTCGGTGCGCTTGACCACGATCAGCGCGCCGTTGACCAGGACGAAAACCGACAGAAGAATGGCCGAGGTCGCCTCGGCCAGGTTCGAGATCGGCAGCATCACCGCCATCACGATTACCAGCCCGCCGATCACCGAGGTCGCCAGCACAGGCGTGCCGAAGCGCGGATGCGCATGGTGGAACACCGCCAGCCACTCGGTGCGCTTGCCCACGCCGAACAGAACCCGGCTGGCCATGACGATCTGGGCCAGTATCCCGTTCATCGCCGCCGCCACCGCGATCACCGACAGGAAACCGGCCCCGCCGCCCTGCCCGTGGCTCCAGACCAGTGCCAGGGGCTGTTCACTCATCGCAAGCCGGTCCAGCGGGACAACCCGGACCGCAGCCCAGGCGACCAGCATGTAAAGCAGGCTGGTGATCAGCAGCGCCAGAAGGATGGCGCGCGGCATGACATGCGTCGGATCGCGCACCTCTTCGGCCATGTTGACGATATCCTCGAACCCGATGAAGGCGAAGAAGGCCAGCACCGCCGCCGACGCGACACCAGACCAGACGATCGCGGGCGGCATGGTGTAGTCGGCGACAGGCTCACCGCTGGCCCCGGCCCAGATGACCAGGCCCAGGCCCGCCACCTCGATCACGGTGAACACCGCGGCGACGGTCAGGCTTTCGAGGACGCCGGCAAGGGCCACACCGACCAGAAACAGCCCGATGACCACCGCAGTCGCGTTGAAGGGCAGATCGACAACCGAGGTCAGATATCCCGTGCCGCCGCGCAGCACTGCAGCCGCCGACACCGTCCCTGCCGCGACAACCGCCAGCCCCACGACATTGGCCAGCCACGGGCGACGCAGCCCCTTGGCCACGAAAATCGCCTCGCCCGCGGCTTCGGGCAAACGGGTCGAAAATTCCGCGTAGCTCAGGGCCGAAGGCGCCGCGATCAGACCTGCAATGAGAAAGGACAGTGGCGCCCATATACCGGCCTGCGCCGCCACGGCCCCGACAAGGACATAGATGCCGGCGCCCACCATCACGCCCACACCGTAGGCCGTCAGCAGGCCAAGCCCGATACGTCGCTTGAGGTCTTCAGCCATCGCAGCCCCCATGATCCATCCGCCACTCGGCCGGGAACACATGACCCATCCGGTCTGGATACCATGAGGATCCCGGCGGCGCCAGCATGGTCAGGTGCCTTGCAGCCGCTCCGGCAGGCTATTGGCCCAAGCGCTGATGGTCCCCGCGCCAAGACAGACGACCATGTCGCCGGGACGCGCCTGTTCGCGCACCAGCCGAACGAGATCATCAAGATCATCGAACGCCCGCGCATGCCTGTGGCCGGCCCGAATAAGCCCCGAGACCAGATCATCGCGCGTGGCGCCGTCGATCGGATCTTCGCCGGCGGCGAACACCTCGGCGATGGCCACTACGTCGGCCTCGTTGAAACAGGTGCAGAACTCGGCGAAATGATGGTGCAGGCGGGAAAACCGATGCGGTTGATGAACGGCGATCACGCGCCCGTCACAGGCCTGGCGTGCCGCTTTCAGAACGGCGGCGATCTCGGTCGGGTGGTGGCCGTAATCGTCGATGATGGTCACACCGTTGACCTCGCCCACCTTGGTGAAGCGCCGATTGACACCGCCAAACGCGGCCAGCGCCTCGCGGATCTCCGAGCGTTTCATGCCCAGATGCCGCGCCACGGCGACCGCCGAAAGCGCGTTGCTGACATTGTGATCGCCCGGCATCGGCAGGGTGCAGCCTTCGATCATCGTGCCTTCGGCCTGCAGCGCCACGTCGAAATGGGCCACGCCCTTTTCATAGCGCAGGTTGACCGCCCGAATATCGGCCTGCGTGTTGAAGCCATAGGTGACCACGCGCCGGTCGGTCAGCTTGGCCACCAGCGCCTGCACATCCGGATCATCGGTACAGCACACCGCCAACCCGTAGAACGGGATATTGCTGACGAACTCGTAAAAGCCGCGATGCAGGTTCTCCTCGGTGCCCCAGTGATCCATGTGCTCGGGGTCAATATTGGTGACGATCGCGATGGTGGCGGGCAGGCGGTTGAACGTGCCGTCGCTTTCATCGGCCTCGACCACCATCCATTCGCCCTGCCCCACGCGCGCATTGCTGCCATAGGCATGGATGATGCCGCCATTCACGACCGTGGGATCGAACTTGCCGCGATCCAGAAGCGCCGCGACCATCGTTGTCGTGGTTGTCTTGCCATGGGTTCCGGCAACGGCCACGTTCGATTTCAGGCGCATCAGTTCCGCCAGCATTTCGGCACGGCGCACCACGGGCAATCCGCGCCTGCGCGCCTCGTCCAGCTCGGGGTTGCCCGGCTTGATCGCGGATGAAATCACGACGACCTGCGCCCCATCGAGGTTATCGGCGCGCTGCCCTTCGAACACCAGCACGCCCATCTCGGCCAGCCTGCGGGTGATCGGCGAGGACTTCAGATCCGAGCCCTGAACGGTATAGCCGTGGTTCGCCAGCACTTCGGCGATACCGGACATGCCGATGCCACCGATCCCCACGAAATGTATCGGGCCGACATCTCCCGGCAGCTTGGTCGCGGCATTCATCAGCTTGTCTCCTTCAGCCCGGAAATCTTTCATCGGCCTGCCCCTTTTGCCAAATCCTCGACCATGTCGGCCAATTTCTGCGGCGCATCCGGGACCGCCACGCCAAGGGCCGCCCGTGCCATCTGTTCGGCCCCTGCCGGATTCGTCAGGACGCTGGCTATCTGCTCCGAAAGCGTGTCCACCGCAAGTTTCGATTCCGGAATGACGATCGCGGCACCGGCCTTGCCCAAGGCGCGCGAGTTGACACTCTGATGGTCTTCCGCCGCCGCCGCATAGGGTATCAGGATCGACGGACGCCCGATGATACTGATATCCGCGACACTCGATGCGCCAGCCCTGCTGATCACCAGTTGCGCCTCGCTCATCCGGCGCGGCACGTCGCGGAAGAACGCGGCGACATCGGCGTCGATCCCCTGCTCAGCATAGAACGCGGCGACGCGGGCGCCATCCTCTTCGCGCGCCTGATGGCTGACGCGGATGTTGCGCCGCAGCGCTTCGGGCAACGCCGCGATCGCCTCGGGCACCACATCGCTGAGGATGCGCGCCCCCTGGCTGCCGCCGATCACCAGCACCGACATCGGATAATCGCCCGGCGGAATGTAGCCCGCCGCCTGCCGCTCCAGCACGGCTGCGCGCACCGGGTTGCCGACATGGAGGCCATCGACCCCGTCCGGCAGCACTGTGGGCCATGTGCCGCACGCCACCTTGTCGACCTTCCCGGCAAACAGCCGGTTGACCCGGCCCAGAACGCCATTTTGCTCATGGATCATGCGCGGCGCCCTCAGCAGCCATGCCGCGCCGAGGGCCGGGATGGTCGGATAGCCGCCGAAGCCCACGACGACATCAGGCTTCTCGCGCAGCATCCGGACCGTTGCCCCCAAGACACCGCCCAGGATGTGGAACGGCGCCAGCACCTTGTTGACAAGCCCGCCGCGCGCAAAGGTGGCGCTGGCGACCTGCTCGATCTCGACGGAATGGGGAAACCCGCCGGTATAGCGCGCCCCGCGCGGATCGGTGCTCAACTTCACGCGCCAGCCACGACGCAGCATCACCTCGGCCAGGGCCTGGGCCGGAAACATGTGCCCGCCCGTACCACCCGCGGCAATCACCAGCAATGGAGCCCTGTCAGTCACACCGACCCTCCGTCAAGGACATCAGGAACGTCATCTGCCGCGCCCTCGCAGCAGGTCTCCGATCTCGCCTTGGGCGCGCGTGCGCGTAAAGGCAAAGAGCATGCCGATCGCGATGCCGCCGGCAATCAGTGACGAGCCGCCATAGCTCACGAAAGGCAGCGTCATGCCCTTGGCCGGCAGCAAGCGCACCGCCACACCCATGTTGATCATCGCCTGCACGCCGAACATCGCCACCAGCCCGGTGCCCGCCAGACGGATGAACGGATCCCGCTCGCGCATCAGCCGCGACAGCGAGCGCACGACGATCGTGCCGTAAAGCGCGATGATGCACAGCACCAGCACAAGGCCGTATTCCTCGGCGGCAACGGCGATGATGAAGTCGGTATGCGCATCGGGCAGCGACCATTTCACTTCGCCCTCGCCCACGCCGACACCGAAGAAACCGCCCTCGCGAATGGCATTGGTGGCAAATCCAAGCTGCGTGTTGGGATCGACATCCGGACTCAGGAAACCGTCGATCCGGCGCGCGAAATGCTCGGAATTCGAATAGGCGAAACTGCCCGCCAGCACCGCGCAGCCCGCCATGCCCAGAAGCAGCAGAATGGGCGCACCGGCGACGAAATACATGACCCCCCAACCGAACAGCACCAGGCAGGCCTGGCCGAAATCCGGCTGCATCGCCAGGAACGTCACGATCACGAGCGTCAGGCCGAACGACCATGTCAAACCCGGCGGGCCGTTGATATCCTGGCTTGCGGCCATCATCCAGGCCGCCACCACGACGAATCCCGGCTTGAGAAATTCCGAAGGCTGCACACTGGCGAACCCCAGGCTGTACCAGCGCACCGCCCCCTTGCCGAAATCCGTGCCGAAGACCGGCAGCAGGCACAGCGCCGCGAACGCCGCCAGGAACCCGAGCACCGCAAGGCGCCGGACAAGCTGCGGACTCATCATCGAGGTCAACATCATCGCACTCAGGGCCAGGGCGCCGAAAATGGCCTGCCGCTCGACGTAATGGAACGGCGAAAACCCGTTCTTTTCCGCCAGCGGCGGCGAGGCGGCAAGGCCCAGCAGAATGCCGATCCCGAACAGGATCAGCACGCAGGAGATCGACCATTTGTCGATCGTCCGCCACCATTTGGGAAGTACTGGCTCCGACTCCCTGACCGGGATCGTGCCATAGACCATCTCTGTCATATGAACCGCCGCAACTGCCTCGTGAGTGTCCCGTTATCGGGATCTTGGGCGCCATCCTAGCAGCAGATCCGCTCCGTGGGAAGCCGTCTTGACGCAGCCTGCGGCTTCTTCTGGCCGAAAATATCCCCGCCGGAGGCATCCGACAGCCGCCACCGGGCACCGGCGCGCGAAACGGATTGACCCCGCGCGCGCCATGCGCCAATGCACCGGGCATGAAGGTCAACACGCTCATTCTGGGGGCCGGCGCGGCTGGCATGATGTGCGCGGCGCATGCCGGGCCAGGCACATTGGTGATCGATCATGCCAAAGCCCCGGGCGAGAAGATCCGCATCTCGGGTGGCGGGCGGTGCAACTTCACCAACCTGCATGCCAGCGCGGGGAATTTCCTGTCGGAGAATCCGCATTTCTGCAAATCGGCGCTCAAGCGCTATACCCAGTGGGACTTCATCGACCTTGTCGACCGGCATCGCATCGCCTGGCACGAAAAGACGCTAGGGCAACTTTTTTGCGATGGAAAATCCATTGAAATCATAGACTTGCTGCGCGCCGAGATGGATCATGCACGGGCCGATCTGTGGCTGAGCAGCACGCTTGCCGATCTGTCGCATGACGGCGCGGTTTTCCGCGCAGAGATCGACCATGACGGCACCCGCAAGACGATCGAAGCGCGCAATCTGGTGGTGGCCACGGGGGGCAAGTCCATTCCCAAGATGGGCGCCACGGGGCTGGCCTATGACATCGCCGCGCAGTTCGGCCATGCCGTGACCGAGACGCGGCCCGCGCTGGTGCCGCTGACCTTTTCGGATCAGCGCTTTGCCGCGATCTCGGGGGTGGCGGCCCCTGCGCGGGTGTCGACCGCGCGCGGCAGCTTCGACGAGGCGGTGCTGTTCACCCATCGCGGCCTGTCGGGGCCCGCGATCCTGCAAATCTCGTCCTATTGGCGCGAGGGTGAGGAGATCGTGATCGATCTGGACCCCGAGGCACGCCTGCTGGAGGATCTGCGCGCGCAACGCCAGGTTTCGGGACGCCGCAGCATGGCAAGGGAATTGGCCAGGCACCTGCCCACACGGCTTGTCGATCACATTGCACCGGAAGTGTTACCAAAAGGTAACCTTGCCGATCACTCCGACACGGCCTTGTCGGGGATCGTGGACCAGTTGCGCCAGTGGCGGCTCAAACCCACCGGCTCGGAAGGGTACCGCACCGCGGAAGTCACCCTCGGGGGCGTGGCGACCGACGGGCTGTCGTCGCGCACGATGATGTCGCAAAGCGTTCCCGGCCTTTATTTCATTGGCGAATCCGTTGATGTGACCGGCTGGCTGGGGGGCTACAACTTCCAGTGGGCCTGGTCCTCGGGCTGGGCTGCGGGCACGGCGATCGCCGCCGGTTGAGCCGGCTCAGAGCCGCGCCCTGACGCGGGCGATGAAATCCTCGCCACGCTTTTCGAAATTGTCATACTGGTCGAAACTGGCGGCGGCAGGCGCCAAGAGGACGGTATCGCCCGGGGCGGCGTCGGCGATAGCCCGCGCGACGGCGGTGTCCATGCTGGTGCAGGTCTCGGCCTCGATCCCGGTCAGCTGCAGGGCGAATTGCGCCGCGTCACGGCCGATGACATAGGCCTTGAGGACATTTCCCAGCCCCGGCGCGAGCCCGTCAAGCCCGCCTTCCTTTTGCAGGCCGCCACAGATCCAGCGGATATTGCCGAACGCGTTCAAGGCCTTGAGGGCGGAATCCACATTGGTGGCCTTGCTGTCGTTGACGAAGGTTACCCCGTCTTTCTCGGCGATCACCTGGCTGCGATGCGGCAGGCCCGCAAAGCTGTGGAAGGCGCGCTCGATCACCTTGGGCGACAGGCCCAGGCTGCGGCAGGCGGCATAGGCGGCGCAGGCGTTCTGGTGGTTATGCTGCCCCGGCAAGCCCTTGATATCGCGCAGGTCTATGGCACCTTGCTGCTTGCCCTTGCGGTATTCGCTGAGAAATCCCTTGCGGGCAAAGACAGACCAGCCCGGCCCCGCCAGCTTTCGCTCGACCGAGATGCGGATGACCCGATCATCGCCGGGCGCGGTGGCAAGCTGGCCTGCCATGAACAGGCCCTCGGCCTCGTCGATGCCGATGACGGCGCGGTCCGGGCCGCCTTCGGCAAAGAGCCGGCGCTTGGCCGCGAAATAGCCGCCCAGCCCCGCGTGGCGGTCCAGGTGATCCGCAGAAAGGTTCGTGAAAACAGCCACATCCGGGGTCAGCGCGCGGGCCAGTTCGGTCTGGTAGCTGCTGAGTTCCAGAACCACCACGCCGCCATCGCCCGGAGGGTCGATATCCAGAACGCCGCGGCCGATATTGCCAGCCAGTTGCACGTCCTTGCCGGCCTCGTGCAGGACATGGTGGATCAGGGCGGAAGTGGTTGATTTTCCATTGCTTCCAGTCACGGCGATCACCCGGGGCGGCACGTCATGCGCGGCCCAGTCCGAACTGCCGAAAGAGGCGAAGAAAAGCCCGATGTCATTGTCCACCGGCACACCCGCCTGCAGGGCGTTCGCCACCGCCTTGTTGGGCTGGGGATAGAGATGCGGGATACCGGGGCTGACGATCAGGCAGGCGATGTCGTCGAACGCGCCATCGCGGGACAAGTCCTTGATTTCGAACCCTTCTTCAGAGCCTGCGTCACGCGCCTCGGGGTTGTCATCCCAAGCCAGCACATGCGCGCCCCCGGCCCGGAGGGCCCGGCCCGCCGACAGACCGGACCGGCCCAAACCCAGCACCGCGACGCGTTGTCCGTCATATCCCGTGACCGGTATCATGGCTGCTCCCCCAGTGTCATCGGCGCGCAGATTGCCCCCTCGGAGCGGGCGGTGCAAGACGCTTTGGAGGGCCTTTTTCGGCCATCGGTATCACGTCGGTATCACGTCGGTATCGTGTCGGTGCGAAAGTCGGTATGCGTATCGCGGCGGACCGGTCAGCGCACCTTGAGGGTCGCGAGGCCGATCATCGCCAGGATCAGAGCGATGATCCAGAAACGGATGACGATCTGCGGCTCGGCCCAGCCCTTCTTTTCGTAGTGATGGTGGATCGGCGCCATCAGGAACACCCGCTTGCCGGTGCGCTTGAAATAGAGCACCTGGATGATCACGCTGAGCGCCTCGACCACGAACAGGCCGCCGATGATGCCCAGCACGATCTCGTGCTTGGTGGCCACCGCGATCGCGCCGAGCGCGCCACCGAGGGCCAGCGACCCGGTATCGCCCATGAACACCGCCGCCGGGGGCGCGTTGTACCACAAGAAGCCGAGCCCGCCGCCAAAGAGGCCCGCCGCGAAGATCAGGATCTCGCCGGTGCCGGGCACATAATGGACATCGAGATATTCGGTAAAGTCCACCCGGCCCACCGCATAGGCGATGACGCCAAGCGCGCCGCCGGCGATCATCACCGGCATGATGGCCAGCCCATCGAGGCCATCGGTCAGGTTCACGGCATTGGCCGAGCCCACGATCACGAACATCGCGAAGGGAATGAAGAACCAGCCCAGATGGATCAGCACATCCTTGAACACCGGCAAGGCCAGTTGGTATTGCAGCTCGGGCGGGTGATACCAGGCGGCCCAGACCGCCGCGATCGCCGCAATCAGGAAGCCGAGGCCCAGCCGAAGCCGCCCCGGCACGCCGGTCACGTTCTGCTTGGACACTTTGGCGTAATCATCCCAGAAGCCGATCGCGCCGAAGGACAGGGTCACGAAGAGGACGATCCAGACATACGGGTTGTCCAGCCGCGCCCATAACAGCGTGGAGGTGACCAGCGCGCCCACGATCAGCAGACCGCCCATGGTGGGCGTGCCGGACTTGGCCAGATGGGTTTCGGGGCCGTCGGCGCGGATCGGCTGGCCCTTGCCCTGCCGCTTGCGCAACACGTTGATCAGGGGCGGACCGAACAGGAAGCCGAAAAACAGCGCCGTCATGAACGCGCCGCCTGCGCGGAACGTGATGTAGCGGAAGAGGTTGAAGAAATCCCCGCCGTCCGAAAGTTCGGTCAACCAGTAAAGCATAAACCCATCCTTACACGTCCATGGAGGCCGAGGCGCGGCCCATCTTGCGGATGGCGGCGACGACGCGGGCCAATCCCATGGAAAAGGACCCTTTTGCAAGCACCACATCGCCCGCATCCAGATCACGCGCCACATTTGTGGCCATCATGTCGGCGGTTTCGCTCCAGCGGCCGCGCTTGTCGTCGGGCAGCGCCTCCCAGAGGTGGCGCATCAGCGGACCGACGCAGTGCACCCTGTCGATCGCCGCCATGGCGGGGTGCCCGGCCAGGGCCGCATGCAGGGCCGCCTCGGTCTTGCCCAGCTCTTTCATGTCGCCGAGATAAACGATGCGGCGGCCTTTCGAGACGCGCCCCATGTCATTGCAGGGCACGGCGGCGGCCAGCACCTCGAGGGCGGCGCCCACAGATGCGGGGTTGGCGTTGTAGCTGTCGTCGATCAGCTCGATCACCATGTTGGCATCGACTGTGTCCAGAACGATCCGTTCGCGGGCGCCCCGCCCCGATCCCGGCCGCCAGGTGCCAAGCGAGGTGAGCACCTTGGCGCGATCGAGGCCAAGCGCATGTGTCACGGCCAGCACGCCCATGGCGTTGACCGCGAAATGCCGCCCCGGCACCATGACCTTGAACAGGATCGGACTGCGCCAGGCGCGTCCCTCGACCACGGTGCAGGCATCCTTGAGGGTGACGCGGGTGGCGCGATGATGCATGGCCGTGCCTTCGCCGAAGGACAGCAGGTGCGCGGCATGACGGGCGGCGGTGTCGTGCAGGATCGGGCTGACCGCCAGATCGCCATTGTAGACGGCGGTGCCCCCCTCTTCGAGCCCGTCGAAAATCGACGCCTTTTCATGCGCGATCCCCTCGATGCTTTCGAAGGCGGCCAGATGCGCGGGGGCGACCGTGGTGACCATCGCCACATGCGGGCGGGCCATGCGCGACAGAGGCGCGATTTCGCCGGGGTGGTTCATGCCGATCTCGATCACCGCGAATTGCGTGTCGGCGGGCATCCGCGCCAATGTCAGAGGCACGCCCCAGTGATTGTTGTAGCTGGCTTCCGCGGCATGGGTGCGGCCATGCGACGACAGCACGTCGCGCAGCATTTCCTTGGTCGAGGTCTTGCCGACAGAGCCGGTCACCGCAACAACGCGGGCCTGCGTGCGCGCCCGCGCAGCACGGCCCATCGCCTCGAGCGCGGCCTGCACATCCTCGACGATCAGCAACGGGGCCGTGGCGGGGTCCACGCCGTCGGGCACATGGCTGACCAGTGCTGCGGCGGCCCCCTTGTCCAGCGCCTGCGCCACGAAGTCATGCCCGTCGCGCGCCGCGCGCAGCGCCACGAAAAGATCGCCCGGTTGAAGCGTGCGCGTGTCGATCGACACGCCGGTGGCCTGCCACCCGGTCGTGGCGCGGCCACCCGTTGCGCGGGCGGCGTCGGTTGCGGTCCAGAGTGTCATGCCAGCCCCCCATCCAGTGCCGAGACCGCGACACTGGCCTGTTCGCAATCATCGAAGGGAAACACATCGTCGCCCACGGTCTGGCCGGTCTCGTGGCCCTTGCCGCAGATCAGGAGCGCATCGCCCGGCCCCAGCATGTCGACGCCGCGAAGGATCGCCTCGGCGCGGTCGCCCACATCGGTGGCGCGGTCGGCACCGCCCGCGTCGCGCACACCGGCCATGACCGCGGCGCGGATCGCGGCGGGGTCTTCGCTGCGCGGATTGTCATCGGTCACGATGACCAGATCGGCGTTTTCCGCCGCTGCCGCCCCCATCAGGGGGCGCTTGGCGGTGTCCCGATCGCCGCCTGCGCCGACAATCGCCACCAGACGGCCCATCACATGCGGGCGCAGGGCGCTCAGCGCGGTGGAAATCGCATCCGGCGTATGGGCGTAATCGACAAAGACCGCCGCCCCGTTGCGCCGGGTGGCGGCCAGTTGCATCCGTCCCCGGACGGTTTTCATGTGCCGCAGCGTGTCGAACACCCGATCCGGATCGGAGCCGGCGGCGATCACCAGCCCGGCGGCAAGCGCCACGTTGTCGCCCTGGAACCCGCCCATGAGGTCAAGCCGCACCTGATAGGCGCGACCTTTCCATTCAAGGCGCAGGTCCTGCCCGGTGGGGGCGAAGCGCTGTGCCTGGATGTGCAGATCGCTGCCCGGCTTGCGCCCCACGGTGATCAGGTCCTGGCCGCGCGCACGGGCGATTTCGGACATGGCAGCACCTTTGGGATCGTCGATATTGATGACGGCCACGCCATCTTCGGGCAGAACACGGGCGAAGAGGCCGGCCTTGGCGGCGAAATACGCATCGAACGTGGCGTGATAATCGAGGTGGTCCTGGCTGAAATTGCTGAACCCCGCCGCCACAAGGCGCACCCCGTCGAGGCGGCGCTGTTCCAGCCCGTGCGACGAAGCCTCCATCGCGGCATGGGTGACGCCGGCCCGGTCGCATTCGGCCAGCACCCGGTGCAGGGTAATCGGTTCGGGCGTGGTGTGGGCCAGTGGCGCCTCATACGCGCCTTCGACGCCGGTGGTGCCGATATTGGCCGCCTGGTATCCCAGCTCGCTCCAGATCTGGCGGCAGAAGCTGGCGACCGAGGTCTTGCCGTTGGTGCCGGTGACGCCGATCATGACTTCGGGCTGCGCGCCGAACCACAGCGCGGCTGTATAGGCCAGCGTCTGGCGGGGGTCTTCGGCCACGATCAGGGCGGCGTCGCTGGCGGAGAGGTCATTGGCGGCGATGCGCGCGCCTTCGGCATCGGTCAGGATCGCGGCGGCGCCCATCCGCAAGGCGTACTGGATGAACTCCGCGCCATGCGCACGGGTGCCGGGCAGCGCGGCGAAGAGAAAGCCGTCGCGCACCTCGCGGCTGTCGACGGCCAGCCCGGTGATGTCGGCGCGGCGTCCGCCCTGCGCGGTCAGGCCGAGATCCGTCAGTGATTTGCTGTGCCCCGCCACCATGTCGCCCCGCGCTCCGGCCTAGTTCGATGTGAGCGTTATACCAGCCAGTTCGCCGGGTTCAATCTGCGGTCGCAGCCCCAGCAGGGGGGCCACGCGACGGATGATTTCGGCGGCGACGGGAACGGCTGTCCAGCCGGCGGTGCGCCGGGGTTCGTCGCCCGATGTCTCGACCGGTTCATCGAGCGTCACGACCAGCACATAGCGCGGGTCATGGGCGGGAAAGACGCTGGCGAAGGTGGCGATCACCTTGTCCTCGTAATAGCCGCCGCCGCGCGTCTTGGGCTTGTCGGCGGTGCCGGTCTTGCCGCCCACCGCGTAGCCGGGCACATCGCCGAAGCTGGCGGTGCCTTCGGTGACCACCTTGCGCAGCATGTCGAGCGACGCGCGCGCCGTCTGTTCCGAGATCACCTGCGGGCCGGGTTCGGTGGCGGCACCGTGCAGGAGTGTCGGGGTCACCTTGCGCCCGCCATTGGCCAGTGTCGCATAGCCCGCCGCCAGGTGCATCGGGCTGGTCGAGATGCCATGACCGTAGGAAATGGTCATGGTCGACAATTCGGACCAGTTGCGCGGCAAGAGCGGTTGCGCGCCATCGGCCTCGACGATCTCGACCGGGGGCGGATCGAAAAAGCCCAGCTCCTTGAGAAACGCCTGCTGGCGTTCGGCACCGATCATCTGGGCGATGCGGGCGGTACCGATGTTCGAGGATTTCACGATCACCTTGGTGACGCTCATTTCATCGCCGTAATCGCGGAAATCGCGGATCCGGTGCTTGCCCCAGCGAAGCGGGCCCTTGGTGTCGATGATGGTCTCCGGCGATAGCAGGCCAAGATCGAGCGCCTGCGCGGTGGTGAAGATCTTGAAGGTCGAACCGAGCTCGTAGACGCCCTGTACCGCGCGGTTGAAGAGCGGGCTGTCGCTCGGGTCGCCTTCGGTGGGCGGGCGGGGCCGGTCGTTGGGGTCGAAATCGGGAAGCGAGGCCACGGCGACGATCTCGCCGGTCTGCACCTCCATCAGGATCGCCGTGGCGCCCTTGGCATTCATCAGCTTCATGCCGCCGTAAAGCACCCGCTCGGTCGCGGCCTGCACCGACAGATCGAGCGACAGGCGCAGCGGCTGGTGGCTTTGGGCGGGATCGCGCAGGCGGGCGTCGAATTCCTTTTCGATGCCGGCCACGCCGATCACCTCGGCGGCATGCACGCCTTCGCGCCCGAAACTGGCCCCACCCAGCACATGCGAGGCCAGCCGCCCATTGGGATAAAGGCGCATCTCGCGCGGGCCGAACAGAAGCCCCGGCTCGCCGATATCATGCACGGCCTGTTTCTGCTCGGGGCTGATTTTTCGCTTGATCCACAGGAACTTGCGCTTGCCGGTGAAATCCTTGACCAGCCGGTCGCGATCCAGATCGGGGAAGATGCGCACCAACTCATCGGCGGCGCGCGCGGGATCGACCAGCTGCTCGGGCTGCGCATAAAGGCTGTGGGTTTCGAAGTTCGTGGCCAGAATGCGCCCTTCGCGGTCCACGATATCGGCGCGCTGCGCAAAGATCTGCGCCCCCGCCACCGAGCTGCGCGGCTCGGTCGGTTCGGTATTGGCCAGAACGCCCATGCGCCCGCCGATCAGGACGAAGGCGCAGGTGAACATCACGCCCAGCACCAGCAGGCGGCCCTCGGCGCGCTTGCGCGCGCGGTCGCGCATCTGTTCATGCCGGATGCGGACGTTTTCGCGTTCGATCGCGTCGGGGTTTTCCCCGTTGGAGCGGGCCTCGAGAATACGGGCCAGGGGGCGAAGCGGTGTGCGGATCATGGCCGGACCTCGGTTTCGGAGACTTCGATCGGATCGAGGATCGGCAACAACGTGTCATCGGGCGGATAGGCGACCTGATCGATGCGGCCGAATTGATTGGCGTCGAGCGGCAGAAGGCCCAACCGGTCGAAATTGATGTCGGCCAGCTCGCGCAGCCTGTCGGGCCGGTTGAGATAGGCCCATTCGGCATTCAGAACGCGCAGTCGCTGGCGCGCATCGCTGATCTGGGCCTGCAGGTCCTCGGCCTCGGAGAGCGCCTCCTGGGTTTCGTAGTTTTCGCGGTAGGCCCAGAAGGCCAGCCCGATCACGGCGATGGCGGTCAGAACGAAAAACAGGCTGCGCATCAACGTTTCCCCTTGAGCAATGGCATCCCGATGGCTTTGCGGTCGGCAGGTGTGGCGGGCGCGTCGGTGCGAACGGCCACCCGAAGCTTGGCGCTGCGCGAGCGCGGATTTTCGGCCAGTTCCGTCTTGTCGGGGCCGATGGCCTTGCGCTGCGAGACCTCGAATTCCGGCGGTTCGGGGCGGATGGCGGGCGCGTGGCGGCTGCCCCCGCCCCCGCCGGCCGACTTGGCCTGAAGGAAACGCTTGACCATCCGGTCCTCGATCGAATGGAAGGTGACCACCGCCAGCTTGCCGCCGGGCCTGAGCACGCGTTCCGCCGCCTCGAGCCCCGCGACCAGTTCGCCGAATTCATCGTTCACCGCGATGCGCAGCGCCTGAAAGCTGCGGGTGGCGGGATGCACCTGGCCGGGCTTGGGGCGCGGCAGGCAGGATTCTATGATCCGCGCCAGGTGCAGCGTCGTGGTGATATCGCCCGCAGCCCGTTCGCGCAGGATGGCGCGCGCGATCCGGCGGCTGGCGCGTTCTTCGCCATAAAGATAGAGGATATCGGCCAGGTCGCCCTCGTCGGCGGTGTTGACCAGATCGGCGGCGGTCGGGCCTTGCTGGCTCATGCGCATGTCGAGCGGGCCGTCCTTCATGAAGGAAAACCCGCGCTCGGCGCGGTCCAGCTGCATCGACGAGACGCCCAGATCCAGCACCACACCATCCACGCCATCGGCATGGGCATCCATGTTGGAAAAAATGTCCTGCACCAGCTTGAGCCGGTCACCATAGGGCGCGCCCCACTGCTCGGCCATCTCGAGGGCGAGGGGGTCGCGGTCCACGCCGATCACGGTGGCGGCACCGGCCTCGAGCAGGCCACGGGTATAGCCGCCTGCGCCCAGGGTGCCGTCGATCCAGACGCCTTCGACCGGGGCCACCGCCTGCAGAAGCGGGCGCAACAGAACGGGGATATGCGGGGCGGACGGATCAGGGGCTTGGGCAGCGGCAGCCATCCGTCACGTCCCTTGCGGACCATCGAGGAAGGACAGCGGATCGACATCCTCGGGCAGCTCTTCGAGCCATTGTTCGGTGCGCGCCAGTTCTTCGGATTCGTAGGTCTCGGGCTTCCAGATCTGGAACGTGTCGCCCGCCGCGATGAAGAACGCCTCGGACTCGAGCCCGATCTTCTGGCGCAGCTTGGCCGGCAGCACGAGCCGGCCCGTCTCATCGACATTGGTGGGATAGGATTGCCCGTGGAACAGGCGCTGGAGCATCCGGCGCTCCATCGAGCCGCGCGGCAGCGCGTCGATCTTGGCGTCCACCTCGGCGATCGCCTCCATCGTGTAGCATTCAAGGTAATTGCGGCGGTGATCGCCATAGACGATGACCAGCTCGGGGTTCAGACCGTCGGTCCAGTTGGGGTCCGAGGCCTCGAGCACACGACGAAACGAGGCCGGGATCGACACCCTGCCCTTACCGTCCACCTTGTGCTGGCTCTCGCCTCTGAACCTGCGAACCACTGTCCCGTCCGCCTCTCTGATGCCCCCCGAAAAATCTTGCCCGGCGTTTCAAGCCCCTGAAACGAAACGACGGATTGAGCTGCTGCCACTGCCCAATCCGCCGCCCTCGTCCCGCTGTGCGGGGTGTCCGACTGCGCGCGCCACCTGGGGGGATGTCTGCTCGCCCGCGCGCCGGATCTCTTGGTTCGATGAAAGCGGGGCCTGTATGAAACCTGACTTGGGATTTTTTGTTCGGGGTCTTTTGTGCGCCCCTGTTTTCCCGTCCTCATCGTGGTACTAGGGATGCCATGGGAATTCATGGAAATCAACACCTTTTTAAGGGAAAAAGGCACATCATCTTGAGTGAGGACCCTGCCCCACTCAAGATGATGTGTCGATTTCGGGAGTAAAGACGCAGCACCTAGATAGCTGACGCTACAGCCATACTAAATATGGTATTCACCTGCGATTTGAAATTTTTCCCATGGTTTCCCGGAAATTCCGAAAGACCGGGCCAATCGTGGCCGTTTTACCCCGGATTCCCTTGGAAATAAGCCGTGACTCACCTCAGGACCGCCGGTGATTCGGCGATCTTGCGGCACTCTCCCATGATTTCCCAGATATGTGGCCCATGGTTTCCCATGGCCCATCCCATCCCGTCCCATTCCGGCCCGTGGGGCAGACGCCCGCCAGGCAAAGGCGCACCGGCCCTGTCAGGCCGTCTCGCCCTCGTCCAGCCATTTGTACATGACCAGCGCGTCGACGAACCCGGCCTTCGGATGGGCGAAGGCGCGCGGCAGGCGGCCGACGGTTGCAAAACCCAGGCTGGTCCAGAGGCCGATCGCCGCGACATTCGTGGCAACCACCAGGTTGAACTGCATGGCGCTGTAGCCCAGCTTGCGCGCCTCGGATTGGGAATGCAGGCACATGGCGCGCGCCACGCCGCGCCCGCGCGCGGCCTGCGCCGTCATGTATCCGCAATTGCAGACATGCGCGCCGCCGCCCGCCTGGTTCGACTTGATATAATAGGTGCCGATGACCTCGCCGTCCCATTCGGCCACGTAACAGCCACGCGGCTGGCGTACCCACAGATCGAGCGCGCGTTCACGGGTCAGCCCGGGGTCTATGGCATAGGTCTCGCCGGCGCGGATCACCTTGCGCAGGATCGGCCAGAGCGCATCCTCGTCGCTGTCGCGCACGGGACGGATCACCAGATCATCACCAATTGTCGCCAAAGGCGCCTCCCCGGCCCGAACGTATCGCGCAACCATAGCGCTCAGCCCGCAAAGCGCAAGCAGCCACGGGGGTGAGGCCCCGCCCGGTCCATGGGACAGGGCCCCATCACGCTCAGCCCCGGACCACGAAGACCGAGCATTTCGCGTGCTCGGCGATCTTTCCCCCATTCGAGGGCCAGACATAATCGAGGATATTGGGGACATGGCTCTGCATCACGACGATGTCGGCCCCGGTGTCCTTGACCGCCTTGAGCAGCACATCATCCACATCCGTCGTCGGATCATGCGCGATCACCATATCGGCGCTTGCCTCGAAACCGTGCGCCTCGGCCTGCTCGCGCGCGAACGCCTCGAGCTTGCCGCGATATTCCTCGGGGGAATGGGCGGTCGAGCTGGGGCTGGGGCTGGTGGCCCCGACGAACACCACCGATGCGCCATAATGGCTGGCGAGGTCGGCGGTCACGCTCAGGGCCTTTTGCAAATCGCCCTTATGCGCCAGATCAACCGGTGTCATGATCTTCTTGAACATAAAATATCCTCCTTTCGCGCGGCACTCGCCAAAGGCGGGCCCTGATCGGGCCCTGTGGCGCACCGCACCAATCGGGGGCCTGCGGCGGGTCCGCAGGATGCCCCTTGGAGCAACGGTAACGTGGCGACGGTGCGAAAATCAATCAACCGCGCCGCAAGAGGCGCCGGAAACGGCAGGACCGGCCCCGGCGCGCCCGTCTCGTCAGGCGTTCACATCGACGACCACACGGCCCTTGACCTGACCTTTCAGGATATCGCGCCCCAATTGCGGCAGATCCGACAGGGTCGCCGGGTGCACCATCGCATCGAGCTTGCCCATCGGCAGGTCCTGCGCGATCCGCTGCCAGGCGCGCAGGCGCGCGTCATAGGGCTGCATCACGCTGTCGATCCCCAGAAGGTTGACGCCGCGCAGGATGAACGGCGTGATCAGGGCGCCTTCGATCGCCGCCCCGCCCGCAAGGCCCACCGCCGCAACCGACGCGCCGTATTTCATCTGCTTGAGGACCCGGCCCAGCATCACGCCGGCCACCGCATCGATACAGCCGGCCCAAAGCTCGGATTCCAGCGGCTTGCGGGTCACCTCGGCGAATTCTTCGCGCGCAACGATCTGCGCCGCGCCCAGCTCCTTCAGATAGTCGGCCGTCTCGGGACGACCCGTCACCGCGGCCACCTCATGCCCCAGATGCGCCAGGATCGCCGTGGCCACCGAGCCGACACCGCCCGCAGCCCCGGTCACCAGGACCGGGCCGTGATCCTTTTGCAGCCCGTGATCCTCCAGCGCCATCACCGACAGCATCGCCGTCAACCCGGCCGTGCCCACCGCCATCGCCTGGCGCGTGTCCAGCCCCTCGGGCAGCGGCACCAGCCAATCGGCCAGCACCCGCGCCTTCTGGGCATAGCCGCCCCAATGCGCCTCGCCGACGCGCCAGCCGGTCAGCACCACCTTGTCGCCCGGCTTGTAGCGGTCGTCCGAGCTCTGTTCGACCGTACCCGCGAAATCGATCCCCGGCACATGCGGGTATTTGCGCACCAGCCCGCCGCCCGGCCCGATGCACAGGCCGTCCTTGTAGTTCACCGTGGAATACTCGACCGCCACCAGCACCTCGCCATGCGGCAGATCGCTTTCGCCGATCTGCTGGACCGATGCCGATGTCTTGCCGGTTTCCTCGTCCTTTTCGACGACCAATGCATTGAACATCCCGTTCTCCCTCGTGTTGCACAGGGCCAGCCCCCTGCTTCTTCTGGCTTCAAATATCCCGGGGAGCGCGAGGGGCTGGCCCCTCGCTCCCGCCGTTCGCTGCGTGGCTCAGGCCCAGAAGGCCTCGCGCACTTCCGCCTCCCTCAGCCCGTCGGGCGCCTGCACCTGCAACCGCGTTCCGGCATCCCAATGGGTCATCCGTACCATGCCGATGGCGACATTGGTGTCGAAATCCGGGCTCCACGCCGCCGAGCTGACCCGCCCCACCTTGCGGCCCTGCGCCACAAGCGGCCACCAGTGATCGCAGGGCGGCACTTTCGGCCCGTCGATCGCAATGGCCCGGATCTGCTGCACGGGGCCTTCCTTGGCCACCCGCAACAGCGCGTCGCGCCCGATACATCCGATCGCCGTATGCGTGTTGCAGAACCGGCCAAGGCCACATTCATGCGGCGTGTTGTCGTCGGTCATGTCGTTGCCATAGCTCAGCAAGCCGCCCTCGATCCGCTCGATCAGGTTGGGGCAGCCGGCATGCACATCCATGCCCCTGCCCGCCTCCATCAGCGCATGCCACAGCGGCATCCCGATATCGGCGCCCTCGACATAGATCTCGAAGCCGCCCTGCTTGGAATAGCCCGAGCGCGCGATCACCATGTCACGGCCCTGGAAATCGAACACCCCGAAGCGGAAGAAGCGGATGTCGCGCACCGTGTCGCCGAACACCGCCGCCATCAGGTCATCCGCGCGCGGCCCCTGCACCGCCAGCGGCGACACGTCCGGCTCATCGACCAGCACATCCAGCCGCCAGCCATGCGCCGTGGCGCGCACCCAGTAGAGCAGGTCGCTGTCGGCGATCGAGATCCACCAGCGATCCTCGGCCAGCTTGACCGCCACCGGATCGTTCAGCATCCCGCCCGTCTCGTCCACGATCGGCACATAGAAACACTGCCCCGGCGTCATGCCGCGCAGATCGCGCGGCGTCAGCATCTGCATCAGCCGTCCGGCATCCGGGCCGCGCAGCTCGACCTGCCGTTCGCAGGCCACATCCCAGATCTGCACCGCCTCCTTGAGGTGGCGGTAATCCTCTTCGATGCTGCGGAACACGGTCGGCAGCAACATGTGGTTGTAGACCGTATAGGCCTTCACGCCCGCCGCCTCGACCCCTTCGGAAAAGGGCGTGCGGCGCAACCTGCGCGACAGGGACAAAAGCGGCGCGGACATCAGTCAGTCTCCTTGGGCATGACGAACAGATCGCTGATCGGGGCTGCCAGGCCCGAGCGCGTCATCATCGCGTGCACCTGGCCGCGATGATGGGTCTGGTGGTTGAACATATGCATCACGCACAGCGCGCGCGGGCGGGTCACCTCGCGCCCCAGAAGGCGCGAGGCGATGGTCATCTCGCCGGTCAGATCCACCGCGTGCAGCCTGTCCGCCCAAGCCCTTATCCGGCCGTCCAGAACGAAGCGCTCGGCGGTCCAGACCCCGAAGGTCGGGCACAGGTCGACACTTTCGGCGATGCTGCCGCCGGGGGCCGGCAAAAGGTCAGGCGCCAGCCGGTGCATCCAGGTCCGGTCCGCCCACAGAACATGGTTCAACGTGCCCAGGATCGAGCCGAAAAACGCCCCGTGATCGGCGCGCAGCACCTCGAGGCCGACCCCATCGAGCGCGTCGCTCAGCTGCGCGTTCTGCCAGGCGTTGTACTGCGCCATGGTCCGGACATAGCCCGGATCGATCATCAGCGCGGGCCTTTCCAATCGATCTGGCAGATCTCGGCGCTGCGGCCATCGAAATCCCAGACGCGGCCAAAGGCGCGCACACGGCCTTTCGTGGCGGTGGCCACGGTGATATCCGGCCCCATCCAGTATTCGGTGTTGGTCACGACGATGTCCTCGCCATTATGCCCCGAGACCGGCACCACCTCGCCCTGGATCTTCTTGCCCACCATCAGGCGGCGCGTCTTGCCCTCGGTCTCGAAGACGACGGGCGCGCGCTCGGCGCCCAGGAACTCGCTGACCAGGATGCTGAACAATCCGGTGGTGCCGCGCGCCTTGCCGCTGAAGATATCGACCAGCGCGTTATAGGCGTCATTGCTGGCGCGCTCGTCGATATAGGCGGCGGCCTTCCAGTTGCCCCGCGCCATGAGGCCGGGGATCTCCAGCATCAGCCCGACATTCAGCCCCGACAGGTCGGTGTCGCCGTAATGCCCCTCGTCGATGCGCACGCCCGACCAGGCCTGGCAATAGCCCTCGGTCGGCGGATGCTGGCCAAGCGAGACGACGCAGGGGCAGAACACCGTGCAGTTGCAGTTGAGGATGAGTTCGCCCTTGATCGCCCATGGCACGGTCCCGTGGCCGGATTTCGGCACGCCGGGCATGCGATTGTCGATCTTGGCAGGTGTATCCAGTTTGTCAGCGGCCATCTGCGGCCCTCCCTTTGCTCAAATCCCGGCGCTCAGCGCCATCCAGCCCGCCGCCACCAGCAGCACGACACCCAGCGGGCGCGTGAGCCACCGGCCCAGATCGGGCAGTTTCTCGATCACCATGACCACGGTCGCCAGCCCCATGAAGGCCAGGTTCATGACCCCGCCCACGAAAGCCAGCGCCATCAGCGCCCAGCAACATCCCAGGCACACCGCCCCAAGCCGCAGGCCATTGCGCCACGGCCCCTCGTCCCAATGCTGCATGAAAAACGTCAGCGGCGCGCGGCACTTGGCCAGGCACGCCTCCTTGACCGGGCTGAACTGGTAGGCACCCGCCAGCGCCAGCAGACCCGCCGACAACCAGGCCGAGCGGCTGTCGCCGAAGGCACTCACGAGGTCCATCTGGAACAGCGCCATCTGTACCGCCGCCGCCGCCAGCGAAAATCCCAGCCAGACCGCAAGATACCCCGCCACCAGCGCGCCGAGGCGGGTCTGGCCGCTATGGCCAAGCTCGTCATAGGTGGCCAGCGCCGGCAAGGCGGTGGGCGCCATCATCGCCGCCGACATCAACGCCCACATCAGGCTGATTCGCGCAAATCCCGCCGCATCGGGCGTGACCACGCAGAGGCTGGCCAGGAAATCGGCGCCGTAAATTCGCCCCGCCGCGCGCAGATCCTGCGGCAAGGCCATGACGTAAAGTGCCGTCCACGCCAGCAAAATCAAGCCGAACAGCAGCAGCCAATGCCCCCCTGTCATCCGCCTGATACGTGCCGAAATCATGCGCCCTCTCCGCGACTCAATGCTTGCGCCGAAATTGTCAGACATTTAAATGTATGACAAATGAAAATTGATCCCGCCAACAAGGCCGATCTCTCGGCCCAGATCGCCTCGGCCATCCGCGACGCCATCGTCGAGGGACGGATGATCGTGGACGAACGCCTGCCCTCGGAAGCCGAGCTTGCCGACCAGTTCGAGGTGTCGCGCCCCACCGTGCGCGAAGCGCTCAAACGGCTGGCCGCGCAATCGCTCATCCGCACACAGCGCGGGGCCTTCGGCGGCGCCTTCGTCAACCGTCTCAGCTATGAAGGCGCCTACGGCCAGCATATCACAACCTCGACGCTGCTCTTGTCGATGAACGCGGTCAGCTTCGAAACCGCCTGCGAGGCGCGCTATGCGCTGGAACGCGCCTGCACGCCCTTGGCCTGCGCGCGCCGCACTGCCGATCACCTGGCGACGATGCGAGCCGAAATCCACCGCCAGGCGCAACCCGGCCTCTCGGATGAATCCTTCTGCGCCTCGGACGTGGCCTTTCACCGCGCGCTTGTCGATGCGGCCGGCAATCCCGTGCTCAGCTACCACCTGGCTGGCGCCGTCGAAGCGATGCAACCGCTGATGAACATGATCACCTTCACCGCCCGCTCGCGCGAGACGATCGAGCGGTTGCACACCCGCATCGCCGACGCCCTTCAGGCGCAGGATGCAACGGCTGCCGAAACCGCCCTGCACGAGCTTGAAGCCTACACGCTCACCCTGGGCCGCGACGTGATGGCCGCCCATGCGCGCAAGTCATCCCCTGCTTCTTCTGGCTGAAAATATCCCGGGGGGTGCGGGGGGCTGGCCCCCCGCCTTTCGCCCACGGCACCTCAGTCCTGCAGGCGGCGCGCCTCGTCCACCAGCATGACGGGAATGCCGTTGCGGATGGGATAGGCCAGCCCCGCCGCCTGGCTGATCAATTCCTGGCGCTCAGGATCATAGCGCAGCGTGGCCTGGGTCTGCGGGCAGATCAGGGCCTCCAGCATGCGGCGATCCAGGCCCGGCCCCTGGGGGTTTGCGGTCATTGCATGATCTCCTCGTCATCGCCGCCGCGCAGGGCATATTCGATCAATGTCACCAATGTCTCGCGCCGGGTGCTCAGCGACGGCGCCTCGAGCAGCGCCTGCTTGTCCTCGGGTTCGAATCCCAGAAGCATCGACAGCGAATTGATCAGCAACTCGTCATCCGCCTGCTCGAGCGATTCCCAGTCCGTCTGCAGATCGCGCGAGGTGAAATACCTGTTCAGCAGGTCCAGGAACCGCGCGCGATCGAAGCCGGTATCGGGGTCCGGCGCGGTCATGTCGCGCTCGAATCCATCCCAGGACACGCAGGCGCGGCGATAGGGCTGAAAGCCGTCGACCTCCTCGAGGATGCGAAAGCGCGACACGCCGGTCAGCGTGATCATGTAGCGCCCGTCCTCGGTCTCCGAGAACTGGGTGACACGACCGACGCAGCCGATCATGTGCAGTCCCGCCTTGTCGCCGTTCCGGCCCGGGTTGGGTTGCACCATCCCGACAAGACGTCCCGGCGTCTTCAGGGCATCATCGAGCATCGCAAGATAGCGCGGCTCGAACAGGTGCAAGGGCAGCCGCGAGCGCGGCAGAAGCAGCGCGCCGGGCAGCGGAAAGACGGGGATCACGTCGGGAAGATCAGCCTTGTTGAACATGGTTGGGAACTAGCCCAAGCCGGCCATCAGGCAAATATCATCGAGCTCAATTTTCGACGACCGTTCAGAACCACGGGATCGTTCGGTTTCAGGGCCTCGAAAATGGTGAACAACTGCTGCTTGGCCGCGGCATCGTTCCATTCGCGGTCGCGGCGGAACAGCTCGAGCAATTCGTCCACCGCCTCGGCGGCTTGGCCGCTTGCATGCAGGGCCAGCGCCAGGTCGAACCGCGCCTGGTGATCGGTCGGATCGGCCTCGACACGGGCGCGCAACTCGCCGACAGGGCCTGCACCGGCGGCCTGGCGCGCCAGCTCCAGTTGCGCATGGGCCGCTTCCAGCTCGGGCGCCTTGGAAATCTCGGCCGGGGCGCCGTTCAGGATCGCCTCGGCCTGCTCCAGATCATCAAGCGCGATATAGGCGCGCACGAGGCCCCCATAGGCGGCGGCGTTCTGCGCATCTTCCTGCAGGATCGCGGCAAAGGTCTGCGCGGCATCCGTCGCAGCGCCCTGTTCAAGCATCTCTTCGGCGGCGGCCACCGCCTCGGCCAGGCCATCATCGCCGGCGCTGCCGCCCGATGCGGCGATCACGCGGCCGATGAACGCGTCCAGCTCCGAGGCGGGCAAAGCGCCCTGGAACCCGTCGATCGGCTGGCCCTGCCAGAAGGCATAGACCGTCGGGATCGACTGAACCCGCAACTGACCGGCGATCATCTGGTTCTCGTCGACATTCACCTTGACCATCCGGACCGCACCGCCCGCCTTGGTGACGGCTGCTTCCAGCGCCGGGCCAAGCGTCTTGCACGGCCCGCACCACGGCGCCCAGAAATCGACGATGACCGGGACCTGCTGGCTGGCCTCGACGACCTCGGCCATGAAATCGGCCTCCGAGACATCCTTGATCAGATCGGTTGCGGAGGGCGCCTGGCCACCAAGTTCGAGCATGTCACGGACTCCAGATTGTTGCGGTTCTCTTGTCGCCTAAATGGCGCAGCGCGGGGGGTGTTGCAAGAGGTGCCGCCCAATCGATCTGCCCATCCGGGGGGTGAATCGCGATGCGGCGGGCCCGTCTGCAGGCATGTCGGGCCTGCCCTGCCCTGTCGTCGTCCGGTCGGTGGCCTGTCTTGACGGCTTGCGCAAGGGCGGTGTCCGGAACCCAAGCGGGCGGGCGATCCAACGGCACACGAGGGGCATATGAGCGGCACAAGACCATCACAGGGGCCGATCCGGATCTTACCGGGGCGGGCAGCAATCCCACTTTCGAAGGTTTGCCGCCCTGAAGGACAAGACCCCTGGCAATCGTAAACAGACAATAGTTAACATTGTCCGCCCTTCTGCATCTCTTGTTGCACGGCAGGAATAAAATATAAGTAAGGAAAACCTTACCTTTTGCGCCTGTGGGTCAGGCAATCGCCGTTCAGAGGTCGAATGTCGCGAAAACCGGGGCGTGATCGCTGGGTTGATCCCATCCGCGTGCGGCGCGCAACACCCGGCTTGAATGAAATGCGTGGCGCAAATCCCCCGAGGCCCAGATATGGTCCAGCCTGCGCCCCTTGTCGGCGGCGTCCCAATCCTTGGCGCGATAGGACCACCAGCTATAGAGCTGGCCTTCGGGAATATCACTGCGGGTCACGTCGACCCAGTCTCCGGCCTCCTGCACATCGCCCAGATGCGCCACCTCGATGGGGGTGTGGCTGACCACCTTGAGAAGCTGCTTGTGCGACCAGACATCATCTTCGCGGGGGGCGATGTTCAGATCGCCCACCAGGATCGCCTTTTGTGGGCGCCCTTCGTGGAACCAGTCGCGCATCCCGGTCAGGTAATCCAGCTTCTGGCCGAATTTCTCGTTCTTGTCGCGATCCGGGATATCCCCGCCTGCCGGCACGTAGAAATTATGGATCACCGCCCCGTTTTCCAGCCGCCCCGCCACATGCCGGGCATGGCCGAGGGCGGCAAAATCCATGTCGCCGGCATCCTCGATCGGCAATCTGGACAGGATCGCCACACCGTTATAGCCCTTCTGCCCGCGCGCCACCATGTAGGGATACCCAAGGGCTGCAAAGCTTTCGGCGGGGATCTTGTCGACCGGGCTTTTGCATTCCTGCAGGCACAGGACGTCCGGCCCCTCCTCGCGCAGGAGCCGGGACACCAGCCCCTCGCGCAGACGCACCGAATTGATGTTCCATGTCGCCAGCGTGAATGCCATGTCGCGCCCCTTTCGAACTGCTGTGCCAATCGGCCCGATCTAACCCCAGCCGGGACCGATATGCCACCCGCATCTCGCACAAAGATGCCGCGCTGTACCCCGGGCACAAAAAAGGCCCCGGCGCGAAGCCGGGGCCAGTCCAACAGGGAGGTTGCATGTGATGACCCGCACATGCGACGGGGTTGGATACAGGATGCCGCATCGCGGACATGCCTGCCTTGATCTGGGTCAATATCACTCAACCCTGCAGGTTGCGTGCCAGCCTCACATCAACAGGCGGTAGCCGCCCGATTCGGTGACCAGCAGGCGCGCATTCGACGGGTCAGGCTCGATTTTCTGGCGCAGGCGGTAGATATGCGTCTCGAGCGTATGGGTCGTCACACCGGCGTTATAGCCCCACACCTCGTGCAACAGCACATCGCGCGCCACGACGCCATCCGGCGACCGGTAGAGGAATTTCAGGATGTTGGTTTCCTTCTCGGTGAGGCGGATCTTGCGGTCGCTCTCGTCGATCAGGATCTTCATCGCCGGCTTGAACGTGTAGGGCCCAAGCTGGAAGATCGCATCCTCGGATTGCTCGTGCTGGCGCAATTGCGCGCGAATGCGGGCCAGCAGGACGGGAAACTTGAACGGCTTCGAGATATAGTCGTTCGCGCCCGCATCCAGACCGAGGATCGTGTCGGCATCCCCGTCATGGCCGGTCAGCATCATGATCGGCGCCTTGACGCCCTGCTTGCGCATCAAGCGGCACAGCTCGCGGCCATCGGTGTCGGGCAGGCCCACGTCGAGGATCACAAGGTCATAGAGGCCATCGCGTACACGGCCCATGGCCTCTGCGCCGCTGCCGGCCTCGAACACGTCGAAATCCTCGGTCATGACCAGCTGTTCACTCAGCGCCTCGCGCAGGTCCTCGTCATCGTCGACAAGCAGGATCTTCTTGAGCTGTCCCATAACAATCGTCCTCATGCTGTTTGCCATGACATGCGCCCGCAGGCGGTAAAGGGCAAGATTTGCAACAGACCCATCACGCCCACGTGTTGCCATGCGCACGAATATTTCAATTCGTTTCAAAAAGCCCTACATCAGGCGCATGCTAATCCGAAAAGGCCCGTCATGACGCTTGCCCCCGACCTTAACGAACTGCTTGCCCGGGCGCGCGCCGATCTGCGCATGGGCGTGCCCGTGGTGGTGCAGAACGGCCCGCAGGCCGCGCTGGTGCTGGCGGCGGAAACACTGGATGCGCAGCGGCTTGCGGATCTGCGCGCGCTCGGGCAACAGCCCGTGCTCGCGATCAGCGCGCGGCGGGCGCAGACCCTCAAGGCGCGCGCCTATGATGGGGATCTGGCGCGCGTCATCGTACCGCCCGATGCCAGCCTGTCATGGGTTCTGGGGGTGGCCGATCCCGCCGACGACCTGAAGACCCCGATGAAAGGCCCGCTCATGACGGCGCGCGAGGGCCCGGCCGATCTGCACCGACTGGCGCTCGATCTGGTGAAATCCGCCCGCCTCTTGCCGGCGGCATTGATGCTGGATCTGACGGCCCCCGAAGCCTTTGCCGCGTCCCATTACCTCACCCGCATTCCCGGCGCCGAGGCCGCCGCCCTCCTGTCGCGCTCGAGCCCGCTCGATCCTGTGGTCAGCGCCCGCCTGCCCCTCGAGGTCTCCGAGGCGGGCCGGTTGCACATCTTCCGTCCCGAAGATGGCGGCGAAGAGCATTACGCGATCGAGATCGGTCAGCCCAACCGCGACGCCCCGGTCCTGGCGCGGCTGCATTCGGCCTGTTTCACCGGCGATCTGATGGGCAGCCTGAAATGCGATTGCGGCCCGCAATTGCGCGGCGCGCTGGCCCAGATGGGTGCCGAGGGCGCGGGCGTGCTGCTCTATCTCAACCAGGAGGGGCGCGGCATCGGCCTTGCCAACAAGATGCGCGCCTACAGCCTGCAGGACCAGGGCTTCGACACGGTCGAGGCCAATCACCGGCTGGGCTTCGAGGATGACGAGCGCGATTTCCGTATCGGGGCCGATATCCTCAAGCGGATGGGGTTTTCATCGGTCCGGCTGCTGACCAACAATCCCGGCAAGATCGCGATGATGGAGCAATGCGGCATCACCGTGACCGACCGCGTGCCGCTGAAAGTGGGCGAGAACGCCCATAACCGCGCCTACCTGGCCACCAAGGCCGCCAAATCCGGGCATCTTCTGTAACTGGCAGCAGGGTTTTCCTTGGCGGGCGGGGGCCTCCGGCGGGGATATTTGAGGCCAGAAGAAGCGCCGCCCGCGCCCAATTGCCGGGTCAGACCAGGCGCGAGGTTTCCAGCGCGGCGCGGATGAAATCGGCAAACAGCGGATGCGGCGCGAAGGGTTTGGATTTCAGCTCGGGGTGGAACTGCACGCCGATGAACCAGGGGTGATCCGACCATTCGACGATCTCGGGCAGGCGGCCATCGGGCGACATGCCCGAAAAGCACAGCCCCACATCCTCGAGCTTTTCGCGATACTTGATGTCCACCTCGTAGCGGTGGCGATGACGCTCGTCGATGGCGGTGGCGCCATAGACGCCGGCCACGCGGCTGCCCTCTTTCAAGGTGGCGTCATAGGCGCCAAGGCGCATCGTGCCGCCCTTGTCGTCCGAGACGTTGCGCTTGACCTTCTCGTTGCCCTGCACCCATTCCTTGAGGTGATAGACCACCGGGGTGAAGCGTTTCTTGCCGGCCTCATGGTCGAATTCCTCGGATCCGGCATCGGTCAGCCCGGCCAGGTTGCGCGCCGCCTCGATCACCGCCATCTGCATCCCGAGACAGATGCCCAGATAGGGGATCTTGCGCTCGCGGGCGAATTGCGCCGCCTTGATCTTGCCTTCGGTGCCGCGCTCGCCAAAGCCGCCGGGCACGAGAATCGCATGGAAGCCTTCCAGATGCGGGGCGGGATCCTCGGTATCGAAGATCTCGGCATCGACCCATTGCACGCGCACCTTGACACGGTTGGCCATGCCGCCATGGGTCAACGCCTCCTTGATGGATTTGTAGGCATCCTCGAGCTGGGTGTACTTGCCGACGATCGCCACCGTCACCTCGCCGTCGGTATGGTGGATGCGGTCCACCACATCGAGCCACTTGCCCAGGTCGGGCTTGGGCGCGGGCGAAATCTGGAACGCGTCGAGCACTGCCTGGTCAAGCCCCTCGTGATGATAGGCCAGCGGCGCCTCGTAGATCGAGCCGAGGTCATAGGCCGGGATCACGTCGGATTTGCGCACATTGCAGAACAGCGCGATCTTCTCGCGTTCCTTGTCGGGAATGGGCTGTTCCGAGCGGCAGACAAGGATATCGGGCGCGATGCCGATGGATTGCAACTCCTTGACCGAGTGCTGGGTCGGCTTGGTCTTGAGCTCGCCGCTGGCCGCAAGATAGGGCAGCAGCGTGAGATGCATGTAGATGCAATTGCCGCGCGGACGGTCATGGCCGAACTGGCGGATCGCCTCGAAGAAGGGCAGCCCCTCGATATCGCCCACGGTGCCGCCGATCTCGCAGAGCATGAAATCGACCTCGTCATCGCCGATGGCCAGCCAATCCTTGATCTCGTTGGTGACATGCGGAACCACCTGGATCGTCTTGCCCAGGTAATCGCCGCGACGTTCCTTTTCGAGCACGTTGGAATAGATCCGCCCCGAGCTGACCGAGTCGCTCATCCGGGCAGGCACACCGGTGAACCGCTCGTAATGCCCCAGGTCCAGGTCGGTTTCCGCGCCGTCATCGGTAACGAACACCTCGCCATGCTCGAAGGGCGACATCGTGCCGGGATCGACGTTGAGATAGGGATCGAGCTTGCGCAGCCGCACGGAAAAGCCGCGCGCTTGCAACAGCGCCCCGAGCGCCGCCGAGGCCAGCCCCTTGCCGAGTGAAGAAACGACGCCGCCAGTGATGAAAATATACCGTGCCATGCGCTGGCCATCCCCCGTGAGTGTCGGCTTGCCTGCAAGCCATTTCAGAGCCCTGTCCAGCCGGATTCGGCCATGGCATCACGGGACTCGACGTATAATGCATTCGCGCGACATGCGCAAGACAACCGCAAGATGCTGTTGCGGCAACCAACAGGCCCTCAAGCCGTTGTGGTCAGTCAGCCGTGGGTGTCAGCGGTGCCGTATCATCCGCAGAAGGCGGCAACAAGCCGTCGCCCGCACCCGGCAGCACCGGGTCGGCAGGCTCTTCGCGCAAGGGCGCGTCGGTGATCCGATCCAGCACCGAGGCGCCACCCGCCTTTTGTGCGGCCAGCACGGTCAGCGTCAGCGACGTGACGATGAAGGCGATCGCCAGGATCCAGGTGACCTTGCCCAGGGCCGTGGCCGCGGCTCGGCCCGTCATGGCGCCGCCACCGCCGCCACCCATGCCAAGCCCCCCACCCTCGGAGCGCTGCAACAGCACGACACCGATCAGCGCGAGCGCCAGAAGAAGGTGGATGATCAGGACGACGTTTTCCATATGGGCGGCCTTTGTCGGATAGATGTGGCGTCTCGCGCGGTATCTATGCAATTCGCGCGCGCGCCGCAACCCGCAACCCGACAATCGGCACGTCAGCGCCCCGGCGCGGCGAATTTGCTGTTTCGCCCCGGCGCACACAGCGATATACGGGCGCGGGTTTCACCTGTGGACCATCACCAAGAGGATCATCATGGCAAATGTCGTCGTCGTGGGCGCCCAGTGGGGCGACGAGGGAAAAGGCAAGATCGTCGACTGGCTCAGCCAGCGTGCCGATGTCATCGCCCGCTTTCAGGGGGGCCACAATGCCGGGCACACCCTGGTCATCGACGGCAAGGTCTACAAGCTCAACGCGCTGCCCTCGGGCGTGGTGCGGGGCGGCAAGCTCAGCGTGATCGGCAATGGCGTCGTGCTCGATCCCTGGCACCTCGTGAAAGAGATCGCGTCGATCCGCGACCAGGGCGTCGAGATCTCCCCCGAAACGCTGATGATCGCCGAGAACACACCGCTGATCCTGCCGATCCATGGCGAGTTGGACCGCGCCCGCGAGGATGTGGCCTCCAAGGGCACCAAGATCGGCACGACAGGCCGCGGCATCGGGCCCGCCTACGAGGACAAGGTCGGCCGGCGCTCGGTGCGGGTGGCGGACCTGTCGGACGAGGCCACGCTGGTGGCGCGCGTCGACCGGGCGCTGCAGCACCATGATCCGCTGCGCCGCGGGCTTGGCATCGCCCCGGTGGACCGCGACGCCCTGATCACCCAACTCAACGAGATCGCACCGCAGGTCCTGCCCTTTGCCGCGCCCGTCTGGAAGGTGCTGGGCGAACGGCGCAAGGCCGGCCAGCGCATCCTCTTCGAAGGCGCCCAGGGGGCGCTTCTGGACATCGATTTCGGCACCTATCCCTTCGTCACCTCGTCGAACGTGATCGCGGGACAGGCCGCCACCGGCGTCGGTCTCGGGCCGGGATCGATCGATTACGTGCTGGGCATCGTCAAGGCCTACACCACCCGTGTCGGCGAAGGCCCCTTCCCGACCGAGCTTGATGACGACGACGGCACGCGGCTCGGGACGCGCGGGCACGAGTTCGGCACGGTCACGGGCCGCAAGCGCCGCTGCGGCTGGTTCGACGCGGCCCTCGTGCGCCAGACCTGTGCGACAAGCGGCGTCAACGGCATTTCCCTGACCAAGCTCGATGTGCTCGACGGGTTCGAGATGCTCAAGATCTGCGTCGCCTACGAGCTGGACGGCCAGAGGATGGATTACCTGCCGACCGCCGCCGACCAGCAGGCCCGCTGCCGCCCCATCTATGAGGAAATGCCAGGCTGGAGCGAATCGACCGAAGGCGCGCGCAGCTGGGCCGACCTTCCGGCCAACGCGATCAAATACGTGCGCCGCGTGGAAGAGTTGATCGACTGCCCCGTCGCCCTACTTTCCACCTCACCCGAACGGGAAGATACGATCCTCGTGACCGACCCGTTCGCGGATTGACGCGTCACACCCGCAGGCGGAGGGCACATGCAGCTGAGCTACAAGGCGCGCAAGCGCTGGTCCCTGGTGATCCTGTTGATCGGGCTGCCCCTCTATATCGTGGTGGCCGTCAACCTGATCGACCTTTTCGACCGGCCCTCGCTCTGGGTGGAATTCGCGGTATATGTCGGCCTCGGCATCCTCTGGATCACGCCGTTCAAGTTCATCTTCAAGGGCGTGGGCCAGCCCGACCCGGACGCCCCGCCCAAGGATGACATGCGCTGAGCGGGCCACCTGCCTGCCCTGCGCCCGGCCTGCTGCGCGCCTGACCCGACCTGATCACAGCTTCTCCAATCGCAAGCGCCCGGCGCTTCTTCTGGCCTCAAATATCCCCGCCGGAGGCCCCCGCCCGCCCCCGGGCGCGCGGCCGGGTGATGGTCCGGACAGCCCGGCAAGCCGCCCTCCTGTGCCGCCCATAAAAAACCCCCGGCACGCAGGCCGGGGGCTCGGGAGGAACTCGGGGGCGCCATCGCGGCGCCGGATGGATCAGCCGAACATGTCCTCGGTGATCCCGGCATACCAGCCGATGCTTTCCTCATAGGTCGCCTTGCGCAGGGCCGCATCCTCGCCCGTGTCGCTGATGAACCCATCGACCTTGGCGATCTTCTCGTCGGTCGCCTCGTAGGAGGCGCCGACCTTCACGCCGTCATCCGTGTCGATCAGGCTCCAGCAGGTGTTCGAGAACTTGGCCGGGAACACCTTGGACCCCGTCAGCGCCCCGCGCACCGCCATCGCCGCGACCTTGGCCTGGCTGTTGGCCGAATAGCCCGATTTCGGCATGTCGCCCTGGTTCGTGGCATCGCCCAGCACATGGATGTTCTCATCCATGCGGCTTTGCATCGTCGCCGGCACCACCGGGGCCCAGTTGCCCTCGGTGATCTGGGCCATGTCGCAGATACGGCCGGCCTTCTGGGCCGGGATGACGTTGCAGACATCGACCTTTTCGACCGCGCCGTCGATATCGACGGTCATCTCGTCAGGGTTCACGCTGACATTCTTGCCGCCGAAATCCGGCCCGATCCAATCGACCATGCCGCTGTAATGCTTCTGCCAGCCTTCCTGGAACAGCGCCATCTTCGAAAACTTCTCCTTCGGATCGACCACAAGGATCTTGGCCGTCGGATTGATCTGCTTGAGAAGATGCGCCACCATGCTGACCCGCTCATAGGGTCCGGGCGGGCAACGATAGGGGTTGGGCGGGGCCACCATCGCATAAAGCCCGCCTTCCGGCATCGCCTCGATCTGCGCTTTCAGAAGTTCGGTCTGGCTGCCGGCCTTGTAGGCATGGGGCATCTTGTTCTGCTGGGCGACGCTCCAGCCCGGCACGGCATCCTCGACGAAATCGATCCCCGGGCTCAGGATCAGCCGGTCATAGGGCAGCACCGCGCCCCCCGCCAGCGACACGGTCTTGGCATCCCGGTCGATCCCCACGGCCCAGTCATGCACCACGTTGATCCCGTAATCGGTGGCCAGCGTGCCATAGCTGTGGCCGATCGAGCTCAGGTCGCGGAACCCGCCGATATAGAGGTTCGAGAAAAAGCAGGTGTAATAGGCGCGTGTCGGCTCGACCAGCGTGACGTCGATGGCGCCGTCGCTGTCCTTGGCGATATAGCGCGCCGCCGTGGCGCCACCGGCGCCGCCGCCCACCACCACGACGCGCGGCTTGCCCTGCGCGCCCAGCATGGGCGCCGATAGAAGCGCCGCCGCCGCGGCACCGGTGCCGATAAAGGCCCGTCTGTTCAGTGTCATGTCGTACTCCTCCCTGGTCATGGCCGGGTATTCCGGCCTATTCTATGTCCTTGAAATAGGCGGCCAAGGCCGCGATTTCCTCATCGCTCAGCCGGCCCGCCATCATCTGCATCACCGGATGCGGCCTCAGCTTGCGCTTGTAGGCATGCATGGCGACGACGAAATCCTCTTCGGGCCAGTTGGTGATCGACGGGATCCCGTCATCATTGCCATCGGATTGATGGCAGGTCTTGCATTCGCTGGACAGGTATTCGCCGTATTCCGGATCTCCCGCCAGCGCCAACACCTCGGGGGGCAACTCCACCTCGGGGGCCAGCGCGGTCGGATCGGCCTCGGGGATGTTCTGCGGATCGTCGGAATAGAGCCGCAGATAAGCCAGCACATCGGCCCGGTCCTGTGGCTTCTTCATGCCGCGAAAACTCATCCTGGTGCCGCTGACCAGCGCCTTGGGGTTTTCCAGGTAGGCATCCAGCGTGTCCAGATGCCATTCCAGCCCATCGGCCCCGGCCCGTTGCAGGCCATTGGAATAACGGTACTCCCCATCGACCCCACCGGCCTTGCGCCCGAATATCCGGTTGAGATGCGGCCCGATGCCGTTTTCGGCCCCCCGGCCCACCTCGTGACAGCCCGAACACATGCCGAACAGGTCCTTGCCGCGCTCCGCATCGCCGATCTCTTCGGCTTGCGCCACGCCAGCGGCGATCATGGCGCCACCAAGCCAGACCAGGATACGCGCGGTCATGCGCTACGTCCCTCTGTGCATGCGGGGTCGTTCGGCGCATGGGGTGTGCCGCGTGATGCGACACTCAAGCACCCGTACACCCGGCGCCGCCACATCAAGGGCGCTTGGTCAATCGTCATGCTGTCTCCTCCTCCCAAAGGATCAACACCAGTCTAGAACAGCTTGCCCCTCCAAGGCAAAGCAAACAGGGCCGGCAAAACGCCGGCCCTGTCGAATTTTTCTCATTGCGAGTGGGACTTGAGGTATTCAACCACCGCCGAGATATCCTCCTGCTTGCGCAGCCCGTTGAACGACATCTTGGTGCCCTTCACATAGCCCCTGGGATCGGCCAGGAACTCCGCCAAGGTCTCGGCGTTCCAGACCATGCCATCGGCGCCCATGCCTTCCAGCGTCTTGGAATAGCGGAACCCGTCCACGGACCCCATCTGCTGCCCGACGATCCCGTTCAGATGCGGCCCCACGCGGTTCGTGGCCCCATCCCCGACCTGGTGGCAGGCCGAGCATTTCTTGAACACGTTCTCGCCCTCGGCTACCAGCGCCATGTCCAGCGCCCCCTCGTCCGCCGCAGGGGCTTCGGCCGCCGGCGCATCCGTCGCCGCAGCCGCGACCTGCTCGATCTTCTCATCGGCGGCGGTATCGGCGTTGGTCTCTTTCATCGCCTCTTCGGCCTGGGCTTCGACCTCGTCCTCGGGCGTCACATCCAGAACCGCCGCGCGCATGGTGATTTCAACGCTCTCCTTGCAGTTCTCCATGCAGGCCGGCTCGCTGAAGACCGGGTACTCGGTTTCAGCCCGGTCATCCACGATGAACCCGTCGGCATTGGGCATCTCGACCTCGAGGAAATTCTCGTTCGACAGAACGAAGTCATCATCCACGAGGAAGTTGGAATACAGGATATAGGCCGTGATCGCATAGGTCTCGTCGACGGTCAGCGTCTGCGCGGCGCCAAACGGCATCGAGCGGTGCACGTAATCCCAGGTCGTCGACAGGTAGGGCCAGTAGGAGCCGACGGTCTTGACCGGGTCCTTGTCCGCCAGCGTGCCGTCACCACCGGCCAGCTTGGGCCAGTTGCCGACACCTTCGGCGAAATCCCCGTGGCAGACGGCGCAATAGGCGATGAACGCCTCTTCGCCCTCGGCCACCGATCCCGATCCCGGCGGCAGGCCCGTGCCATCTGGGCGCACATCGACGTCCCATGCGGCGATTTCCTCGGGCAGCGCCTCGCGGCCCACACCGATGCGCTTGGCGTCGGCTGCGGCCTCGGCCCGTGCTGCGGCGATGAACATCATGTCCGGAGACGCGGTATCCGTCGGAACCACGCGCGCCACATCCGGCATCGGTGTCACGTTGCGGTCGGCGAAATTATACGCCGCCGTCAGCATCGCAGCGGCACTGACCGCCGTGATCCCGTAAAGCTTAAGAGACTTCGACATTCTCTGCCTCCCCGGTTTCCTTCACCCACCATGTCTGGATGCAGTTGTTGTGATAGATCGAGTTCTCGCCGCGAATGTCCCGCAGCTGGTCCTTGGTGGGCTGGACATACCCGGTCTCGTCATGGGCGCGCGACTGGAGCAGCATTTCGCTGCCGTCCCAATCGATCTCGAGGTAGAAGCGCGACAGCGCCTTGCTCTGGCCCTCGGCGGCCAGACGCGCCTGCGTCCAGTTCTTGCCGCCATCGGTGGACACGTCCACGCGGGTGATCGCACCGTGACCCGACCAGGCAAGGCCGGTGATGACCAGCGGGCCGGGGCCATGGGTGATCGGCGATTGCGGGCTGGGGCTGGTGACCACCGATTTGGCGTCCATCACCCAGGTCCATTTGCGGCTCGTGCCATCGGCCAGCGTGTCGGTGTACTTGCTGGTCTCCTCGCGGCTTTCCACCGGGCCATCCATGACCTCGATCCGGCGCAGCCACTTGACCCACATGTTGCCTTCCCAGCCCGGCACGACAAGGCGCACGGGATAGCCGTGTTCCTTGCGCAGCGCCTCGCCATTGGCCTTGAACGCCACCAGCACGTCGTCCAGCGCCTTCTCCATCGGGATCGAACGCCCATTCGACGAGGCATCCGCCCCCTCGACATAGACCCACTTGTCCGACAGGTCGCCCGTGGTCTCCATGCCCGCTTCGGTCAGCAGCGTGCGCAGCGATACCCCGGAATATTCCATGTTGTGGATCATGCCATGGGTGAACTGCGCCCCATTGAGCTGCGCCCCCGCCCATTCCATGCCGGTATTGGCCGCACATTCGCAGAAATACACATGGTTTTCGCGCGGGAAGCGTTCCAGGTCGGCGTAGGTGAAGATCATCGGCTTGTCGACAAGCCCGTTGATCATCAGCCGGTAATCTTCCTTCTTCAGCTCGATCGCGCCCGAATGGTGCCGCTCGAAGGCGCAGCCCTGCGGGGTGATCGTGCCATCCAGCGCGTGGATCGGCGTGAAGTTGATCGAGCTGATCGTGTCCGCCGTCAGCCATTCCACGTTGCGGCGCACCACATCGCTCTCGAATTCGATCGGCAGGCCGTAGGGCGTGGCGTCCACGCCCTCGCCCAGGCCACTGGCCCAGTCCTGCACTTCGGTAATCAGCGGGTCCGGCCCTGCGGCGCGGGCCATCCCGGCCCCGGCCACCGCGCTTCCGGCGGCAACCGCGCCCTTCAGGAACGCGCGGCGCGAGGCGCCCTTCTTGTCGTTGTCGGCGGTCATCTGTCCTAAGCCTCCTCTTCCAACATCATATTCATCTACGTGAATGTGATGAATGCAGCCTATCTGTCAAAAGGTCGCGGCGCGCTCAGACGCCGCTCACCTTCACGCTCGTGTTGGGCGCCAGCGACACGGTGCCCTGCTTGCGGACATGGCTTTCGACCACATCCCAGATTTGCGGGCCTTCCGTGCTCTCGTTCACGCTGGCCCATCCGGCGACCACATAGCTGCGCGCGGGGTCGATCGGCTCTCCAGTGCTCAGCAGGGTCATGTCGGAAATCCGCTCGCCCTGGGGCTTGGACACGTCGATCGAATAGCCCATGCCGCCGATCCGCACCATGTCGCCGCCTTGCTGGTAATACGGGTCCGGGTTGAAGATGTTGTCGCCCACATCTTCCAGGATCACCTTGATGAACTCGCCCGTCATCTCGCTGCGATACGCCTTGCCGTAGGTCATCGAGGTGACGTTCCAGATATCCTCCCGGGTGATGTCGTCGCCGGGGATCAGGCTTGGCCCCCACCGCACACCGGGGCTCATGGCGATCTCTGCATCGCGCTCGCTCAGCAGCGCCTCGCAGATCAGGTCGTCCCACGATCCGTTGAAATTGCCACGGCGATACAGAAGCGTGTCGGTCTGGCCGATCACCTCGTCCAGCTCGGCCTGGTAGGGCGCGCGCTGTTCGTCGATCAGCGCCGCCATCTCGGCATCCGGCTCGATCACGTCGCTGAAGATCGGGATCAGCTTGTGGCGGAAGCCCATCATCTGCCCGTCGCGCACATCAAGGTCCACGCGGCTGACGAACTTGCCGTTCGACCCCGAGGCGATGATGATCGTATCGCCCACCAGCACCGGCTCGGGCAGCGCGTCATGGGTGTGGCCCGACAGGATCACGTCGATCCCGCTGACGATGCCGGCCATCTTCTTGTCCACGTCGAAACCGTTATGGCTCAGGCAGACCACCAGCTCGGCGCCCTGGGCGCGCACCTCGTCGACCATCTGCTGCATATGCTCGTCGCGGATGCCGAAGCTGTAATCGGGGAACATCCAGCCCGGATTGGCGATCGGCATATAGGGGAAGGCCTGACCGATCACCGCGATCTTCACACCGCCGCGCTCGTAGAATTCGTAAGGCTTGAACTCCTGCGCCGGCTCGTCCCAGGTGGCGTCGAAGATGTTCTGGCCAAGCGCGTCATAGGGCAGCCCCTCGACCAGCTCGCGCACCCGGTCCTGACCAAGCGTGAACTCCCAATGGAAGGTCATCGCGTCCGGCTTGAGCGCGTTCATCACGTTGACCATGTCCTGCCCGTTGGTCTGATAGCAGGTATACGAGCCGTGCCATGTATCGCCGCCATCCAGCAGCAATGCATCGGGGCGCGCGGCGCGGATCGCCTTGACCACAGTGGCCACCCGATCAAGGCCGCCGACCCGGCCATATTCCTTGGCCAGCGCGGAAAAATCATTGTAGGTCAGCGCGTAATGGCTGGGGCTGCCATCGTCGATCCCATAGAGCTTGCGGAAATCGGCGCCGGTGACATGCGGCACCTCGCCCTTGTTTTCCCCGACCCCGATATTGATCTCCGGCTCGCGGAAATAGATCGGCTTCAGCTGCGCGTGAATGTCGGTGACATGAATCAGGCTGACATTGCCGAACGTGTCGAATTCCAGAAGCTGATCCTGTGTCAGGGCCTGCTGTGCCGCCAGTCTGGCCCAGTTGCCGAACCCGCTGGCCCCATACAGCGCCGAGGCCGCCATGCTGACCTGAAGAAAATCGCGACGAGAGATCATGTGCGTCTCCGAGTGGTTATAGATCTACTGTTCCGCTCCGGCGATCCGGCAGCGGGCCTGGCCGAAACGCCAGTGATTTCAATGTCATGCAGGCAGCGTGGGGACCGGGGCAGCCCTGCTGCCCCGGCCCGGATCACATCAGTTGCGGACCGACGGCCCTTCGACCGACAGACCGTTGCCGCGGCTTGCCACATACAGCTCCAGCGCAACGAATTCCTCGCTGCCCGGGCTGAACGTATGGGCGCGCGTATCACGGATGCAGCCCTTGAAGCGGCCATGCACGGTGTTCAGCTTGGCGTTCTTCAGACGGTAGGTCGGGAACCCGTTGATCTGCCCCTGGCTCAGGTGGTCGGCGCGGATCATGTTGCCGTAATTGTCTTCATGGCAATTGGCACAGCTCAGTTCCAGCTGACCATACCGGGTATAGTACATTTCCTTGCCCTTGGCCCAGGCATCGGCCGCCGGTCCGTCGATCGCCACGTTGACAGGCATGCCGCGCGACTGAAGCGCGATCAGGGCTTCCATGTTCGCCATGGGGCCGCTGTCGTACTTGTAGGGCTCGGCGCCCATGTTGGCCTCGCGGCAATCGTTGATCTGCATGGCGATGGTCTGCACTTCGCCGGCCTTTTCATCCCACTTGGGATAGACGGCGCGCACACCCTTCATGCTCGACGGATCCTCGTGGCACGTGGCGCAGGAATTGCCCTTGGTGCCTTCGACGGCGTTCCACTGCTCCAGCCCGGCATCGACGAAGATCATGCCCGGATTGTCGAAATCGTCCATCTCCAGGGCTTGTGTCTCGTCCGAACGGAAATGCCAGCCGGACATGATCTGATCCATGTTGGCATCTTCCATATGCGCGGGCAGAGGCGCCTTGGTGATCATCTCGGTTTCACCATTGATGACCAGCGAGTCATCGTCCGGATCCGCGAGGCTGACGCCCGGCAGGGTCAGCATCAGGGCCGCCACTGCTGTCATTGACTTGAAATTCATGCGTTTCCTCCCTTGAGCGGCCCTGCCGATCCCTCCCTGGGAAACGGCAGGACGCCCATCATATTTCTTGGTCGATCAGGCGACGGATACCGCCTGCTTGTCTTCGTAGACCGAGCCGTCATCGTCATACCACGTAAAGACGAATTCACCGGCTTGCGGCACGGTGGCCTCGAACTCGAAATACGGGTTGGTCGAGATCGCCGGCTCCATTTTCACGTCAACGACCATCTCGCCACCGAATTCGCAGGTGAAGCGGTTGATGATCGAGCGCGGAATGGGATTGCCGTCGCTGTCCTTGCGCTGACCCGATTCCATCTTGTGGCTGATCAGGGTCTTGAGAACCACAACCTCACCAGCCGACGCCGATTTCGGAGCCTTCACGCGGGGGCGTACACCTTCTGCCATCTGTCTGTCTCCTTCTCGATCTCGCTCAGCCGCCGCAGCCGCCGATGGTGACTTTCACGTTCTTCTGGGCCTTGGCAAAGCTGCCGTCGGCCATCTTCGCAACGGCGATCACGTCCTGCGTGCCGGCCAGACGAATCCGTGTCTTGGCCCGCTGCGACCCGGCCAGGGGGCCGAAGTTGAACGTCGCCACGCCCGGTGTCGGGTTGCCGGCTGCCAGGACCATGATCGCGGTCGCGCCCTCGGCGGCCACCTCGATCGGAACGGTGTTGCCGTTTTCCGCGATTTCGGGGGCATCCAGCTCGACACCGCCGTCGGCCACGGCCGCACCACCGGTGAACGCGTTGATTGCATCATCCACGGCCGAGGCCATGGCAGGCATCGGAAGGGCCACGGCAACTGCCGTTGCGCCGCCGATGACCAGGGTTTCGCGTCTTGTGAAATCCATTTTCATCTCCTTGGATAAAAGGTCACTGGTCCTTGAGCGTGACAAGGAACGCGACCACATCTTCGATCTGCTGGGCCGTCAGCAACGGATCCAGCGCGCCTTCTGCCGCCTTGCCGGTAAAGGCATTGCCCGGACGCACGAAGTCGTCGACCTTGTAATAGGCCGGCATCATTGTGCCCGGATAGGTGTTCTTGGCGTTGCTCACGATGCCGCGCAGCTCTGCCTCGTTCCAGCGATCGCCGACACCGTCCAGCATCGGACCGATATTGCCCTGGAAGGGAACATCGGACAGCGCCGAGACCTGGTGACAGGCCACGCAATTGCCAAGCGACCGCTTGCTCAGGACTTCGGCGCCCTTGGCAGGATCACCCGCCTGCCCCGTCAGGGACGTGGCCACGGCACCGTACTCGTCGAACTGGACGTCACCCGGTGCGACCGGTTCGGCAAACGCGGACCCGGCGGCAAGCACGCTCGCGGCCAGAATTGTAGTTGAAAGCTTCATGTCTCCTCCCATGGCTACCGTATTCTCCGGTTGGATAGCTCGGTATACATTAGGCCACCATAGGGCCCACACGCAACAACAAATTCAGGTTTGTGAATTTTTAGGCCAGCGATCCTGCCCTGTCCCCTGCCCCGGTCAGTTCTGTCCTGCCGCGCGCTCCTGGATGCGCCGGGCATGATAGCGCTGGAAATCTTCGTCGTTTTCCGACGCATAGCGCTTCTCGTTGACCCATGTATACATGTCCAGCGTCGTGCCTTTCTGGAACGCGCCCGGCATGATCGCCACCGCCGCGTCCTTGGCCGAGGCCCCCTCCGCAACCTCTTCCGGCAGGAAGATCACCGTTGGCGTGAACAGGATTCCCCATTTGCGCAGCATGTCCTTTTCGGGCAGCGATTCTCCGTCGAAATCGGTCACCTCCCGGTCGCCATGCAGGTTCAGCTGCACGACGAAATAATTCTCCTCGATATAGCTGGCGATCTCGGGAATCGGATACACCTCCTCGTGCATCTTCTTGCAATAGATGCAGCCGCGCTGCTCGATCATGATGGCCATGCGCTTGCCCTCGGCCGTGGCCTCCTCCAGATCGTCCTGCAGGTAAAGGAATGTCTCGCGCATCCAGGACGCCTTGTGCAGCCCGTCATCACCGACATCGGCGGCCCATCCCGGTGCGGCCATCCCACCCACCGCCATGGCCAGCGCCATGACAAAACCCCTCGCATAATGTCTCATACCGTCCTCCCCTTGGTTACGTTACGGCCCCGTCAGCCCAGTGATTGAAAGCTGGGGAACCACTCGATCATGAAATTGGCGATGATGTTCACGGCGTTGGTGGCGATCAGGATCGCGAACAGGATCAACATCGCCCCCATCACCTTTTCCACATGGGCCATGTATCTGCGCTTGCCCTGGATCCACGCGAGGAAAGGCCGCGCGAACAGCGCCGCCACGATGAACGGCGCCGTCATCGCCAGCCCGTAGACCATCAGCAGCGCCGCCCCTTCCGTGACGCTGCCCATGCCGCTGGCCACCATCAGGATCGCCGCCAGGGCCGGGCCCACGCAGGGCGTCCAGCCGAACCCGAAAGCCAATCCCATGACATAGGCCCCGATCACCGTCGTCGGCTCCGCGGTGCTTTCCATCCGCGCCTCGCGGTACAGCAGCGGTATCCTCACCACGCCCAGAAAATGCAGCCCGAACAGCGCCAACACCCCCGCCGCCACATAGCTCAGCGGATCGCGCCACTGCGCAAAGGCCTGCCCAAGGGCGGTGGCCCCCATGCCCAGCAAAACGAAGATCGTGGTGACACCCAGCGAAAACATCACCGCCGAGATCACCAACCGCTTCTGCGCCCCCGGCGCGATCGCGCCATCGCCACGCAGCTCGGTCATCGACAACCCCGCCATATAGCACAGGTAGAACGGCACCATCGGCAGGATACACGGCGTGAAAAACGACAAGAGCCCCGCAAGTGCCGCGCCTGCATAGGAAATATCAAGCATCCGCGAAGCCTCTTGTTGTCATCACATATTCAAATTAAGTTGTATGTGCATGCAACGTCAATCGGTGTTCTCAATGATCGCTCGCCTTCTCGCCACGACTCTGGCCGCGACATGGCTGTTTCAGGCCGTGGCAGCCCAGGCCGTCGAACTGGTGATGGTTGAACAGGCCGGCTGCTATCACTGCACCGAATGGAAAAAGACCATCGGTCCGATCTACCCCAAGACCGCCGAAGGTGCCTATGCGCCCCTGCGCATGGTGTCGCGGGCCGATGCCCCGCCCCCGGGCGTGACCTTCGCCCGCCCCGTCAACTTCACCCCGACCTTCATCCTTGTCGAAGACGGCCAGGAACTCGCGCGCATCGAAGGCCACCCCGGCGAGGATTTCTTCTGGGGCCTTCTGGACATGATGCTGCGACAACATACCGATTTTGCAGACCCGGTGAAAACGAACTAGACCCTGCCCAGCGCGCAGGGCCGATGCCCAGTATGAAAGAGAGTGGAAATCCCGACGATGGCTCTTCCGGTTTTTGACACCTCCCTCAGCGAGGCCGAGATGGACCGCATGGTCGAGAACGCGACCAATGCCTCCAACTTCCTCAAGGCCATCAGTCACGAAGGCCGCTTGATGATCCTGTGCCACCTGGTCTCGGGCGAGAAATCGGTGACCGAACTCGAAGACCTGCTCTCGGCGCGCCAGGCCGCCGTGTCCCAGCAATTGTCCCGCCTGCGCCTCGAAGGGCTGGTGGTGCCCCGGCGCGACGGCAAGGCGATCTATTACCGGCTCGCGGATGAACGTCCCCGCCGTGTTCTCGAACTCGTTTATGAGCTATTCTGCGCTCAGGATGCGGAATCAGCGCGGCCTTGACGGGAAGGCACGCTTCCGCATCGGGAGGAACGCGCCATGTATGAATTTCTAGGTGACAACACGCTTGTGGCCCTCTTTGGGCTTGCCTCGGGTATCCTGCTCGGCCTGGCCGCGCGGCTCGGGCGCTTCTGCACCATGGGTGCGATCGAGGACCTGCTCTATGGCGGCTCGTCGCTGCGCATGCGGATGTGGATCCTTGCCATAGGCGTCGCGGTCATGGGCACCTTCGCGCTGTCCGGCGCCGGGATGATGGAGACCGAACGCTCGTTCTATCTCTCGATCCGGTGGATGCCGCTGGCCTCGATCCTGGGCGGTCTGATGTTCGGCTACGGCATGGCCCTGGCGGGCAATTGCGGCTATGGCTGCATCGCCCGGCTGGGCGGCGGCGATTTCCGGGCCTTCGTGATCGTCGTGGTGATGGGCATATCGGCCTATGTGGTGCTGCACGGGCCGCTGGCCTATCTGCGCAACTGGGCCTTCATGCAAGAGGGCGTGACCGGGCTTCCACCGGGGCTGGTGCACCTGGTCTCCTCTCAGACAGGCCTGCCGCTCGCCCCCCTGGGCATCGCCATCGGGGCGCTGATCACGCTTGGCGCGCTGGCCTCTCGCGATCTCATCAGCGCGCCGAAATCGATCTTCTGGGCCGCCATTGTCGGTCTGGCGATCACCGCCGGATGGGCGGGCAGCCATTGGGTGGCCACCACGGGTTTCACCGCCATGCCGGTGGTCTCTCACAGCTTCTCGGCCCCGGTGGGCGAAACGCTGCTCTATTTCATGACCGCCTCGGCGCGTGCGCCATCCTTTGCCGTGGGCTCGGTCGCGGGCGTGGCGACCGGCGCTTTCATCGGCTCGCTGATCAAGGGCCATTTCCGGTGGGAAGCCTGCGAGGACCCGCGCGAGCTGCGCCGCCAGATGACCGGCGCCGCCATCATGGGCGCAGGCGCGGTGCTGGCGATGGGCTGCACCGTGGGTCAGGGCCTGTCGGCGTTTTCGGTGCTGGCCTATTCGGCGCCGGTCACCTTCCTTGCGATCATCGCAGGCGCGGCGCTTGGCCTGCGCCAGCTGATCGAAGGCTTCCAACCCGCCGAGTGACGCGCCATGCGCTCCCGCGCGGCAGCCCGTCAGGGCTGACAAGCCCCCCCCGGCTTACACCTTCTCCTGCGTGTAGGCGCGCAGCTCGGTGCGCGCCACCTGCCGGCGATGCACCGCATCCGGCCCATCGGCCAGCCGCAGGGTCCGCAGATGCGTCCACATCGCGGCCAGCGGCACATCCTGGCTGATGCCCTGCGCGCCGAACATCTGCACCGCCTCGTCCACCACCTTCAGCGCAACGCGCGGCGCCACCACCTTGATCTGGTGGATCCACGGCGCCGCCGCGCGGGCATCGCCCCGGTCCATCATCCACGCCGCCTTGAGGCACAACAGCCGCGCCTGCTCGATCTCCATGCGGCACTCGGCGATGATGTCGTAATTCGCGCCAAGCTGCGCCAGCGGCTTGCCGAACGCCTCGCGCGCCAGCGACCGGCGGCACATCAGCTCCAGCGCCGCCTCCGCCTGCCCGATCGCGCGCATGCAATGATGGATGCGCCCCGGCCCAAGCCGCCCCTGCGCGATCTCGAAACCGCGCCCCTCGCCCAGCAACAGGTTGTCCGCCGAGACGCGCACATTCTCGAACCGGATATGCATATGCCCATGCGGCGCATCGTCATGGCCGTAAACCTGCATCGGGCGCAGCTTTTCGATGCCGGGGCTGTCGGCGGGCACCACGATCATCGAATGGCGCTGGTGCTTGGGCGCGCTGTCATCGCCGCTGCGCACCATGACGATATAGACCGCACAGCGCGGATCCCCCGCCCCCGTGGCCCACCATTTCTCGCCATTCAGGACATAGTCGTCGCCCTCCCGGACGCAGGACATCGCGATATTGGTGGCATCCGAACTGGCCACATCCGGCTCGGTCATCAGGTAAGCCGAGCGGATCTCGCCCTCCAGCAGCGGCGCCAGCCAGCGCGCCTTCATCTCGTCGGTGCCGTAGCGCTCGAACACCTCCATGTTGCCGGTATCGGGCGCATTGCAGTTGAACACCTCCGCCCCCATCGGCGTGCGGCCCATCTCTTCGGCGAAATAGGCATATTCCACCGTGCTCAGGCCATGGCCCTTGTCGCTGCCCGTCAGCCAGAAGTTCCAAAGCCCCCGCGCCTTGGCCTTCGCCTTCAATCCTTCCAGGATCTCCGCCTGCCGTTCGGTATACTGCCAGCGGTCCCCCTTGCCGATCTCGGCGGCATAGTCCGCCTCCAGCGGCATGATCTCGTCGCGCACCATGGCCCGTACCTGCTCCAGCAGCGCCCGGGTCTCGTCCCGCATGCCAAGGTTCATCTCCATGCCCTCATCCTCCCTTTGATGCCGCGCCGCGCGCCGCCTTGCGCCAAGGGATAACCGCCCATCGCGGCAAGCACCAGCCCCGCTCCGGATCAGCTCCGCGTCGCGCGCCGCATCGCCCTTTCCCCGGCGGCTCTGCACGCTAGACTGATGCGCATGGACGCACCCCTCTTCATCGGCTCCGAGATCTATCGCGGCTCCAGCTACGGGGCCCGCCACCCGCTGTCGATCCCCCGGGTGCCCACGGTGATCGACCTTTGCCGTGCGATGGGCTGGCTGGGGCCCGCGCAATACCGCACCAGCCCCCGCGCGCGCCCCGCCGCGCTGACCGCGTTCCACACCCCCGCCTATGTCGCGGCCCTGCAAGAGGTCGAGACGTCGGGCCATGTCAGCCCCGCGATCCGCGCGCGCCACGGTCTGGGCACCTTGTCCAACCCGATCTTCCCCGAGATGTTCCGCCGCCCCGCCACCGCCGCCGGCGGCTCGCTTCTGGCGACCGAGCTTCTGTCGCAGGGCGGCGCCGTCTACAATCCCGGCGGCGGCACCCATCACGGCATGGCCGACCGGGCCTCGGGCTTTTGCTATCTCAACGATCCGGTTCTGGCGCTCAAGGCGCTCTTTGCCCAGGGCCTGACCCGGATCGCCTATGTCGATATCGACGCGCATCATTCCGACGGGGTCGAGGCGGCGATGGCCGGCACACCCGGCCTTCTGATGATCTCCACGCATGAGCAGAACCGCTGGCCCTTCACCGGCGCGCTGCAGGATACGGGCCGGGGCACGGCGTTCAACCTGCCCCTACCGCGCGACAGCCATGACGACGACGCCGCCTTCGCCCTGCACGAGCTGATCCTGCCCGCGCTCTCGGCCCATCGCCCCCAGGCCATCGTCCTGCAATGCGGCGCCGATGCGGTGCTCGAGGATCCGCTTTCTCGGCTGGCCTGGTCCAACAACGCCCATTTCGAATGCCTGCGCCACATCGCCCCGCTCAGCCCCCGGCTTTTGCTGCTCGGGGGCGGCGGCTACAACCCCTGGAGTGTCGGACGCCTCTGGACCGGCCTCTGGGCCACGCTCAACGGTCACGCGATCCCCGATCGCCTGCCGGGGCCGGCTTGCGATGTGCTCTCGGCGCTCAGCTGGACGCGCAAGGGCAACACCCCGCGACCGGCGCATTGGACCACGACGATCCGCGACGCGCCCCGCAACGGCCCCGTGCATGAGACCGTCCGCTCCGGCGTGCAGGCGTTGCGGTCGCGCCTCGCGGCGCATGTCTGACGCACATGTCCGACGCGCCCGCCTGCCCCCTTGCAATCCTCCCCGATCCGGGCGACCTCTGGGACCAGACCGTTTCCACCACAACACGGACCCCGCCATGACCTCGCGCGACCCGCTCCCCGATGATCCCTTCGCCATTCCCGCCGACACGCTCGGCATGGACCCCGCCACCATGCGCCGTCTGGGCCACAAGGTGGTGGACATGGTCGTCGACCGGCTCGAGCGCCGCAACACCGAACCCGTCATCACCACCGGCGATGCCACGGACCTGACGGCGCGCCTCGGCGGCCCTTTGCAAGACGCGCCCTCCGATCCCGATGCAGCCCTCGACCTGCTGGCCGAGGTGGCCCTGACCAACATGCAACACGGCGATCACCCGCGCTATTTCGCCCGTGTGCCCGGGCCCGCGGCCTTTGCCGCCACGCTTGGCGACTGGCTCGGCACCGGCTTCAACACGATCTGCGCCAGCTGGGGCGGCGGCTCGGGCCCGGCGGTGGTGGAAACCACCGTCTGCACCTGGATGGCCCAGATGCTGGGCCTGCCCGCGCGCACCGAAGGCGTGCTTCTGTCGGGCGGTTCCATGGCCAATTTCACCGGCTTCTGCGTCGCCCGCTCCGAGATCGGCACGGGCGTCGCCTATCTCACCGATCAGACCCATGCCTCGCTGCCGCGCAACCTGCACCAGATGGGCCTTGCCCCCGACCAGATCCGCATCCTGCCCTCGGATGACGCGCTCCGCATGAGCGCCGAGACCCTGTCACAGGCCATCGCCGAGGATATCGCCGCAGGCCGCCGCCCCATGATGGTGGTCGCCACCGCCGGCAGCACCAATACCGGCGCCACCGATCCTCTGGACGCCATCGCCGATCTCTGCGCGGCGCATGACATCTGGCTGCATGTCGACGGCGCCTATGGCGCGCCCGCCGCGATCACCGATCAGGGCCGCGCCACCCTGACCGGGCTTTCGCGGGCGGATTCCGTGGTGCTCGATCCGCATAAATGGTTCTTCCAGCCCTATGATGTCGGCCTTTGCCTCGTCACCCGCCCCGGCGCGCTCGAGCGCTGCTTTTCCATGAACCCCGAATACCTGCGCGACGTGCAGGCCACCTCGGGCGAGGTGAATTACGGCAATCGCAGCCTCGAACTCAGCCGCCGGTCGCGCGCGCTCAAGCTGTGGATGTCCCTGCGCACCCATGGCGCGCAGGCGTTCCGCGATGCCGTCCAGCGCGGCATCGAGCTGGCCGAACTCACCGAAGCGCACCTGCGCCAACACCCCGACACATGGGAGGTGATCACCCCCGCCCAGCTTGGCATCGTCTGCTTTGCCCATCGCGGCTCGGACGCCGCCGATCATGCAGCCCGGGCCGCCCGCGTCTCGGCCTCGGGATTCGCGACGCTTTCGTCGACCATGCTCAAGGACCGCTCGGCGCTCAGGCTCTGCACGATCAACCCCTTGACGACGCAAGACGATATCACCCGGACACTGGACATGCTGGCCGCGCCGCTCTGACAGCAAAAGCCGACCGGCACGCCCCTTGCCGCCGGTCTATTTGTCGATGGCGATCTTGCCCTGCGCCACGATGCCCGAAACCGGTTTCGGCTCGGGATACGTCAGCGATGGTGTCAGGGTGCTCATGTCGATATTCTGCGCCGTCGCGGATACTCCAAAAAACACGAATATGGAAAATACTGAAAAAAATGATCTAAAAGTCATGGCTTGGCCCCCAGCTTGTGAACGGTAATGTTCGCAACAGGGATCTTGCCCAAGGTGCCTCAATAAAGTTTCAGTCTATCACAGAAAACGCGCCCCCGACAGACCCTTCTGCGTGCGCCCTGCCCGCCTGCCGCAAGGGTCGAACGGCATCGGGTGCGTCCCTATCCGCAAGGTCGGAGAGGGTTTGAGACACTTTTGGCTTACCCCTGCCAAACTTTTGATTTTTTTGGATTAAAATGATACTCGCCCTTGCGTGTCCTGGCTTTTGATTTCAAACAGCGCCCATGGAAACAAAAGACACATACCAGGTGCGATTCAGCAATGTCTGACACGTTCGACATCACGCATGGCCCCTCTTTCGATAATGGTGAATTGGTCAATGCCGACGCCTTGCGATCCGCATGGTTGAAAGAGATCGAGGCGATCATTCTGGCCTCGCCGGACTCGCCGAAGCACCTGGCTTTTGTCATCGCGGGGCTCCGTGTGGCGGCGAAAGTCAAATCGCTCGACAAGATCAGCATCACGGCGCTGGCAAAAATCTCTGGCTATTCACGCGCCACGTTCTTCCGCGATTATGGGAAATTCCACGAATTCGCGATGAAATCCTACCAGCAGACATGCGACGCTTCGGTGCATGTCTATGCAAAGCAGCTGGCAGAGCGCAGTCTCTCGCGCACGCAGTTCGTCGAACTGTCCGGGGCCATTCTGTACGGTGCGAACGTGTGCATTCCCAATGACGTCGTGGCCCAGCTATGGCAACGCGAAGACTGCGCCCATCTCGATTTTCACCCCCATCTGCGGCAGGTCGCGGCGGTGATGACAAGATATCTGCGCAACAACGCGGCAACCGCCTCTTTGCGGTTCTCGGACCAGGAAATGCTGGAAGCCGTTTGCTCGCTGGATCGGGACATATTGATGTCCCGCCTCGAAAAACGCAGTGAATTTCCATCCGAACGCCAATACAAGCGCCTCAAGGCGTTCTTGCACGGCTTCATCCTGCTTCATGAAGAACAGTAAGGCAGGACCGAACGCCGCCTGACCCGCGTCGTGCGGCGGAAACGCGGCTCCCCGACATGGGAAACCGCCCGCGTATCTTGTTTGTGGACAATGTCAGCCCGTCGAATTCCGGGCCAATGGCGGCCCGGTTTCAGCGTCTTGCGATCAAGCGCGACGACACGCGTCGCCCCCCCCCCGCAAGCCCTACCAACGATCTGCGCTGGCAGGGCCATGCGTGGTCCTTGCCGGTCTCAGCTTTCCGGCAACGTGTAGGTAATGATCTTTTTGGCAAGGCCATCACTGCCGCTGGTATGATCACGCGTCGATCCCTCGATCCCCAGCTGATAGCTCCCGCGGATGCCGGCATAAGCGCCAGTCCCCCCGATCACCGCGCCATGATGAATGTTCGACGCATCCGATGACGGCGTGTGATCGATTTCCAGCAGGTCCATGGCGTAAATGGAGCCGCCCTCAAGCAACATCTCGATCGTGTAGGACCGAACGCTCGTGCCTTCTTCGGGGTCGATATGCACAATGGTCGCCTGCGAGAAATACTCCCCGATGACAGTGCCATCCGGACCGTCCAGCAACGCGCCGTTGCGCAAGAAAACATCCCCGACGGAATAGCCCTCATCGCCCGTATCGAAGATGTTCGGTGCCTCGAGGTCAGACCAGACTGTCAATTCAAGCTGTTCGGCCGACGCGGCCAGCGAACTCAAACTCAATGCTGCAGCACCAAGCGCGGTAAGAAGGGATTTCACATCTGTCTCCTTGTAAAGTGAAATTGCCCGCGCAACCAATCCCGGGAACGGGCCTGCGACAATCACGCTGAGACTGAGATCGACAAGAAAAGACAAGTATCTGTTATAGTTGTCTTTATTTGCGATAAGCCCATCCATGATGACCCGCCGACCAAGGGCAGGATCATCTTGTCCGGCAGATGGGCGCCCGCCTCCATACGGGGCGTGATCGCACGGCGGCTCTGACCCGCCGCTCTTTTCGGTGCCGCCCGATCCGGCTGTGCCCCGCATGCATCCCCCGATGATCTCAAAATAAACCAAATATATCAGCACCTTGCTCCGCCCTCGCAACGATCGTTCCGTAGAAGTTGCCGACACGTGCCATTCTCACTACCCGTTCCCCCGAACGCGGCACCGCCATGCCGATGACCAAGACCACGCCCAAGGGAGACCGAAAACCGATGACGAAAGACATTTGCGAAAAAGGCCACAAACAGACAGCGCAGGCAGTTCGCCGGTCTCAGCCCGTGCTCGCCGCCCTCATGGCCGTCGCTACGCTGACGTCGGGAACAGCGACAACCGCCCTTGCCGAGGGCTCCGCCCGCGACTGGGCTGGCCCCTATGCGGGCATATACCTGGGCGTGATCGACAACGAGACCGATTATGATTACACCGGCCAGGTCTTCGGCAATCCCTTCGAAGGCACCGCGACCAGCAGCGACATCGAGATCTCGGGCGGCCTGCAAGCGGGGTACAACTGGGCTGTCTCCAGCCGCATGGTGGCCGGACTCGAGCTCAGCTACGGGCTCTCCGATTCCTCGGACAGAGCCACCGACGTGCGGCCAGCGCGGGCCGGCCTCGCGCCCTCACTCGGCGTAACCCACACGCTGACGACCCTTGGCTCGGTTCGTGGACGGTTGGGCTACACGATGGGACAGGGGCTGGTCTTCGTGACCGGCGGCTTTGCCTTCGGCGAACAGGAAAGCGATATCACGGTGCAACCGGGCAATCGTATCGCCTCCTATCGTGACGACGTGACAGGCTGGACTGTCGGCGCCGGGTTCGCCTACAAGCTGACGGAGACCATGTCGCTGCAAAGCGAATACGCGTATACCGATTTCGGATCCGAAGATCTCTACAACCGGGTCTATACATTCCCCGTCCCCGCATCCGCGAATCTCTCGGCCGAGGGCCATGTCCACCAGATCAAGGTCGGGCTGAACTTCCACTTCTGATCAAGAACCAAGGGGCCTTGGACCGACCCCAAGGCCCCCTGCCCGTCACGTCAACGCCGCAAAGGAGACCCGCCTGACGCGCACCACGGCTCTCAGGCACCGCATGGGCCTTGCGCCCAGGGGAGATCGCAGATGACTAAACCCGCTTCGCTGGCAGCGTCCCTTGGTCTTGCCGTCTCCCTGGCAGGCGCAAGCGTCGGCGCAGAAGACGCCCCCGGCGTCCCTGATGCCGTCATCGCGGCACAACGGGCCGCACTCGCGCGGGATGCAGCGGATGGCGAGGTGGGCCCGCAATCGCCCCGGGACCTGCGCAACCGCAGCGGTGAAAATCCGGCGGTGTTTTCCATCGCACCACCGCGCACCCGGATGCACCTGTGCAACATTCACCTTCACAGCGGGGCCGAGCACAGGGGAGGCGACTTCACCAAATTCCTCGGCAATGGGGACGGTCAGGGTTTTGGCACCGGATATGCCTATGACGGTCAGCTGACGGATGCCGAACTTGCGCCGCTGGACAGGCCCGTGGGCTCCGGCCACGAGGGGCTATTGGCGCCCGGCGACACGATCGAAGTCCATTATGTACACA
>Ga0189287_100080_pt1 | contig 98324 bp, 90 predicted proteins | sample UW86minimetaG_FD_130319 | JGI IMG/M metagenome (GOLD analysis project Ga0189287, IMG submission 130319) | Marine microbial communities from the Costa Rica Dome - UW86 mini metaG | ecosystem: Environmental > Aquatic > Marine > Oceanic > Photic zone | place: Costa Rica: the Eastern Pacific...
GACGTGGTTATCCTGCTGGATTCCATCACCCGTCTGGCTCGCGCCTACAACACGGTGATTCCGTCCTCCGGCAAGGTCCTGACCGGTGGTGTTGATGCCCATGCCCTGGAAAAACCCAAGCGCTTCTTCGGCGCAGCCCGTAACGTGGAAGAAGGTGGAAGCCTGACCATCCTTGCCACGGCGCTGGTCAACACCGGTTCCAAGATGGACGAGGTTATCTACGAGGAGTTCAAGGGCACCGGCAACATGGAAATCCACCTGGATCGCAAGATTGCCGAGAAGCGTACATACCCGGCCATCAACATCCGCAGCTCCGGTACGCGCCGCGAAGATCTGCTGATGAGCGAGGCGGATATCCAGCGGGTCTGGATCCTGCGCAAGCTCCTGCACTCCATGGACGACGATACCGCCGCCATCGAGTTCCTGCTGGACAAGCTCAAGGACACCAAGACCAACGACGAGTTCTTCCAGTCCATGAAGCGTCGTTGATCTCTTCCTAGCTAGGACTAGCGCCTCTGGTTTTGGGGCGGGCAGAGCCGGGGAGAACCTCCCCGGACACGCCGTGAACCCATCCCTGGGGGCTCGGCATTGCCATCCCTGGCAATGCACGGTCCGGGGAGGTTCTCCCGGGATCCGCCGTTCATGCCACGTGCGCGCAGCTTGTTCCAACTGCTTTAAAGCAGTCCAGCGACCACCGATCTCCGTAGTACTGGCATATCTGAACGGAGTAACCGATGAAATACAACGACCTGCGAGACTTCATTGACCAGCTGGAGAAGCTGGGTGAGCTGAAACGCATCAGCGTTGAAGTCGACCCTCATCTGGAAATGACCGAAATCTGCGACCGTACATTGCGGGCAGGTGGTCCTGCGTTGTTGTTTGAAAACCCCAAGGGCTATGACATGCCAGTGCTGGCCAACCTGTTCGGGACACCGAAGCGGGTAGCGTTGGGCATGGGGCAGGATAACGTCACGGCGCTTCGGGACATCGGTAAGCTTCTCGCGTTTCTCAAGGAACCGGATCCCCCCAAGGGTTTCCGCGATGCCATCGAAAAACTGCCGCTGTTCCGGCAGGTGATGCGCATGAGCCCCAAGGTACTGCGTTCCGCGCCCTGCCAGGATGTCGTGATCGAAAAGGATCAGGTGGACCTGTATCAGATTCCGGTGCAGCATTGCTGGCCTGGCGATGCCGGGCCGCTGGTGACCTGGCCACTGGTGATTACCCGTGGGCCCCATAAAGAACGCCAGAACCTGGGCATCTACCGGCAGCAGGTCATCGGTCGCAACCGTCTGATCATGCGCTGGCTGAGTCATCGCGGTGGTGCCCTGGATTTCCAGGAGTTCCAGAAGAGCAATCCCGGCCAACCCTATCCGGTGGCTGTGGCCCTCGGTGCCGATCCGGCGACCATTCTGGGGGCGGTGACGCCGGTGCCGGATACGCTGTCGGAATACGCCTTTGCCGGGCTGCTTCGCGGCAGCCGGACCGAGCTGGTCAAGGCGGGGCTGAGCGATCTGCAGGTGCCGGCAAGCGCCGAAATCGTGCTGGAAGGTTTCATCTACCCGGATGACATGGCGCCGGAAGGACCGTTCGGTGATCACACCGGTTACTACAACGAAGTGGACCACTTCCCGGTATTCACCGTAGAACGGGTCACTCATCGCCGGGATCCGATCTATCACAGTACCTATACCGGTCGCCCGCCTGATGAGCCGGCGATTCTCGGGGTGGCCCTGAACGAGGTCTTTATTCCGATTCTGCAGAAGCAGTTCCCGGAGATCGTGGATTTTTACCTGCCACCGGAAGGCTGTTCCTATCGCCTTGCAGTGGTGACCATGAAGAAACAGTACCCCGGCCATGCCAAACGGGTGATGATGGGGGTATGGTCGTTTCTTCGGCAGTTCATGTACACCAAGTTTGTGATTGTCACGGATGACGACGTGAATGCCCGTAACTGGGAAGACGTGATCTGGGCGATCACTACCCGGATGGATCCAACCCGGGATACCACGCTGGTGGAGAATACGCCCATCGATTACCTGGACTTCGCCTCGCCGGTATCCGGCCTGGGTTCCAAAATGGGGATGGATGCCACCAACAAGTGGCCGGGCGAGACTACCCGGGAGTGGGGTGAGCCGATCGCCATGACCGAAGAGGTGAAAAAACGCGTCGACGAGCTGTGGGATGCCCTGGGCATTGAAAGTCCGGCATCGCGCCCCGACTGATATGGGCAGTGAACATCGGGCGGTGCGGCTTTGGCCCTCTGGTATCGCCTTCAATGCGGCGTCGCAGGCAGACTTGCTAGGCGCTGCTGCGCGGGCTGGCGTAGCGGTACCGGCAGCCTGCCGCAACGGGGTATGTGAAATCTGCGAGGCCCGGTTACTGAAGGGCGCCGCGCTTAATACCCGAAACCAACAGACTATAAAGATCGGTGAGCGCTTGATGATGTGCCGAAGCATCGCGCTCACGGATCTGGAACTGGAGATATCCGCCGTTATGGCAGCTGGAAACAATCAGCCTGGCAAGTTTCAGGCAAAGGTCGTGGACGTAAGGTCGATCAGTCACGATGTCTATCGCGTTGAGCTGCAGCTTCCGCGGCGTCGGGAGCTGTCGTTTCATGCCGGGCAATATCTGTCGGTCAATCTGCCTGATGCTGACCCCTGTTACTTTTCCATCGCCAGCAGTCCATCGGACCAGAATATCGAGCTGCATATCCAGGCGACCCCCGAGTGGGTGTCAGCGCAGAAGGTGATTGATGCCCTGACGTCCGGTGGCGACGTAACCGTGGAGCTGCCCCATGGCAAGGCCTGCCTGGCGTCAGTGCCGACCAGGCCGCTGTTGCTGGTGGCTGCCGGTACCGGCTTTGCCCAGATGAAGAGCCTGGTGGATTACCTCCGGGAAACGTCCTACGACCAACCGGTCAAGCTGTACTGGGGAGTTCGTCGGCACGAGGACATGTATCTTCGCGCCCTGGCACAGCAATGGCAGGACGAGTGGCCCCGCTTCACGTTCCTGTCGGTGGTGGGAGATGACGAGGATAATGACTGGGCTGGCCATCACGACCAGCTAGTTCGCGCGGTTCTGGCATCCGGTATGGACTGGAAGAATGTGGAGGTCCATGCCAGCGGTTCGCCCACCATGGTGTACACACTAATGGATGCTCTGGTAGATGCGGGCCTGCCCGAAGAGGCGTTCTTTTCTGACGTGCTGGAGTACGCCCCCCGTTCGTGAAGCAGCCTGTGTAGTCGAATAAAAAAAGGGCCAGATGAGACGTTCATCTGGCCCTTTTTCATTACACCCTGGCGCTAAGCCCTCGGCATTGGCAGTTCCGGCAGCCCGTTATCCTTGGCCAGCCCCTGCATCAGCAATTTGACGCTGGCTTCTTCCTCGCCCATGTGGGCATTCAGGCGGCTTAGCTCCGCCAGTGCCTCCCGGCTCCGCTTCAGCCGCAGGCTGGTCTCGAAATATTCACGTGCCTTGCCCCAGAGTTCGTTGCGAAGGCTCAGCCGTCCCAGGGCCAGCAGAAGCTCGGGGTTGTTGGGCCGGTCTTTCAGCCATTGTTCGGCCAGCAACAACTGTTCATCCGGTTTCTGGCCCTTCACCCGCCCGTACAGATTGATCAGCTCATCGCTCCAGTGGTTGCGCAGCACCTTGCGCAACAGGGTTTCGGTCTGTACCTCGTCGCCAAGGCTGGCAAGCAGGCGGGCGTAGTCCCTTATGGTGTATTCGTCGCGACGCAGGAAGCCCGGCAATTCGTCCCAGAGCCTGGTCAGCGGTTCCAGGGATGCCTCGGGATCCTGTTTCTGCTGGCGCCGGCAATCTTCCGCGGCACGCTCCAGCAGGTTATGCCAGACCTGGCGTTCCAGATCATTGAGTTCCGCTTCCGAGAGCACGCTGCGTTTGCGAAGTTCAGGCAATAACCTGGACAGTTCGCGCCAGTCTTCCAGGCGCAGATAGGTGTTTTTGAGCAATTTCAGCACAAAGGGGTGATGGGGCGACTGTTTGCGAAGGCGAACCAGCGTGGCCAGGGCCTGTTCAAGGCGGTTGCCTGCCAGTTGCAGCTGGGCCTGGGTAATACCGACGGCCATGTCAGAGCCGGGGGTGCTGTCGAAGGCCTTGCGAAGCAGATCATCCACGGCCTCGTGATCACCGGTCTCGAACGATGCCTGGGCGGCGGCAAGATAATTGATCAGGGGCGTGTCGGCATGGCTTGCGGAGGATGTCAGCAGTTTGCGGGCCCTGGGCCAGTTGCCTTCGGCCAGCGCCAGCAAACCCTGGGTGGTCCGGCGTCGGGCCCGGCGTTCATTTCCGCGGGCAATCCAGCCCGCCACCAGGCCGGTGCTGGTTCTGAGTCGGCGGATAAGGTTGATGGTCAGGACGGTCAGCACGATCAGGGCCACGATCAGGCCCAGCCCCACCCAGAAGTTGGTTTCGATCAGGTAATGGCCAAGGCTGATCCGGATGTAGCCCAGATCATATTGCAATCCGAGGGACAGGCCGGTGCCAATCAGCAGCGCCAGCAGAACGATCAGTAACAGGCGAATCATGAATCACCGCCTCCATTACCATCGTCGGCGTTGTCCTCGCCATTACCGTTGTTGGCATTGAGGCGTCCGGCCAGCCGCTCCTTGAGCAGGTCCAGGGACTGACTGATATCCGGCAGCTCCGGGTCCACGTTCTTGCCGGCCAGCTCAGCCAGGGTTTCACTCAGGGCGGTGACCCGGGGATTGCTTGCGTTGTACCAGTCGTCAATGGTGGTTCGGGCCTTGGTAAGGGCGCGCTCATACAGCGGCTGGTTGCCCCGCAATACCGCCATCTCTGCCTCTTCCAGCATCAGCTGTAGGTTCAGTCGGGCATAGGCGCTCTGGTCGGGAGAGAGCAGTGGCTTGACCGGCTCGTCCATGCGGCGCACAACCACCACCTGCATCAGTGTTGCTTTCACCTTGTTCCAGGCTTGTACCACGGCGCCGGGTTCTTCGCCGGTTCCAGCGCTTTCCCCTTCTGCAGCGCTGACGACAAAGCCGGGCGCGTTCTCACTGATCAGGGCCTGGTCGGTAAGCTGGTGAATGCTGTCGATGGCCGCTTCCAGTGTCAGGTAGAGTCCGGTGCGATCAACGCCGGTCAGGCCCTTGAGTGCGAGGATTTCGCGAGCCAGTTGCTGGCGAACCGGGTAGACACCGATGTCGTCGGATTCAGTCAGCACTTCGTCGGCCGCTTCCAGGGCCGACATGGCTCCGCGGATGTCTTTTTCGATCATCAACCGCTGATTGGCAATGCGCAGAAGGTATTCCGCCTCGGCCAGCAGCCAGTCCGTGCGTGTGCGGTTTCCGGCTTCCAACAGTTCACGGGCATTGTGGTCGATCTGGCGCTGCTGGGTGGCAATCAGGTCTCGCTGGCTTGCCAGTTTCTCTTCGAGGGACTGCAGGCGCTGGCTTTGCTGGCTGCCGCGGTCGCCATAGAGATCTTCAAGCTGGGCGGTGTCCTGCTTCAGGCTCTCGATTGTCTGCATGACAGCCTGGTGGTTGTTCCACTGTTGCCAGCTCCAGAGCGCCAGGGCGATTGCGATGATCAGGGCGAGAATGGCAATCAGCCATACCGGCCAGAGTTTCTGGCGAGCAGGCGGTTCCTTGGAAACGGTTGCGGGCAGTTGATTCGTTGTCTCTGTCACGGGCGTCCTTACTTGGCTTTTCCGGAGCCACCGTCCCGGCCGGCAAGTTGCGCTGCAACCGTGGCCACGATGTCGTTATCGGCAAGGCTTCCTGGTATACACGGATTTAGGAATCCCGCTGCCCGGGCCTGTTCGGCAACCCGATCTGCGGGAACAATCAATAACCTATCGTATAGATTATGGCCGCTATTCGCACATAGTGCGATGAGATTGTTCAAGGTTTCGCCCGACAGGGCGACGATGGCCTCCGGAGCAAAGGTATCGAGGGTGGCCCGGATCCGCTCCGGCGCGTGGTCAGGGCGAAAGCGGCGGTACAGGGGCAGCAGGGTCACGCGGGCGCCCCTGGCTTCAAGGGTTTCGCGGATCAGTTCGCGTCCGGTTTCCCCGCGAGCGAGCAGAACCCGCTCATGCTGGAGGTTTTGCAGTGACGGCAATGCCAGTAGTGCCTCGCTGGTCCAGCCCTCGGGCGGCCGCCGCGGGCTGAGACCGTGTTCCGCAAGCACGGCTGCGGTGCCGGCACCAACGCCATACCAGCGGATGCCCATGGGCACCTGGGGCCACCAGGTGTCCACCTCTTCCAGCAGCAGCCGGGCGGCAAACGGGCTGACTGCGATCACATGGGAAAATTCATCCAGGCTCAGAATGAGTGTGCGGCGCTCGGGCGTTTCCGGCAGAGGTTCCCGGTCAATCAGTGGCAGGATATGTACATCGGCACCGGCTGCACGAAACCGGCTGGCCAGGCGCGAAGCCTCGGGCTCGGGCCGGCAGATCAGAATCCGCCGGCCGTTCAGGTCGGGCTCAGGTTGGTGTGTGGCCATAGATTTCAGCCAGCACCTTGTCGGCTCCGAGAGCCAGCAGATCCTCGGCCAGTTCCCGGCCCAGACGTTCGCCTTCGGCCCGTGGCGCGCGGCCTTCGACCCGGAAAATCTGGGTGCCATCAACAGCGCCCACCAGGCCCCGCAGCCAGATTGTATCGTCGTCTTCAAGAAGCGCGTACGCCGCGATTGGCACCTGACAACCACCTTCCAGCCGACGGTTCAGAGCCCGTTCGGCGGTGACGCGATCCCAGGTGTCTTTGTGCTTCAGGGGTTCGAGCATGGCCAGCAGATCCTGGTCATCGACCCGGCATTCAATGCCCAGGGCGCCTTGGCCGACCGCCGGCAGCGACAACGTGTCGGGCAGGCAGTAGCGGATGCGCTCGTGAAAGCCCAGACGCTTAAGCCCGGAGCTGGCCAGTACAATCGCTTCGTATTCGCCGGCATCAAGCTTGGCCAGCCGGGTGTTGACGTTGCCCCGCAGTACGCGAATCTCCAGGTCCGGGCGGTAGGCCCGCAGCTGGGCCTCCCGGCGCAGGCTCGCAGTGCCAACCACGGCGCCGTGGGGCAGGGCGTCAACGTTGTCATAGTGGTTGCTGACGAAGGCATCGGTCGGGTCTTCCCGTTCGCAGATCGCCACCAGCCCCAGTCCTTCCGGGAATTCCATGGGCACGTCTTTCATGGAGTGGACGGCCAGGTCTGCGCGGCCGTCCAGCATGGCTTCTTCCAGTTCCTTGACGAACAGGCCCTTGCCGCCGATTTTGGCCAGAGGCACGTCCAGGATCTTGTCGCCCTGGGTCTTTATCTTGACCAGTTCCACGGTGATGTTGTCGTGCAGCCTTTCCAGCTCGGCCTTAATGAATTCCGCCTGCCACAGCGCAAGGGCGCTGCTGCGGGTTGCAATGCGAAGGGTACGTTTGGACATGACACTCACTGTCGGTTCGGAAAAATGTCCGCCAAGGTTACCTTGTAGCGGCAGAAAAGTCCCGCAGCTCCCGCCTCAGGCGCGCTGCTGATTCAGCCCGGCTGATGTTCCTGAAGCCACTGGCGGACATTGCTGGCATGGCGGCGACTGACCGGCAGTTCGCCCCGGCCTTCCCTCAGGGCGACCAGGTTGTGGCCATCCGGCGTCCGTCTCAGTGCCTGGATAAAGCGAACCCCCACCAGGGTGTTCCGGTGGATCCTGAGCAGGGTGCTCGGGTAGCTGTTTTCCAGTTCCTTCAGCGTGTAGTCACACACGGTTTCGCCCCGGGCGTGATGGATGGTGACGTATTTTTGATCTGCCTCGCAGTAGAGGATTTCCGACAGATCGATCAGCTCGGTGCCGCGGTGAGTGCGCACCGCCAACTGTTCCTGGCTGTGGGCAGCCTGGCCGTTGAGTGCCTGCAACTGTACCCGGTTGACCCTGCCGGCCCGGGCCAGGGCCTCCGCCAAGGCCTCTTTGCGAACCGGTTTGAGCAGGTAGGCGATGGCCTGCACGTCGAATGCCTGGATAGCGTAGTGGTCGTAGGCCGTGCAGAAGATCAGCGCCGGTGGATTGGCCAGCTGGCTAAGTCTGCTGGCGGCCTCCATGCCGTCCATGCCCGGCATCCGGATATCCAGCAACAGTATGTCTGGCTCCAGTTCCGCCACCTGTTTCAAGCAACTGTCGCCGTCTGCAGCTTCGCCACAGACCCGATACCCCGGAACCGCCTCCACCAACCGGCGGATGCGTTCCCGTGCCAGGGGTTCGTCATCGGCGATCAGGACGCTGCGGGTATCAGTCATGTCTTGTCTCGGTTCCGTTGGTCAGGGGTTTATTGTTTTCGGGCGCTCTGCTCGCCGGCCTTCCGTCGCGGCAGTCGCAGGGTAACCGTGTACACATCGTGCTGGTGGCTGTGTTTGAGCACCGCCGGCTCACCGAAAAGCGCCCGTAGCCGTGACTGAATGTTGGCCAGCGCCATTCGGTTGCCGTCATGTTGCTGGTTATTCTGGTCCGGCTTTGGATTCTGTACCAGCAGGTAGACAAATTCGCCTTTGGCCTGGGCTTCAATCCTGACGGTGCCACCGTCCGGGCGCGGCTGGATACCATGGTAGATGGCGTTTTCCACCAGGGGCTGCAGTGTGAGCGGGGGAATGGCCTGGTGCTCCAGGCCTTCTTCAATCTGCCATTCCAGTTTCAGGCGGTCGCCCAGGCGCAGTGCTTCGATGGCCAGGTAACGCTGGCACAACGCCAGTTCCCTGGATAGCGGGATCAGCTGGTCGCCGGTGCGAAGGCTGGCGCGAAACAGTTCCGAAAGATCCAGAACGGCTTCTTCGGCCCGCTCCGGATTGATGGCAATCAGGCTGGCAATGGTGTTCATGCTGTTGAACAGGAAGTGCGGCTGAATGCGGGCCTGGAGTGATGCCAGATGCGCCTGCATCTCCGCTTCCCGCTGCTGTTGCCACTGGTGCTGCAGGTAAAAATAACGCAGCACCATGAGGACGATCAGCAGTGCCAGCAACATTTTCTTGGCCACGCCCTGCCAGACAGCCACGCCGTCCTGGGGGTGGAGGACGCTGTCTGCAAACAGGCTGAAGGCGAGCACATCCAGCAGCACAATGGCGACGATGGTGGTTGTCGCACCGGAGACGGACATCCGTGCAAGCCGGGAGCGCAAAAGGCAGATCAGGGCGGCACTGGTGAGGGTGGTCCACTGCACGAACAGCGACAACAGCCCGAAGTAATTCCAGTCGATCCAGCCCCGCTCCGCCTGCACGATGGCGAGCACCAGAACCAGCAGTTCACTGGTGACCAGCAACAGGAACACGGCCCGTACCCGGCACAGGTCCGGAACGAAGAACTCGCTCTCTGTCACACCTTTGTCCCCGTTACGGGGTGTCTCCTTTACCCGGGTCAGAATGGTATACTCCCGCCACGTTCAATGTACCCAGCTCCCGCCAGATGATGCCGGGCTGTCAGCAGGAAAGATAGACCATGACGGATCAGAAAAAGTCTGACCAGACCACAAGCTCTGAAAAACCCTGGGGCGGGCGCTTCAGTGAACCCACCGATGCCTTTGTTGAAAAATTTACTGCATCTGTGGGATTTGACCAGCGCCTGTACCATCACGACATCACCGGTTCCATTGCCCATGCCACCATGCTGGCCGAGGTTGGCGTGCTTACCACCGACGAGCGGGACCAGATCATTGAGGGCCTGAAAGGCGTCAAGGCAGACATCGAGGCCGGCAACTTCCAGTGGTCGGTCAGCCTTGAAGACGTTCACATGAACATTGAAGCACGCCTCACCGACCGTATCGGTATTACGGGCAAGAAGCTGCACACCGGCCGAAGCCGCAACGATCAGGTGGCAACGGATATCCGTCTGTACCTGCGGGACGAAATCGACGTGATTGCCGAAGAACTGAAACGCCTGCAAACGGGTCTGCTGGACCTGGCCGAGCGTGAGGCGGATACCATCATGCCCGGTTTTACCCATCTGCAGACTGCCCAGCCGGTCACCTTCGGGCACCACTTGCTGGCCTGGTACGAAATGCTGGTCCGCGACGCTGAACGTCTGCAGGATTGCCGCAAGCGGGTGAACGTGATGCCCCTGGGCGCGGCTGCGCTGGCCGGCACTACCTATCCCATTGATCGGGCAATGACCGCCCGACTGCTGGGCTTCGACCGGCCCACCGAGAACAGCCTGGACTCTGTCAGCGACCGGGACTTTGCCATCGAGTTCTGCAGCTTTGCGGCACTGCTGATGACGCATCTTTCCAGGTTCAGCGAGGAGCTTGTGCTCTGGACCTCCGCCCAGTTCGACTTCATTGATCTGCCGGACCGGTTCTGCACCGGCTCGTCCATCATGCCCCAGAAAAAGAATCCGGATGTGCCAGAACTGGTCCGGGGCAAGACCGGTCGTGTCAATGGCCACCTGATCAGCCTGCTGACCCTGATGAAAAGCCAGCCGCTGGCCTACAACAAGGACAACCAGGAAGACAAGGAACCACTGTTCGACACGGTTGATACCATCAAGGGCTGTCTGAAGGCCTATGCCGACATGATTCCGGCCATTCGCTCCAAAGCGGACAACATGAGAGTGGCAGCCAAGCGCGGTTTCTCAACCGCTACCGATCTGGCGGATTACCTGGTCAAGAAAGGCGTGCCTTTCCGGGACGCCCACGAGATCGTGGGCAAGTCCGTGGCGTTCGGTGTGGCTGAAGGTCGTGACCTGTCTGATATGACCCTCGAAGAGCTGCAGCAGTTCTCCGATCATATCGGCGCCGATGTTTTCCATGTGCTGACCCTGGAAGGTTCGGTCCAGGCCCGTGATCATCTCGGCGGCACGGCGCCGGATCAGGTGCGTGCGGCGGTCGGTCGGGCCCGCAACCAGCTGGGCTGAGCCGGCGCGCTCAGCGGGGCGAAACGGTTAACCGCCAATTCGCCCCGTAGCGAGGTCTACCGCCGCCGGCGTGAGTTCGTCCAGTGGCTCAGGTCTGCATAGCCGGTAGCCCTGTCCGTAGTGAATGCCCAGAGTCCGGACCTTGCGAAGGGCATCGTCGCTTTCGATAAACGTGGCCACCGTCACTTTGCCGGCGGCCTCGGCAATCCGGTGCAGTGCTTCCAGCATCACCTGCTGCACCGGGTCCTCCTCCAGCTGCTGAACCATTCTCCGGTCCAGTTTGATGATATCCACGGGTAATCTCGCCGCCAGGCTGTAGCTTTCCACCGATGCGCCGGCACCGTCCAGGGCGACGCGGAAGCCTGCCCGATGCAGGGCATCGCACAGCACGGCCACGTCGTCGGGATACTGGGTGGCGTGGGCCTCACGGATTTCCAGGCAGAAACAGTCCGGGGCAAACGGGGATTGGTTCAGGGCATCGGCCATGAAGTCGGAGAAGGTGTCATCCAGCACAGTTGCCAGTGACAGGTTAAATCCACAGTACTTCAATCGGGGTTCCAGCAAGGGCTGGTTACCGAGCCATTCCAGGGTTTGCCGGATCACCTGGCGATCCAGGCGCTTTGCCAGGTCAAACCGTTCCGCAATGGGGAGGAAATCGTCGGGCAGGAGTATCGCCTCATCATCCGACGTTGTTGGAATCCGGCAGAGGATTTCGATGTGATCGCCCCAGGTGGGGCTGGCCACCGGCCTCATGGCCTGGTATTCGAGAATCAGCGACTGTTTGTCCAGCGCTTCGCGGATCTGCTCGACCCGTTTGCTGGCGACTGAATCGTCCGTCTGGTTGGCAACGGCCTTGGCTGCGTGAACCCGGTTGCGTCCGGAGGTTTTGGCGGTGTGGCACAGGTCCGCAGCCTGGCCCAGAAGCTGCTCCGGATCCGCGGGGACGTCGTTGTCCAGAATCAACAGGCCGCCCGATGCGGTGGTCTGGAGGCTGTGACCCTGCCAGTCGAAGACAAAGTCGCCGATCAGATCAAGGGTTTCCTGGGCAATCTTGCGGGCCCGCGCTTCCGGGCAGTTCTCGATCAGAAGGGCGAAGGTGTCGCCAGCGAGGCGGGCGAGGGCGTCACGCTGCCGGACGCGCACGCCGAGGTTGCCGGCCAGCTCCCTGAGGTAGCGATCACAGGTGCCGCTGCCAGCAAGATCGTTAAAGCGTTCGAATTCATCCAGATCCAGGTAGAGCAGGCTGTCGCAGGATTCCCGACGGGTTTTCTGCTCCAGGGTTCTTAATACCCGAGCGATGAATGCCTTTCTGTTCATCAGGCCGGTAACTGGATCGTGACGTATCCGGTATTCCTCACTGGAGGCGTGATTCAGCCTGGGCTCAATGCGACGGGCGACGTGCACCGCGCCGGTGATTTCGCCCTGGTCGTTGGTCAGGCGCTGGTAATGGAATTCATGCACTGGTAGCTGGCGCGACTGCTGGGCCATGGGCATCTCGACCACGAAGTTGTCACGTTCGAAGGCCCGGTGCCAGAGCCGTTCCATCAGCCTGCGTTCGTTCGGGAACTCCTGAAGCAGGTCGCTCAGGTTGTCGCCTGCCTCCGGGCGCCCGCCAAAGGTTTCGGCAAACTGTCTGGCCCAGGCGTCATTGAAGTGGAGCAGGTTGAACGAGAGATCGACTGCCACAACCAGATCGGAGGTGGCGCTGGTGACCGCTGCGAGCATGGTGTTTGCGTGCTGGCGAGCCCTGTCGAGTTTCATATCGGCGGTCCGGTCTACCAGGGTGCCGCCGAGTCCGGTAATCCGGCCGCCCTGTTTCAGAGCCCGACAACTGAGGGTCACCCGCCGATGGTTCTGTTGCGAGGTAACAATATCGAGATTGAGGGAAAATGCGTCTCCGGTTCGGAGGCAGCGGCGGAACATGGCCCGAACCCTGGCCTGGCCGGTCTGGCAGTAGAAAAGCGCCTGTTCGGGCGTGATTTCGGCGCCCGGTCTCAGCTCGAGAAGCTGGAACATTCCCTCGGTCCAGGTCATTTCATTCGTGCGGGTGTCCAGTTCCCAGATCCCGAAACCGGCACTGCTCTCCGCTGCTCGCAACAGACGGGAATCCCTGCTTGAGCTGTCGCACAGGGCAATCGTGGCACTCGCCGCCTTGTCGGAATCCCGAACGTCGAGTCGCAGGCTCAGGCAGGCGGTGTAGAAGAAACCTTCCTTGTGCCGGAAGGTCACCAGGACGTTCTGGCCACGCTCGATCCGGTGGCGGTTTGCCGGTACAAAGGGATCATCCTGGCGAGATGCCAGGATCCGGTGCACCGGTTGGCCTTCCAGTTCGCTGCTCTCATAACCGAGCACCGTCTCGGCCTGGTGGTCAGCGAACAGTACTTTTCCTTCATCGTCGATGCGTAAAACGGTCTGGCGCCCGGAGGTCGCGGACTGGTCCGAACGGTAGCGGCGAATGATGAATTCTTTCACAGCGGGTAAGCCTCGCGTGTCCTGCAGCTTTTATTTTTTTAAAGGTTTTGCCACGATGCCGACATCATACTCATACTGATGCTGAAAAGAACCTCTCTGCGGAGCCGCCTTGACCGCCCACGTTGCCCCGATTTCCCTCGACTTTGAGGAGGGAATAGATCGCAAGACCCTCCGTCGCCTGAGGGACCGGTTTCTGCTGGTCAATCAGCAGCGCTGGAATCGTGCCCACTCGGCCCTGTCCTATCGCCAGCAAATGGTGCTGGAGATTCTGCCCCTGGTTTTCCATCTCAACCATCCGGCCCTGCCCGGTTACCTGGACAGCGATTGCCCCTATGGCCTGAGCAACTATCAGCCGTCACCGGCCACGATCAATGCCGCTCGTCGACTGGCCCGGACTTTTTCGCTGAAGGATGAAGGCAAGCGCAAACCGGATCTGGACGCCATGTTCCTGATGGGCAGCCCGGGAACCCTTGGCCATTCCGTGGCCAGTGACCTCGACGTCTGGCTCTGTCACCGCAGTGACCTGCCCGAGCGGGGTATCCGCTGTCTTGAGCGCAAAGCCGCGAAGCTGGCCCGCTGGGCGGAATCTTTCGGTGTCGAACTGCACGTATTCGTCTTCTGTGCTTCGGATTGGCGGGCCGGTCGGCAACGGGTAGAGGTGACCGGCGAGAACTGTGGCAGCGCCCAGCATTTCCTGCTGCTGGACGAGTTCTACCGGACCAGCATCCATCTGGCCGGTGCCTGGCCCATGTGGTGGCTGATTCCTGCGGAGCGGGAGGAAACCTACGATGACTGCATGCGCAAGCTGGTGGATTACCGGTTTGTGCGCGCCGATGACTATATCGACTTTGGCCCGGTGCCGGCGATTCCGGAGGAAGAATTCCTTGGTGCTGGCGTCTGGCAGTTGTACAAGGGGATTGATGCGCCCTGGAAGTCGATTCTGAAACTGCTTCTGATCGAATGTTATGCGCGGACCACCGGTGAGGCTCTGTTGTCCAGCCAGTTCAAGCGGGCTGTTTTCCGCGGCGAAACCGATGCCGACCGTCTGGACCCCTACGTCATGCTCTACAATCGGCTGGAGGGCTGGCTGACCGGGCCGGAAGTGGCGTCGAGGCTGGACCTGATTCGCCGGAGCCTGTATCTGAAAGCCGGATTGCCACTGACGCGGTCCGAGGTCTCCGGTGAGCAGTGGCGTGCCCGCCTGCTGCGCCAGCTGGTGACAGGTTGGGGCTGGAGTGAAAACACGCTGGCGGAGCTGGATGATCGTCAACGCTGGCGGGCAGAGGATGTCACCACCCTGCGTCGCACCATCGTCAACGAATTGACCCACGGTTACCGCCTGCTGTCGAAAATGGCCAGGGAGCATGGCCAACGCGCCGCCATCAGCGCCAACGATATCAATCTCCTCGGCCGCAAGCTTTATGCCGCGTTTCAGCGCAAGGCGGGCAAGATCGAGCAGATCAATCCCGGGCTGGCCCCGTCGCTGGCGGAGGAAAACCTGGCGTTTCATCATCAGTCCGAGCAGGGCGGCGACGCCGACGGCTGGCTGCTTTACCGGGACCTCGAAGACCCGGCAGACGCTTTCTGGCAGCCGGTTATCCGTCGCTCCGGAAATCTGGCGGAACTGATGGTCTGGTGCTATTGCAACGGTCTGCTGACCCGCTCGACTCGGCTGAATGTGCGGTCGGGCACCAGTATTGCCTCCGTCAGCGAGTTGCGTGAAATGCTTGATGCCCTGTCTGCGTTCTTGCCATTTCCGATTGCCCCGGCGGAACGGGAAGCGTTGTCCCGGGGCGTCCGGCCATTGAGGAATCTGCTGTTGGTGAACGTCGGCATTGACCCTCAGGCCCACCTCACGGAAAAGGGCCTTCACAAGCTCAGTTCCCGGCACGATTCTCTGGGCTTTAGCGGCGGGCGGGAGAATCTGGTCATCAGCATCGACCAGATTACTTTCAATAGCTGGCATGAAGTCAGTCTCCAGCATTACGCAGCGGGCGATACACTGATCCAGTGCCTGAAGAATGTTCTCGCCTCGGTGGCAGCCAATCCCGACGAATTGCCGGCCGTTCAGGTTCACTGCCACAACCGTGGTCATGGCTCTGCCATTGCCCGCCGGGTTCAGGAGCTGTTTGCCGATGTCCTCCGGCCCTTTTTTGCCGGAGGTACCGGCCCGCATCCGCTGCGCTATGTGATTGAAATGGATCGTCGCTACTTCCTGCTCCAGTTCAACGGCCTGGAACCGGGGTTTGTGGCACTCGACAGCTTTGAGGCGCTGATGGAGCATCTGGCGCTGCCCCAGGAGCGGTACCTGCCGGTGGTGTTCGATCGTTACGCGTTGCAGGACGAGCCGGCCTTGCGGGCGGTTTGCCTGGCCAGCGAACCGGACAACATCCAGGTGTTTTATCGTATTCTCGGCGATCAGGCCCGGCTCTGGGTCGTTGACGAACTGGGTTCTGTGTTCAGCTGGGAACAGGCGGTGACCAGTCGACGGCATTTGCTGGTGCCGGTACTGCGTTTCCTGGATAACCTGATCGAGCGGCGATTGCTGCGCCATACCGATTCCGCCGGCGTTGTGGCCGGCGTCCAGTGCTACGAGATTGTCCGGCGGGACGGGGCCTGGCGGGCCGAGTACCGGCCGGAGTCGGATTCGGGAGTGCCTCTGCCCGGATTTGAGGTGCAGGCCGTGGGCATCCACGAGGGCGACAGTCGCCTGCGCTTTGACATTTTCTGTGGTGATCAGGAATTCAGCGTCCAGGAGTACGGCGACCAGTTGATTCCGGCAGTGGCCCACTACATCCGCTCCCTCCGACATAGCGATGAGGTCTACCCGGTGTACCTGACCGATATCCACCTGCCCCACGACCTCGACCCCCGGGTGTATCAGCAGGATATCCAGACCAGCCAATACCTGTATTACCGGTCTGTGCTGGAAGATTCCCTGAACCGCCATCTCGCGAGGACTCGCTGACCTCGCGGCCCGGGGCGGGTGTCAGGTATACTGCGCCCATAGTGAACTCAGGGGTAGGTAGCCGATATGCGAGCGTGGACTCTGTCGATCATGACGTTGATGCTGGCTCTGGTTGTGAGCGGTTGCGGTCAGAAAGGTCCGTTGTACCGTGACAGTCAGGCCGCTTCGATAACGTCCGGGCCGGATTCGGCCCAGGAGCAGCCCGATCGCGAAGAAACCCGCGACTAGCGCCATGGCCTCCCGGCCCCGTTAAACGAATCAGGAAACTCATGGATCATTTCAACTACCGCGACGGCGAGCTGTACGCCGAGGATATCCCTGTCTCTGCCATTGCCGATCGTTTTGGCACACCGGCCTACGTGTATTCGCGCGCCACGCTTGAGCGACATTACCGGGCCTATGATGACGCCCTTCGGGATCACCCGCACCTGGTGTGCTACGCCGTTAAAGCCAATAGCAATCTGGCGGTGCTGAACGTTCTCGCGCGGCTCGGTGCCGGCTTTGATATCGTGTCGGCCGGTGAGCTGGAGCGGGTACTGCGGGCCGGTGGTGATCCGTCGCGGGTGGTCTTCTCCGGCGTTGGCAAGCAGGAATGGGAAATGAAGCGGGCCCTTGAAGTGGGCGTGCGCTGCTTCAACGTCGAATCCGATACCGAACTGGACAGGCTCAATGCGGTGGCGGGAGAACTCGGCGTAAAGGCGCCGATCTCTCTGCGGGTGAACCCGGATGTTGATGCCGGTACCCATCCCTATATTTCCACGGGTCTGAAAGAGAACAAGTTCGGGATTGATATTGCCGAAGCGTCGCAGGTCTATGCCCGTGCGGCAGGTATGCCGAATCTCGACGTGAAGGGTGTGGATTGTCACATCGGCTCACAGCTGACGAGCGTGTCACCGTTCCTCGACGCACTGGACCGAGTGCTGGCCCTGATTGATTCCCTGGCGGACCAGGGCATCCACATTCATCACCTGGATATGGGCGGTGGCCTGGGCGTCACCTACAACCAGGAGCAGCCACCACAGCCGTCGGATTACGTGAAAGCGCTGGCCGAGCGCCTGGGTGACCGCAAACTGGAGCTGATTCTGGAGCCCGGCCGATCCATTGCCGCCAACGCTGGCATCCTGGTTACCAGAGTCGAATTCCTGAAGTGCACCGAGCACCGGAATTTTGCCATCATTGATGCCGCCATGAATGATCTGATCCGGCCGGCCCTGTACAGCGCCTGGCAGGCGATTATCCCGGTCAAGCCACACCAGGATGGTGAGGAAAAGGCCTGGGATCTGGTTGGTCCGGTCTGTGAAACCGGCGATTTCCTGGGCAAGGACCGTCACCTGCGCCTGCAGGCCGGGGATCTGCTGGCGGTTCGCTCTGCGGGAGCCTATGGCTTTGTCATGAGCTCAAACTACAACACGCGGAACCGGCCGCCGGAACTCATGGTCGATGGCGACCAGGTGCATGTGGTCCGCCGCCGTGAAACTCTCGAAGACCAGCTCGCACCCGAGAGCTGCCTTCCGGAATGAGCGGGAGCGAGGAGATGACACAGCAACGCCGGACCCAGGGCCCCATGCTTCGATTCACCAAGATGCATGGGCTGGGTAATGATTTTATGGTGGTGGATGCCATCAGCCAGCCTTTTCGTCTGCGCCCCGAGATGATCCGCGAACTGGCCAACAGGAATTTCGGAATTGGCTTCGATCAGTTGCTGGTGGTGGAGCCGCCCGGGCTGCCGGATGTCGATTTCCGCTACCGCATTTTCAATGCGGACGGGTCCGAGGTGGAGCAGTGCGGCAACGGTGCCCGCTGCTTCGCCCGGTTTGTCCGGGACCAGCGACTGACCAACAAAAAGGTCATCCGCGTCCAGACCGCCAAGGGCGTGATCGAGCTCCGTGTCGGCCGGGAAGGCATGGTGATGGTCAATATGGGCGTGCCCGAGTTCAATCCGCCGGCCATTCCGTTCGCCGCCGACCGTCGAAAGGATGTCTACACCGTGGATGTGGACGGCCAGACAGTGGAACTGAGCGCCTTGTCCATGGGTAACCCCCATGGTGTGCTGCTGGTTGAGGATGTAGACCAGGCGCCGGTGGAAACGCTGGGGCCCAAGCTCGAGCGGCATCCCCGCTTCCCGGCACGGGCCAACATCGGGTTTCTCCAGATTCTGGATCGTACCCATGTCCGCCTGCGGGTGTTTGAGCGTGGCTCGGGCGAGACCCTCGCCTGCGGTAGTGGTGCCTGTGCCGCCGTGGTGGCCGGCTGCCTGCGAGGCCTGCTGGATGCCCGCGTGGAAGTGGAATTGCGGGGTGGCCCTCTGGTCATTGAATGGCAGGGTGAAGGGACCCCTGTTATGATGGAAGGGCCTGCAACCAGCGTATTTGAGGGGCAGTTGAGGCTGCCGGGTGATTCTGGTGGTCGTCGACGCAGGAGCGCTCGCCCCCATAAACAACGATCCTGACAGCCAGGAGTACTCCATGACAGAACAAACGGCCCGCCAGAAGGCCGGTGAGCTCACCCGGGAAGAGGTGGCGGATTACCTGCGCGCCAACCCCGATTTCTTCATCGACCAGGACGAGCTGCTGCGCAGCCTGACCCTGCCCCACGACAGTGGCCGGGCCATTTCGCTGGTCGAACGCCAGGTGCATCTGTTCCGGGAGCAGCGGGACACCCTGCGCAGGGAGTTGGTAGAGCTTGTATCCATCGCCCGCCATAACGACCGGTTGTTCGAGAAGAGCAAGCGTTTGCTGATGCAGGTGATTGAAGCGCGGACGCTCAACGATATGGCTGCTGCCATTGATGACAGTATCCGTGGTGATTTCGGTCTCGACGCCGCTTCCGTGTTGTTGTTTACCGATGTTGAGCTGCCTGAGGCCTCTCAAGGCGCCCTGCATGTGGTCAGTCCTTCTGCGGCCCGTGAGCGCCTGGGCAGCCTGCTGGAAGGCGAGAGGGCTGTGTGCGGTCAGTTCCGTGAAAGCGAACGGGAGTTCCTGTTTCCGGACCGTGAAGAACCCATTGCCTCGGTCGCCCTGGTGCCGCTGAGGCATGACGAGCTGGTGGGCGTGTTTGCGGTCGGTAGCTGCCAGCCGGGGTACTTTGACCAGAGCATGGGTTCCCTGTTCCTGAGCTACATCAGCGACACACTCAGCCGCCTGCTGCCGCCCATGGTGCAGCGCCACACAGCGGCTGCTCCGGTCACCGACATGGCGACGGAGTCCCGCTAACGTGTCAGAAGCCCCGGAGAGTCCGGCAGTGCCCAATGAGCTGACCGGGCCGCTGGCGGAATTTATCCGGCACCTGGCTTCTGAAAAACGCCATTCTCCAAGAACCTGCGACAGCTACCACCGCGACCTGCTGCGTCTGGCGGACTGGCTGGGCCGCAGTGGATTCGTTGCCTGGCAACGGGTGACCAACCACGACCTGCGCCGCTACGTCGCGACGCTCAGCCGGGAGGGGTTGTCAGGCCGGAGCATTGCCAGACATCTCTCGGCGACCCGCCGTTTCTACCAGTTCCTGCTCAGGGAGAAGCTGGCATCGGATAATCCGGCGCTGGATATCCGGGCCCCCAAGAGTGGCCGCCGTCTGCCTCGCGTTGCAGATGTGGATCAACTGAATCATCTACTGGACGGACAGCCGGACGATCCCCTGGAAGTGCGGGATCTATGTATGTTCGAACTGATGTATTCTTCCGGGTTGCGGCTGGCGGAGCTGGCAAGCCTGGATCTGGATACCGTCGATGTGCGCAGTGGTGAGGTTCGCGTGATGGGTAAGGGTGGCAAGGAACGCCTACTGCCCGTCGGACGAAAAGCCATTGCAGCCATACAGGCCTGGGTACCGTACAGAGCGGCGTTGGCCAATGACGGTGAGGCTGCCCTGTTCGTCAGCCAGCGGGGCGAACGACTCAGCCACCGAAGTATCCAGGCCCGCCTGAGCCGCTGGGGAATCAGCCGCGGTGCCGACCAGAAGCTCCATCCGCACCTGCTGCGACACTCGTTTGCCAGCCACATGCTTGAATCCAGTGGTGACCTTCGTGCCGTACAGGAACTTCTGGGCCATGCCGACATTGCCACGACCCAGGTCTATACTCATCTTGATTTTCAACATTTGGCCCGGGTTTATGACCAGAGTCACCCCAGAGCACGACGCGATCGGTATCATGGTAAAACCAGTGACGAGAGTTCCTGAGACCAGCACGGGTCATCTAGGGGTTTTTCACACATCAACAGTACAGCAAGGATAGGCGGGAGCGCTCCATGGCATCGGATCAGTCCTGGAAGGAAAAATACCTTCAGGAACTCGAGTCTGCAGACAATCGGGAAAAGCAGTGGAAGGCGGAGCGGAATACCCTTGAACGCATGCTGGTGCGCACCAGTCTCGCCTCCGAAGGCCAGACCCCGGAGCTGGATCGGTTGCTGGCTCGCATCCGGAAGGACCTGCGGAAGAACCGGGTAGATGTGGACGCCTGGAAGGACTTGCAGGATCAGATTGATCGCCAGGTCGCCCTGCTCGATGAGCGCCAGTCGGCCAACGACAGGAAGCCTTCCTTTTTCTCCCGTCTGGCGCGAGAGCCAGAGCAAGAGTCCCAGCAACAGCAGCAACAGGTCAGCGCGGAACCTTTACCGGAAAGCAGCGAGCAGCCTGAGTCCCTCCCGGGCAATGAACAGGATATCGAGGACAACGTCCAGCGGTTGCGCATTGCCCGCCGTGTGGGCCAGCTGTTGGGTCAGATGCTTACCCAGGTCTCCCTTGAGCCCGCCGCCGAGGCCCGGGCACGGGCGCTGCAGCAATCTCTGCTTGCCAGTAACGACTGGAACGAATTGCGCGAAGGCCTGAACCACGTGGCTGAGCTGGTCATCGCTGCAGTTACCCGGAGCAAGCGAGAATTCGAAGCCTTTCTCAAACGCCTTGATGAACGTCTGGAGCTGTTGAAGGAACACTTCTCGGCCCAGTCCTCGGCCCAGTGCGGCCGGCTGGATGCCTCAGAGCACCTTGATCGCGAGATCCGCGAGGAAATTGAGCGGGTCGGGCAACGTTTGCAGGAGAGCGATGACCTTCAGGATCTCAAACAGTCGGTCAGTCGTCATCTTGAGTCCATTGGTCAGGCGGTAGGCCGTTTCCGTACCCAGGAATCCGAGCGCGAGCGTGCGCTCTCCGAGCAGCTTGAGGCCATGCAGGAGAAAGTGGCGGCCATGGAGGCCCACTCCGAGCAGATGCAGGAACAGGTCCGTAAGGAGAGGCTCCGGGCCATGACCGACCTGCTTACCGAGTTGCCCAACCGTGAAGCCTGGCAGGAGCGACTGTCATTCGAGTACAACCGCTGGCAACGCTACAGCCATCCGTTGACCATCGGTGTACTGGATATCGATCTTTTCAAACGGATCAACGACTCCTATGGTCACAAGGCCGGCGACAGGGTGTTGCAGCTGGTTGCGAGAGAGTTCAGGGATCGCTTGCGCACCACGGACTTTGTGGCTCGTTTTGGCGGCGAGGAATTCGTGGTGTTGTTCCCGGAAACCGAACCTTCGGACGCGCGAGCAGTGGTGGACAAGTTGCGGGAACATGTCGGCAAGCTGCCGTTCCACTTCCGCGGCGAGCCGGTCACTGTGACCTTCTCAGCCGGCCTCGCGGGATTCATTGCGGGCGACACCGAGGAGTCGGTGTTCGACCGGGCCGACCGGGCCCTCTATCAGGCCAAGGACGCCGGCCGGGACCAGGTGATGATCAGCGACAGTGCCGATGTTCAGTGACGCATCATTGCGTCCAGCTCGTCGATCACCTCCGCCCAGTCGCTGTCTTCCTCCAGGCCTTCTTCCAGGAAGTGAGACTGGCTTTCGGACCAGATGGGAGCATCCTGGATCGCAACTTCGCTCGGCAGGGGCGAGTACCTGGCGACAAAATCCTCAATGCTTTTGGCGTCGGACGCCAGGCCTAGCTGCTCGAACAGAGTACTGAGGGTGTGTTTGCTGGTGTCCATGGACATTCGTCTCCCGTTGGCCGTTTGCCTGAATGAAATCAATGGCGTTTGCAGGTATTGTTCCCTGAAATGTAGCGGAACCCTTAAGGATATCCAGTGAAGGTTACCCTTGCCTTTCTACTATGCTGCCTGTTGGCGCTGTTTCAATCCCCCCTGCGGGCGGAACCGCCGCAAGCATCGCCGGCCCCCGTGCTAGGCAAAGAGGAGCTGACCTGGCTGGAAGGGCAGGACCGGTTTCGTATCGGTCTTCGCAGCGATCAGGTGCCGCTGGTTTTCGATACCGGCAATGGCGTGCTTGCGGGCACCTACATTGACTACCTTGCCCGGCTCTCCGACAAACTGGGCGTCGCCATGGAACCCATCGTCCTGGAAACCGGGCAGGATAGCGGCCCGGTCAGGAGTGAGCTGGCAACCGACGCGGTTCTGACCACCAGAATGCCGGGGATGCCGGTGGTGCCCGGCAAGCGTTTCACCGATCCCCTGATGTCTCTTACCTATGGCGTGTTCGTCAGCGCCGGCGATGCGGCCATCCGGACCCTTGCCGATCTTGAGGGCAGCCGGATTGCGGTTATTGCCGGTGACCCCAACCAATATCCCATGCTGGACCCCGTCGAGGAGTTTACGCCGGTGCCGGTCAGCAACGTCAGCGAAGCCGTCGGCCAGATCCTTTCGGGGCAGGCCGATGCGTTTCTGGCGCCGGTGCCCGTGGTGTCCGATTACCTCCAGTCGGCGATGGTGAATGGGATCGGTCTGTCGGTACTGCTCGATAACAGCCCGGTAGATGTGGTGTTGCGGGTGGATACCGATCGGGACCTGCTTTACCAGGTGCTGAACAAGGCCATTGCCGCAATCGGCCATAACGAGCACCGCACCATCCGCCAGTCATGGCTGCAGGCCGATCAGCCGTCCCTCGAACGAAGTGGCCTGGAGTTGTCCGGGTCGGATATGGAGTGGCTCAAACAGCATCCGGATCTGAAAGTCGCGTTTCGCGCGGACTGGCCGCCGTTTGAATACACCCAGGACGGCCGGCCCACCGGCCTGGTTCCGGATTTGCTGACCCGGCTGGAAACCGAGCTGAACGTGCGGTTTACGCGCACTGTCGCTGGAAGCCGCATGGATGCTGAAGAGAAGCTGCGTTCGGGCGAGGTGGATATTCTTCCCGGCTTATCCCGGACGCCGCGCACTGAAGAGGCATTTCTGTTTACCCGGGCCTATCTGACCGTGCCCATCGCCCTTGCCATCCGGGACGACGGTCGCTTTATCGGCGATCTCCGGGAACTCCGCACGGAACGGGTGGGTGTGGTGAACCGGCATGCGGCCCACGATTACCTGTTGATCAATCATCCGAACCTGGATCTTTACCCGATGGATACGGTGGAGGAGGGGCTTCTGGCGCTATCCAACGGCGACCTGGATGTCATGGTTACCCATATTCCGGCGGTCAGCTACACAGTCGCCCGGCTGGGACTGTCGAACCTAAGGATTACCAGCATCACTCCCTACCAGTACGACCTGCGACTGGCCGTACGCAAGGACAACCCTGAGCTGCACCGGGTGCTGAACAAGGCGCTGGGCAGTCTCGAAGCCAGCGAGACAGAATCCATCTACAACAGGTGGATTCATCTGGATATCGAGCAGGAGACCGATTACACCGTGGTGCGGCGGGTGGTGCTGATCGCCATCCTGGTCGTGCTGATCTTCCTGTACTGGAACCGCAAGTTGTCGCGGGAGGTGGATGAGCGTATCCGTTCGGAGAATGCCCTGCGCCGGAGCGAAGACGAGTTGCGGGCCGCCAAGCTCGAAGCCGAGAGGTTGGCCCGGGAGGCGGAGGCCGCCAGCCTGGCCAAGAGTGAGTTCCTGGCCAATATGTCCCACGAAATACGAACGCCGATGAACGCGGTGATCGGCTATAGCGATCTGCTCAGCAACAGTGTTACCGACCCGCAGCAGCGCAATTACCTGGACGCCATCCGGGCGGGAAGTCGAAGTCTGCTGATGCTGATCAACGACATTCTGGACCTGTCCCGAATCGAGGCGGGGAAAATGCGGTTGGACTATTCCGCCGTATCGGTCCGTCGTCTCCTGGATGATGTTCGCCACATTTTCGATCTGCGGGCCCGGGAGCAGGGCATAACCCTGGAAGTGAGTGTCGACTCGCGAATGCCCGGCGCCATGATGCTGGATGAAACCCGTCTTCGGCAGGTCCTGTTCAACCTGGTCGGCAACGCCATCAAGTTCACCCACGACGGTGGCGTCACAGTTCGGGCAACTGCAAAGCCGCTCAAGAAGCGGTCGGCAGAAGCGGAACAGAACCCGGAAGCGCCAGAGCGCCAGTATTACAAGTTGATCGTCACGGTCAGCGATAGCGGTATCGGCATCCCGCCGGATCAGGTAGAGCGTATTTTCGATGCCTTTGAGCAGCAGGAGGGGCAGAACACGCGGCGCTATGGTGGAACCGGTCTCGGGTTGGCCATCAGCCGGAAGCTGGCCCGTATGATGGGCGGTGAGCTGGAAGTTGAGAGTGAGCAAGGTTCCGGTTCGGTCTTTACGGTGACCTTGCCCCGGGTTGAGGCGACGGTGGAACAGGCGGAAGACGAGGGCGTTCCCAAGGAATCCGACCGGCTGCTGGCCCAGACTCTCAGTATGCAGGAGCGGGGCTGGCTCAGGGAACAGCTCGCGGCGGATTTTGGTGACGAGTGGGAAGCTGTGAGAGAGAGTGGCGATCCGGAGCAGATGAAAGACTTTGCACGCCGGGTGCTGGCCTGGGGCCAGCGATTCCGCTCACGCTCCGTTACCCGTTACGGGGAGAAGCTGCTTGCGGATGTCGAGGCATTCAACCTGGACGCGGTCAACAGTGCTCTTGAGGCCTTCCCGAAGCTGCTCGGCCGCGAAGAGTAAGAGCCGGGTGGGTTACAGACAATCGAACTGCGAGCGACGGTCGAAAGCGACCGAGACCATGTCGTAACCGGAATCCGAGAGTTGGCGGATCAGGTCGCGGTCTTTCAGCAGAGTCATGCAGACCTTGTGCACGCTGGCCTGAAGCTGTTCAGAGGCCATGTCGTTAGAAGCCAGGCGGAAATCCACAATCAGGTATTTGCGCTCGACCGCCGCGCTGGCGGGGATATCCTGTCGTTCAACGCTCTCGTACCCGATATAGGTCGCCTGGGCTTCCGGAAACACCTGGCTCATGAGTACATCAAGATTTTCGGCATGAACAAGCGGTGCCGACAGCAAAAGGGCTGTGGCAGCGAGGCGAAGTGAGCGTGTGATAGTCATTGGAGGCCACTCCCTGGTGACATTCCGGTTAATTTGTAACCAAGTGTAAAGTTTGGTTACCGTTGATTATTGCAGAGTCTGTCGCATTTTGCGTGATATGTGACATTAATTTTTCAATTGTTTGCAGTCTCGATACAGTGACGACCGGGCTTTCGGGCTCCCGGTCCGATGCACGATCAACTATGATGTGGGTAAGACGGACTTAGAGAGGAAAACGCATGTTTCAGCTTGTCTTTAAAGGGGAATGCGTTCCCGGAACGGATCTGGAAACGGCGCGCAACAATGCCAGAACCCTGTTCAAGGCTTCTCTTGATCAGGTTGATCGCATGTTCAGTGGTCAGCCGGTGGTTATTCGCAACAAGCTGGAAGAGGTTCAGGCTGAAAAATACCGGGCCGTATTGAAAAAGCACGGCATGGTAGCTTATGTCCAGCCGATGGCTGACGCCCGGCCTGCTGCCAGTGCGGCACCACAGCCAGCCCCGTCGGCTCCCGCAAGTCAGCCCCGTCCGCAGCCGACGCCCTCTGCGCCGCCGGCGGATGAGCAGCGCCGTGGGGTTCCTGCAACCGAGCCTGGCGATCGTCTGCCGGTGGCGGGCGAGAAGGTGGATACGATACTTTCCGGCTCCGGTCTGAGTCTGGATCCGGTCGGGGTCAACCTGACAGAGAAGACCGAAGTGGAGCCACCAATGTTCCAGCATCTGGACGAGTGGAGCCTGGCTCCGGCTGGCAGTGATCTGGGTGTCGAGCGTGACCTGCCGCCGCCGATGATACCTGACGTATCCCACCTGTCACTGGCGGACGACGACTCCTCCGAGCGGAAATAACCCAATTGTGAGCCAGTGCAACCCCTGGGGCCGGAATGCCCCTCGACTGATCGCCGTCATCATGATTCTTCTGGCACCACTGGCTTCGGCTGAGGAGCGTCCCAAGGTAGGGCTGGTTCTGAGTGGCGGCGGGGCCAAGGGTATGGCCCATGTTGGCGTGCTGCGGGTTCTGGAGGAAATGCGGGTTCCTGTTGATCTGGTGGTGGGCACCAGCGCGGGTTCCGCAGTCGGTGCCCTGTATGCCAGTGGTATGCCGGTCAGTGACATCGAGCAGCGCTTTATCGAGATGGACTGGCTTTCCAGCTTTCGCGACGATCCCGGCCGGGTCTACAAGCCGGTTCGGCGCAAGCAGGATGACTGGCGGTTTCCGGTGGTCCCGGGCATCGGTGTTCGCGCCGATGGCCTGCGTGTCGGCGGCGGGCTGATTGCCGGGCAGAATCTTGGTTTTATCCTCAACGAGCTGACCCACAACGCCGCCCTGGTTGAAGACTTCGACCGGCTCCCCATTCCCTTCCGGGCGGTTGCCACCGATCTCGAGACCGGTGAGCAGGTGGTCATCGGTGACGGTAACCTGTCCGAGGCCATCCGTGCCAGCATGAGTATTCCCGGGGTATACGCGCCGGTGGAACGTGATGGCCAGTTGCTGGTGGATGGGGGCGTCGCCAACAACCTGCCCATCAGCGTTGCCAGGGATTTGGGCGCCGACATCATCATCGCAGTGGATATTACCGACAGTCTGATGGAAACCGACGAGCTGCGGGGCGCGTTTTCCGTTGTCGGTCAACTCACAACCATCATGACCCGTCGGAACACCGACCAGCAGCTGGATCTGCTCGCCGAAGACGATGTTCTGATCCGCCCCGACCTCGAAGGCTACACCTCCGCTGATTTTTACGATGCGCCGGTTCTGTTTGAGCTGGGCGCCAGCTCGGCCCGGGAACACGGCGTCGAACTGCGTCCGTTGGCATTATCCCGCAAGGCCTGGGCCGATTGGCGCGACAGCGTGTCAGCGCAGGACGCGGGTGCGCGTATCGTGTCACGCATCGAGATCAAAGACAGTCGTCGGTTGGCCCGGGACTTCCTCAAGGAACGAATCCGGCAGAGAATCGGAGAGCCACTGGACACCGCCCGCCTGGAAGCCGACCTCAAACGGATCTACGGGCTTGGCTATTACGAGATTGTGTCCTATTCGACCTCGTCTTTGCCCGAGGGAACCGTTCTGACCATCCGCGTCCAGGAGAAGAGCTGGGGGCCGAACTACCTGTCTTTCGGTTTGAGTTATGAGGATAACTTTGACGGGGAAACCCGGTTCAATCTTGCCTCTTCCCTTCGAATGACCGAGCTCAATGCCCTGGGCGGGGAGTGGCAGACCGGTGTTCAGCTGGGCACCGAGCCCTGGGTTCGCAGCCAGTGGTATCAGCCGCTGGATTACGGCTATGAGCGTTTTCTGGTGCTCGGTGGCGAGTACTCCCGGGATACCTTCAGCCTGTTTGATGCCGCCGGAACCCGCGTTACGGAGGTGGATGTGACCTTCCGGAAAGCGGATCTGGCACTGGGCATGGAAATCGGCGGCAATGCCGAAGTTCGCCTGATCTATGCGCGGGGCTATGCCACGGTTGACGAGCAGATCGGGCAACCGGTAGCGCCGGAGGGGTCGGTGCATCAGGGTGGGCTGGCCGTGCAACTGGTACACGACTCTCTGGACGATACTTTCTATCCTCGCGACGGTGGCTTTGCCGGCCTCCGTGGACGTTTTGAACGGGAGGGCCTGGGATCCGACCGGGAGTTCGATTCGGTAACCGGCCTGGCGCTGGGAACCGGAAGCTGGAAAGGCCTGACCCTGACCGGACTGGTCTTCGGCCATGCGGTAACCCGGGGCACTCCCGGAATTGAAAATGCCGTCCGCCTGGGTGGATTCCGCCGGCTATCGGCATACGCGCCGGGTGAGATTACCGGAGACAACGCGTTAATGGTTTCAGCCTATGCCAGCCAGACCTTTGGCGGCCCGCTGCTGCCCTGGTTCGTTGGCGCCGGATTCGAGGCGGGTAATGCCTGGCCCTCTCTGGATGAGGCGAGCTGGGACAGTTCGGTGAAATCGTCCAGCGTATTCGCCGGCGTGGATACCTTCCTCGGCCCCGTTCAGGTGGCCGCGGCGTACAACAACGAAGACAACTGGACGGCCTACCTGAACATTGGTTTCTCGTTCACCCAGCTCTTTTACTGAGTGCCGTCAGGCCGTTCTGCTGCCGGTCTTTTCAATGGCAGTGAGAACTTGCTGGCATTGTTGCAGGGCATAGCGGTGCAGGATGTCTGCCAGGCGATCCTCATCCCGATCCTTGATGGCACTGATTGACTGTTCCATGTGGGACAGGTTGTCCTCAATGACACGATTGCCTCCTTCCTGGAAGGCGACGAAGGCACAGCGCTTTGCCGAAGGCCAGAGGTCATCAATGGCAGAGACAATGAAGTAGTTGTCGGCATAGGCCAGCGATGCCTTGGTGTACTCAATACCCAGCTCCAGAAACGCCATCAGATCGTTTTTCCTGTAGCAGGCCTGCATCTGCTCATACAGGCTCTCCAGCCGGGCCATATCCTCGGGCTGCCAGTGACGCACCAGCTTGCGACCGGTGTGGGTGAGGTAGAGCTCCAGGGTCTCGTACAGGCTGCGCACGAAGTATTCATCCAGCGGGGTCACGAACGCGCCTTTGCGGGGTACGTTGCGGACCAGATGCCGCTTCTCCAGCAGCAGCAAGCCTTCCCGTATGGATCCATGACTGACGTCCATCTGTTTCGCCATGGCGCCCTCGTAGATCCGTTCACCGGAGCGCAGCTGGCCAAAGGCAATCAGGTTTTCGATGTGGCGTGCGACCTGTTCGGTCAGTGTTTCTCTGGGCTTGAAGGCATTCATGGTGATCTGTCGCTACTGCATACTGGCTGAATCGTCCTGGCATAGTCGCACATCGGCTATTCCGGAGCCAGTGGACGGATGGCCTATAGCAGTGGCGCCAGCAGGCGGACGGCCCGGCAACACAGACGGAACAGGATCGACCGATCCTTGTAGTCGCTCTCGATCATCAGGCGGGAATTGTCCAGATCGTGTTCCAGCATGGATTCCACACTCCGGATGAAATGCCTTGCGGTGGTTATGGCGGTGATCTCGAAATTCAATCGCATCGAGCGGTTGTCCATGTTGGCGGTTCCCACCGCCGCGTATCGATCATCCACCAGGATCACTTTCTGATGCATGAAGCCAGGCTGGTAGCGATAGATGCCGATGCCGGTCTTGCAGGCCTGGACGAGGTAAGAGTAAGCCGCCAGGCCAATCAGGCGGCTGTCCGATTTCTCCGGAATCAGGATTCGTACGTCCACGCCCCGAAGCGCCGCCAACTGAAGGGCGTTCATGATCTGGAAATCCGGAACAAAATAGGGCGAGGCGATCCAGAGCCGGGTGCGGGCATTATTGATGCAATTGAGGAAAAACAGTGTGCAGGTTTCCCAGCTGTCCGCGGGTCCTGTTGGCAGCATCAGCACCTCGTCGTCGCCGGGCTGGTTGTCGACCGGCGCCCAGTCGAGGCTGGGAAAATCGTTGCTGGCCCAGTTCCAGTCTTCCAGCCATGCCAGCTGCAGGCCGGTGACGGCCGGACCCTCAATCCGGCAGTGGGTATCGCGCCAGGGTTCCTGGTCCATGGCAGTGCCCAGGTATTCGTCCCCCAGGTTGATGCCACCCACAAAGCCGATCTTGCCGTCGCAGACCAGCAGTTTCCGGTGGTTCCGGAAATTGATCTGGAACCGCCTCCGGCGGATGTTGCCGTTACCGAACGAGGCCACGCGGGCGCCGGCGGCGGCGAGCTGGTTCAGGTACTTGCGCGGCAGCCAGACGCTGCCAATGTCGTCATACAGAAACCAGACTTCCACACCCTGGGCCAGTTTGCGCTCGAGAATTGACTTGATCCGGCGGCCAACCCGGTCTGACCGCACGATGTAGAACTCCAGGAGGATATAGTGCTCGGCGTCTTCCATGGCTTCGAACAGGGCCTCGAACGTGGCCTCACCGTCCCTGAGCAGGGTACATCGGTTACCATCGGTGAACGGCTGCCGGCCAAGTCGGCAGAGCACCTGAAGTTCGTCGGTGAACCGTTCGCTGGCGGGGATGGGTATGGAGGTTGTTTGCTGCTCGAACCGGTTCAGCAGATTGGTCAGGGATTCGTCGCCAAGCCGTCGGGCTTTCACGTAGCCGCCAAACCGATGCCGCCCGAACAGCACGAACATGGGCACGGCCAGGTAGGGCAGGCCGATCAGGGCAATGACCCAGGCAATGGCGCCCTGTGTCGTCCGATAGGTCAGAAGAATACGGTAAATACAGGCAAATGCGCCCAGGTAAACGGCCCCGACCACCAGTGCAACGAGAGACAGCTCGTCCATCAATGCGCTCCCTCATCTGCCCGGTGGCCGTAGGGCCCCGATGTGCCCAGATGCCGTGCCCGGTACTCTGCCGGTGAGGTGCCGGTCCAGCGCTTGAACGCCCGGCTGAAGGCGCTGAGCTCTGAAAAACCCAGCAGAAAAGCAATCTCACCCAGAGCGTACTGGTCGGCCGCAACATACCTGAGCGCCTTGTCCTGGCGAACCTGCTCAACCAGGCCATGGAAGCTCAGGCCTTCCTTCTTGAGCTTGCGGTAGAGCGTCTGGCGGCTCATATGGCATTGCCGGGCAAGGCTGTCAGCATCGATTCTTTCGGTCGCCATCTGCTTCGAGATCAGTCGACGAATCCTGCGGCCGAACGAGCGGCGGCTCTGAAGCCTCGCCAGCAGCGTATTGACCTGCTTCAGAACTGCCGAATACACGTAGGGATTGCGGCGTGGTATCGGGTGCCCCAGATGCCGGCTGTTGAACGCCAGCCGGGTGATACCGCAGTCAAACCGCACCGGACCACCGAGCAGCTTTTCGTATTCCGCGGCGTACACCGGCGCCGGGTGGGCGATCTCCACCCATTCCGCCCGGATGCCCGGATGAATGAAGTGGCGGGTGCGGGTGATGGCCGCAGCGAGGGTCCGGTCCATATCCTGCCGGCAGTAATGTTCGGCCATGTCCGGTTGCCAGCAGAGAATGGCCTGGTCGGCGGTCTGTTCGAAGCTCAGAAATACCGACTCGTTGATCAGCCGATGCAGGCGCACGTATTGGGTAACGGCTTCACCCAGGGTGTCACAGTTGAAAAACACATGCCCGACCAGTCCCATCCGCTCGGGATCCACCACTTTTCCGGCGTGCAGCCCGACAGCGGGATCTCCCGTTACCAGCTCGGCGTGTTCCCACAGCCGGTAATGGGCATCGGCGGGCACGCGCCGGTCCGGGTCGGTGAGCTCCGACATGGCCAGCCCGGTCAGCTGTTCCACCCGTGGCGCATTGAGAACACCCTGGCGTTCCAGATAGTGAACCAGCGCCAGCGTGCTGGAGGCAGCGACCAGGGGTGCGCTGGTGGAGTCTGATTGGGCAGATGTCACGTTGATAGTTAACGACCTGTCATGATGACTGATACAAAATGTCAAGTGGGTGCAACCGCCTGTCAAGGGTTACCCGTGGCTTTAACGATAGCATCAGGGTATCAGGTTGAAGCAATGGAAAAGCAATCAGGAGGTGTTTTATGGAACAGGAAATCTTCGTACCTCATACCGAGCTTGAGCGTAAAAACGTGATTGAGCTTGCCGAGTATCTGAACAGCATCTTCTACTGCTGATCCTTCAGACGTCACGTCTATGACCTTCAAGCCGGGCTTTGCCCGGCTTTTTTTCGTCCGCGGAAAATGACCGCTAATACCGGCACTTGCTCGCAAGACTGGCAGTGGTAATGTATCCGGTCTGAGAACGCAGACCAATCCGGAGAATGACTGCCCATGACTGTTGCGCTGAACCACCGTATTACCGGCGAAGGCCCGCCTCTGATATTGCTGCACGGGCTGTTCGGCTCCCTGGACAACCTGGGGGGTATCGCCCGCCGTCTGGAAGACCAGTGGCAGATTCACGCACTGGACGAGCGCAACCACGGGAGTTCGCCCCACACGGATACCATGGACTATCCGGCCATGGCCGCCGACGTCATCGCCTACATGGACGCCCAGGCCCTGGACAAGGTGAGCCTGCTGGGTCATTCCATGGGTGGCAAGGTGGCGATGCAGGTTGCCCTCCAGGCGCCGGAGCGTGTGGAAAAACTGATCGTGGCCGACATTGCCCCGGTAAACTACAAACCCCGGCACGATGCTATTCTGGAAGGGTTGACCAGCATGGATCTGACCGGTGTGCGTTCCCGTCAGGACGCAGACAGGCTGATGGCAGATTTTGTCGAAGAGCCGGGTGTTCGCCAGTTCCTGCTGAAAAACCTGGAACGGATTCCCCGCGAAGACCAGCAGGAGGGCGGGCCAATGTTCCGGTGGCGGCTCAACCTGCCGGTTATCGATGCCTGCTATGAGCATCTGGCCAGGGCGCCGGAGGGTGATGGCCCGTTTGATGGTCCTGTGCTGTTTCTGAAGGGCGCGGATTCGGCCTACATCCAGGAAAAACACCGGGATGATATCCAGCGACTGTTCCCGCAGGCACAGCTGCGTATTATCCAGGGGACCGGCCACTGGCTGCACGCTGAGAAAGCCGACTCCTTTGCTGCCCTGTGCCGTCGTTTCCTCAGCGCCGATGAATGATGGTGCCCTGCGTAGGGCATTTTCCTGCTCACCGGCCCGTCTGCTAAGGTGGGCCAATCGCTGACACACGGAATGGACATAACAACAGGCGGGCAGATTGTATGAAATGGCTGATGGTGGGTTTGCTGGTTGTCTTCCTGCTGCTTGGCAGTTTCCTGCTGACTCCGTCGCCCGTCGACAGCAAAGCCTGGAACCCGCCATCGCCACCTCCGCTGACCGGTGAGGTTGCGCCAAATGAGCGCCTGAGGCTTGCGGACCTGATCGCCAGGGGCCAGGTATACGGCCCCGAGGACACAGCCGTGAGCGAGGATGGTGTGCTTTATACCGGCACCCAGGATGGCTTCATCGTGCGGGTGTTCCCGGATGGCCGGGTTGAAAACTGGTTGTCCACCGATGGTCGGCCCCTGGGCATGGTTTTTGACAGCCAGGGCAATCTCATCGTTGCAGATTCCTGGCGGGGGCTGCTGTCTATCAGTCCTGAGGGCGAGATCACCGTACTGGCCCGCGAGGCGGAGGGAACGCTGTTCCGCTTCACCGATGACGTCGACATTGCCGATGACGGGCGCATTTACTTCACCGACGCCAGCTCCAAGTTCCATCAGCCGGAATATATGCTGGATCTTCTGGAAATGCGTCCCCATGGCCGCCTGCTCCGCTACTCTCCAAAAACCGGCAAGGCCGAGGTTCTCCTGGCCAACCTGCATTTTGCCAATGGTGTTGCGGTATCTCCGGAGGGCGACTATGTGCTGGTTAACGAAACCTGGAAATACCGCATCCTTCGATACTGGATTCAAGGGCCCAAAGCCGGCCAGGCGGAAGTCTTTGCCGACAATCTGCCCGGTTTTCCCGACAACCTCGCGGTGGATGATCAGGGGCGCTACTGGGTGGCGTTTCCTACCCTCAGAGATTCGAGGATGGACGCCATGCACCCCCGGCCCTGGCTCAAGGATCTGGTGGCTAAACTCCCGAGCAGCCTGAAACCTGCACCACAAGAATATGGTCTTGTGATCGCGTTCGACCGGGACGGTGAGGTTATTACCAGTCTCCACGACACTCGCGGGACCCATCTGCAGGAAATCACCTCGGTGAATCCTCACGATGGCAACCTGTACTTTGGTTCACTTCACAATGATCGTATTGGTCGGCTACCGTTGCAGGCCATTCCGGGTCTGGGGGACAGCAACTGATGCAGCAACACGATATTGACTGGGATTTGCCGGCGCCTTTCACGATCGAGATAGCGGTGCGGCCCGAGGATACCGATCGGCTTGGGCACGCCAACAACGTTGTTTACGTACGGTGGCTGGAAGACGTCAGCTGGGCCCACATAGAAAGCCTGGGTATGACCTGGGAGCTGCACGAGAAAACCGGCAAGGCGATGGCCATTACCCGCACGGAAATCGATTACCTGGCCTCGGCGAACGCCGGCGATCAACTGGTTCTGGGGACCTGGCTCACCGATTATGATGGTCGGTTCCGGTCTGCACGGCAGTTCCAGCTCGTTCGTCCCTCGGATGGCAAGACGCTGGTCAGGGCCGTTTCCACTCACGCCTGTGTTGATCTGAAAACCCAGCGGCCTGCCCGTGCGCCCAAAGAGTTCGCCGAGATTCTCGGTTCCGCTGTGGTAGCCGGAGGCAAAGGGCTGTAGGTCACCCGAGGTCTTTTGTGCTTTACTTCAGCTAATCTTGTTCAAAGCCAATCCCGTTTAACCTGTTGTCCGGAGATCTTCATGGAAAATACTGCCGATCAGAACGCTGAAGCCACGATGCGCCATGTGATCTACGATCGCTTTGGTGAGCGTGACGTCCTGCAAGTGGTTTCGGCCGATGTGCCAGTCCCCGGAGACGATCAGGTGCTCGTCAGAGTGCACGGTGCCGGACTTAATCCGATCGACTGGAAAACCCGGAAGGGGCTTGGTTTCGCGGCGCGGCAGATCGAGAATTCGTTGCCATGGACGCCTGGTTACGATGTCGCCGGAGAGGTTGTCGGAGTGGGTGCTAACGTGACCACCCTTGCCCCCGGTGACCGTGTCATGGGCATGGTCGGATTCCCGGCCGGCGGTGGCGGTTATGCGCAGTATGCCCTGGCCGCGGCCGATGAACTGGCCATCGTGCCGGAAGAACTGGACCTGGTGTCTGCAGGTGCCTTGCCCCTGGCGGCACTGACCGCATGGCAGGCTCTGTTCGAGATGGCGAAACTGGAGTCGGGGCAGAAAATCCTGATCCACGCCGGCGCCGGTGGCGTGGGCCATTTTGCGGTGCAGTTTGCATTGGAGCGCGGTGCCCATGTCATTGCAACGGCCTCGGCCAGTAAACGGGATTTCCTGGCGGAACTCGGGGTCCACGAGGTGATTGACTACCGCAACACGGATATCGCCGAAGAGTGCTATGGTCTGGACGTGGTACTGGACCTTGTTGGCGGTGATACCGGCAAACGCTCCCTGCACACGCTCGGCGAACATGGAGTCCTCGTGACCATCCCGACGGTTACCGCCGACGAGATCATCAGTGCTGCCGAGGAAATGGGTTTACGCGCCCATGGCATGACTGTGCGTCCCGACGTATTTCACCTGGATGAGATTGCCGAGCTGATTGAGGACGGTGACGTCAAGGTGCACATCGAAAAAGCGTTCGCGCTGGACGATGTCGCGCAGGCCCACGAACTGCTGGAAGGCGGGCACGTGCGCGGCAAGCTGGTGCTAGATTGTCGATGAGGGTTCCTGATCGGCCGGTTGATCCTGGCTGGCCGATGGTTCTCCTCCCTCTTTCTCCTTGCGCTCCTTGCGGGCCTGGGGCGGTACCAGGCTGATAAGGATCCAGTCGTTTTCCGGTTTCAGGTCTTTCATGCTGCAAACCGGGGCGACGTGTTCCTTACTGTCGAACGTGAACAGCACCAGGGCCTGGTTCTGGTATTTGTTCAGGAACTCCTCGTAACCGAATTCCTCGCTCAACTGGGTGGTCTTTACGGTGTAGCCCTGGCTCACCAGACTGGCCAGCTTGGCGTAGCTGACGCCATCGAACAGGCCCCGGGTCATCTGTATTTTTTCAGCCGTCTGATGCCGGGCCTTCTGGTCCTGATCACCTTCGGCCAGGCTGAACACGCACTTGTTCCCGAACCAGTCCAGGAAGTGGTACGTGGCCAGTGAGTTCATGTGCTTGTACGGGGAGATCACCAGCAGCTTGCCGATGCCTGTCAGGTCCAGATGGGTCGAGGCATGCTCGGAAACCGGGTTGCCGAAGTACACCTGCAGGTTCTCCATGCGGGCCTGACGGACGTTTTCCCAGTTGGTGTCCGCCAGGGTCACGGGCACCTCATACTTTTTCAGGGCCATGCCAATCATTCGGGCCACCGGATTGGCGCCCAGGATCAGGAAGCCGTATTCCGCTGGTTCCGCGACCTTCAACAGGCGGGCCACCGGCCGTGCGGTGAGGCTCTGCAGAGTAACGGTGGCGATAATCAGCATAAACACCAGGGGTACCAGGGCGCCGGCACTCTCATAACCCAGCTTCTGCAGCTGGAAAGCGAACAGCGCTGACACCGCGGCGGCGACGATGCCCCGGGGGGCGATCCAGCTCAGAAATAGCTTTTCCCGCAAGTTCAGGTTGGTGCCGATGGCCGACAGGAAAATACTCAGGGGGCGGGCTACCAGCATCAGCAGGGCCAGCACAGCCACCAGGCCCCGACCCAATTCGGCAATTGCCGCAAACTCAACTCGCGCCGCCAGAATAATGAACAGGGCGGATATCAGCAGAACGCTCAGGGATTCCTTGAACTCGAGGATGCTCTCTATGGGCACCTGCTTCATGTTGGCCATCCAGATGCCCATGATGGTCACGGTCAGCAGGCCAGACTCATGGGCCAGTTCGTTCGAAATGGCATAGACGCCGAGCATGAAAGTGAGTGTGCCAGCGTTATGCAGGTACTGCGGAATCCAGTGCTTGCGCAATACGATGCCGTTGAGATACCCGGCCACGGCACCGATCACAAAACCCACAGCCAGGGTTTTTCCAAAGATATACAACGAGTGGCCAAACACGTTGCCCTGGCCCCAGGAGACAATCCCCTCGAATACCAGAACCGCCAGCAGAGCGCCAACGGGGTCAATGATGATGCCTTCCCAGCGCAGTATGTTGGCCAGTTTCGAATCGGGTCGCACGGAGCGCAGCAGCGGCGCGATAACCGTCGGGCCGGTGACAATCGAGATGGCGCCAAACAGCAGGGCGACTGCCCAGGAGACATCCAGAAGCCAGCGGGCAGCCAGGGTGCCGATGATGCAGGTGACGATAGAACCGACCGGAATGAGGTTGCGGACCATTTTGCCATGGCCCCGTATCTCCTCGTAGCGCAGGGTCAGGCTGCCCTCAAACAGGATGATGGCAACGGCCAGGGAAATAACCGGAAACAGCAGATCGCCGAACACCACTTCCGGTGCCAGAAAACCCAGAACAGGCCCGGCCGCAATGCCACCCGCCAACAGGAAAAGGATGGCGGGCATACGCACGCGCCAGGCAAGCCACTGGCAGAACAATGATAAAACGCCAATGCTGGCAAGAAGCAGGACAGTGCTGACTGGCATAATGGTTTCAGTTCCGTTGATCTATTGGTTGGCGCGCCGGGCAATCCGGTTCAGGAGTCGGGAAGCCGCAAATAAACCGAAGCTGGCGGTCACCGGGCTGGCGGCGCCAAAGCCGGAGGCGCAATCCAGGCGCACCGGACCGTCGGTGGCCGGTTTCTGCAGGCACACTTCCCCGTCTCCGGCAGGATACGTCAGCTGCTCGAGGGAGTATACGGCCTCAATGCCAAAGCGCCGCTTTGGATTCCGGGAAAAGCCATATTCCCGCCGCAGAAGGTTTCGAACCTTGGCCAGCAGTGGGTCCTGGGTTGTTTTGCTGAGGTCTGCCACCTGGATCTGAGTGGGGTCGATCTGTCCGCCTGCGCCGCCTGCACAGACCAGAGGAATTTTCCGGCGCTGGCAGTGGGCAATCAGGGCGGCCTTGGCTTTGACGCTGTCGATGGCGTCGATCACCCCGGTCATGTCTTCGGTGATCAGCTCGCTGACGTTCTTCGTGGTCAGGAAGCCGAAATGCACCCGAATGTCGGCTTCCGGGTTGATCGCCCGCAACCGGTCTGCCATGGCGTCGGTTTTGGTACGGCCGTACTGGCCTTCCAGGGCGTGGAGCTGGCGGTTGGTGTTGGACACACAGACATCGTCCATGTCGATCAGGGTGATGGTACCAACGCCACTTCGGGCCAGGGCTTCAGCGGCCCAGGATCCGACCCCGCCAAGACCGACCACAGCAATATTGGCGTGACGAAAGGCTTCCAGGGCCCGGCGCCCGTAGAGTCGTTCGATGCCACCAAAGCGGAAAGCGTAATCGTCGGCGTTCATGGTGTCCCCGTGCAGGTCCGGTCGCAGACCGGACAGAATCAAAGATCGCAATTGTAACCCAGTGACCGCACAGACAAAAAAGGACCATAAAAAAAGCCACGCAGGGCGTGGCTTTCAAAGTGCCCAGTCCGACGGGGAGCTGGGCGGGACTAGTTCAGAGACACTAATCAACGTGACCATTATCAATGGCCAGTGCATTCACCTGAAGGTCACAAGCTGTCATTGATCGGTCATTTCCGGCCAGGCCTTGGGAGCACTGGCCGGATAGCGGATCACGCTGCCCAGTGGTCGTCCGAGAACGCCATCAGGCTGTCCTTGCCACTCTGAATGTCACCCAGCAGCCAGTCGACTTCCGGAAGCAGCTTTTCAAAGTAAAAGCGGGCAGAGACAACCTTGCTCTCGAGCAGGGGCTTGTTGCCTTCGCCGGCGGCAAGCTGTTCGTTGGCAACGTTGGCCATCCTGGACCAGAGGTAACCGATGACCGTCAGCGCCATCAGGCGCAGATACGGTGTCGCGGCGGCGCCCGCCTGCTCCGGATCTTTCGGTGCGTTGCTGGCCAGCCACATGGTGGCTGTCTCAAGCGCCTTCATGGCGTTTTTCAGCTCTTCACGGTGCGGCGCTTCCGGATTGTCCTTCAGATATCCGCTCAGGGTGCCAAAGAGGGTGCGCACCAACTGCCCGCCTTTAAGGCTCAGCTTGCGGCCCACGAGGTCCATGGCCTGAATGCCGTTGGTGCCCTCGTAGATCCGGGCGATCCGGCCGTCACGAACCAGCTGCTCCAGCGGCCAGTCGGTGGTGAAGCCCGAGCCACCCAGTACCTGCAGCCCGGTGTTGGCGTTGTTGAAGCCTTCGTCTGTCAGGAACGACTTCACCACCGGGGTAAGCAGTTGAACCAGATCGTCCGCGGATTCCCGGACGGTCTCGTCTGGATGGGCGACAGAGAGATCCAGTTGGTGGCCAGCAAACAGGGCCAGAGCACGCATGCCCTCGTTCAGAACTTTCTGGCGCATCAGCATTCGGCGTACATCCGGATGCACGATGATCGGGTCAGCGGGACCATCGGGGTTCTTCGGGCCGCTCAACGAACGGCTCTGCAGGCGCTCACGGGCAAAGCCGAGGCTTTCCTGGTAGGCCATTTCGGCCAGGCCCAGGCCCTGCATGCCAACCATCAGGCGCGCCTCGTTCATCATGGTGAACATGGCCCGCATGCCATCGTTCGGCTCGCCGACAAGCCAGCCTTTGGCGCCCTCGAAGTTCATGACGCAGGTGGCAGAACCCTTGATGCCCATTTTGTGCTCAAGGCCGCCACAGAAGGCCGGGTTTCGCTCCCCGGATTCCGGCAGGAACTTGGGTACCACAAACAGGGAAATGCCCTTGGTGGTATCCGGCGCGCCGGGCAGCTTGGCCAGAACCAGATGCACGATGTTGTCCACCAGATCGTGCTCGCCACCGGTAATCCAGATCTTGGTGCCTTCGAGGGCGTAGCTGCCGTCGTCGTTCGGTGTTGCGCGGGTGCGAATCAGGCCCAGGTCGGTGCCGCACTGGGGCTCGGTCAGGCACATGGTGCCGGTCCACTCACCGGAAATCAGCTTTTCCAGGTAGGTCTTTTTCAGTTCCTCGGATCCGTGGGCATAAAGTGCGCTAATGGCACCGTGAGTCAGGCCGGGGTACATGCCCAGAGACAGGTTGGTGGAGCAGACCATTTCATCCACCACAAACTTCAGGGTGTGTGGCAGGCCCTGGCCGCCGTATTCAAGGGGTGCGTCCAGCGCGGTCCAGCCGCCCTGGACAAACTTCTTGTAGGCGTCCTTGAAACACTCGGGTGTTTTCACAGAGTGGGTTTCAGGATCGTAGGTGCAGCCCTCGCGGTCGCCGGCCTGGTTGGTGGGCTGGATAACCTCAGCAGCCAGTTTGCCAGCCTCATCGATGACCGCGGAAATCAGATCCGGGGTGGCATCGGCGTATTTTTCCAGCTCATGCAGCCGGTCTGCGCCCAATACATCAAACAACAGAAAGCGAAGGTCATTCGCCGGAGCCTGGTATTGCATGGATACTCTCCTAGGTGCGCCGTTTTAACGGGAGCGCTGCAGCATTCGGCAGCGACCCGAAGGTAATTTGAACACTGGTTTCATACGCCCGTTTTAATGCGCTGGTTCACCGTTTTGGCAGTCTGGACGATAGAATTTTCGTATGTCCTCCTGAACCAAGGAGGTATCAAATGAAACAAGTGGTGATAGCCGGGGTTTCCGGCGCAATCGGTGGCGCTTTGGCAAGCCGGTTGCTTGAGCGTGATTCCCAAACCAGGGTGATCGGGTTGTGCCGTGATCCGGAGAACGCGCCGGACGCTTTGCGCAGCGATCAGCGCATCACTTTGCTGCCCTGGGATGCCGAAAGCAGTGCCGCGCCCGGTGCGATTGCCGAGGCACTGGAATCGCTGCTGAACAGGGAGGAGGGGATTGATAGCTTTATTTATGCCGCGGGGCTGCTTCACGGGCCGGATATGTTCCCGGAGAAGCGCCTTGAAGACCTCGATCCGCAGAGTATGGCGCGTGCGTTTGCTGTCAACGCAACCGGTTTCGGATTGCTGACCCAGGCGCTATTGCCATGGCTGCGACATCGGGCATTCAAACGGGTGGTGGCTATTTCCGCCAAGGTTGGTTCGATAACCGACAACGGGTTTGGCGGCTGGTATGCCTATCGTAGTTCAAAAGCGGCGCTGAATATGCTCGTTCGCAACCTGTCCATTGAGTTGCCGCGCCGGTGCAAACCGCTAGCCTGCGTATCCCTGCATCCTGGCACGACCGAATCGGCGTTGAGCGAACCGTTCAGCCAATCTCTCGCCAAGCTCAACGTGCATACTCCAGAGGAGACGGCTACCAACCTTCTGGAGGTGCTCGATGGACTGGGGGAGGACGATAACGGAAAGTTCCTGAGCTGGGATGGTACAGAGCTGCCCTGGTAGTTCGGGCAACCCTGGTGTCGGCTACAAAAAAGGGGCGATTTTCATCGCCCCTTTTTCGTGCCCATCATTCGGCGGAAGGTTACCGAATAAAGGGATTTAGCATCCGCGTAAAGGTACCCGTGAGCTTCACCGGAGCACTCAACACGGAGAGTGTTATACAGTCCTCGCAACCAACCGCTACGGGCTTGTGTTCGTCCTCATCGTTCAGGACCACGAAATCCCACTGGTTAAACACTCCTTTCTGGTCTGCAAACGCACCCTGGAGGACGATGGTCGTTTCCTCCCCGCGATGCGTGTGGGCAGGCGCTTTGCCGCCGGCAGCGAGTTTCTGGAGCACAACCTGTTCTTTCTGACCGGGGAACCGGTCGGTGATGTCCAGGACGCTCACATCACCCAGCTGGCGCTTCCACGGCAAGCTGTTGAGATCTTCACCCAGTAGCTTCTGCAGGGCGCTGACCCTCGGGACAGCCGCTGCCGCAGGCTCAGCTGCCGGCTCGCTATCGATCTTTGAAAGAATGCTGTCGAACATGCTTTCAGAGACAGTCACCTTTGGCTGCTGCTCCATCATCACAGCCCCAAGGCTATCAAGCGTGTCCACACGGCTGCGGCAGTGGGAACACTTGTCCAGGTGGAGCTTGATGCACAGGGCATGGGGCTCGCTCAGGTTACCTGCGCTGTACTCCATCAGGCTCAGGCTGTCGGGATGGTGCCGTGTCATACGTTCTGGTCCTGCAAAATCACTTTCAGTTTATTCAATGCCAGGCGAACCCGGCTTTTCACGGTGCCAAGAGGAATGTCCAACTCGTCCGCAACCATCTGGTGCGACTTGTTTTCCATGTACACCTTGGCAATGACCGTAATCTGTTCTTCCGGCAGATGACTCAGGGATTCCCTGATTCGCCGTTCGGACATGAGGCGGTGTAAAGAAGTGACCGGCTCGTTTTCGTTTTCACCCGGAATCTGCCAAAGGTCTTCTGTCTCTACTGGCATTTCAGCACTGGTACGCTGCATCTTTCTCAGCATATCAATTCGCTGGTTCCGCGCGATGGTGAAAATCCAGGTTGATGCCGCCGCCTTGCGCCAGTCGTAGAGGCATGAGCGTCTCCAGATCGACACGAATACTTCCTGCACGAGCTCTTCCGCATGACTCGCCAGACCATTCGCCATGGCGTAGTACTTGATTTGCGGGCCAAAATGCTCGAACAGCGCGTGGTATGCTTCGCGGTCCTGGTTCTTGCCCACTTTCTGCAGCATTTGGCTCCATTGGTCCTTGCGGCCCTCGGAACTTGCTGGCTTTTGATCCAGTGTGGTCACCGGACGCTCCTTGACAGTCGCATGATTTGAGCTTGTTCTGGTCATCATTCTATGCACTCGTCCCGGGTTTGTCAGTGTCTAGGTTTACGGATCGGTGAATCAGGTGGATCAGCCTGTGTGGAAAAAAACACAGAAAGCTGGCACCAGCGACGGTTTTTGATCGTCTCGCAGGTGATTGCCGGAATCGGCAGAGCGGTCTAGTCTGAGCAATAAATCGACTCCGGACGACAAACACCTCCATGAATGCTCCCGGCTTTACCGGAAACCTGCCCGTTATCCGGGCGCACTATGCGGATATCCTCTGCCAGTTGGCGGAGGACCGTGGCCTGCAGCGGTCCCGGCTATTGTCGGCTTCCGGTATTCGCCCATCCATGCTTGGTCATCCGGACAATTTCATTACTGTCGAGCAGTTCAGTGCCCTGTGTCGCGAAACGCTTGTCCAGAGTGGTGATCCAGCCCTCGGACTTGAGTTTGGAAAGCGGCTGAAGTTTACGACCCACGGCTCGCTGGCCCAGGCAGCCATTAGTTGCGATACCCTTGAGCAGGCGCTTACGGTACTGATCAAATATTTCCAGATCCGCTTTGTCTACATGAGCCTTTCGTTCTTCGTGGAGGAACATGAGGCCGTGATCCAGCTGGACCTGGCGCACAGCATTGAGGACCTGTACCGGTTCAATGTTGATGTGGTGATGGCGTCACTGATGGATGTGAATCTCCTGCTTTTTGGCCATCGGCTGCTGGATGGCGGGCGATGCCTGCTGGATTTTCCTGAGCCTGAGGATCTCTCGGCCTATAGACAGCTGTTTGGAAGCCAGATTGCGTTTGGCAGTGGCGTGAACCAGCTGCGGTTCAAACGGGTTTTTCTCGACTCCCCCATGTCACTGTCGAATCCGGTGACCCGTCGGATTGCCGAAGCCCAGTGTCAGGAGGAAATGCGATTCATCGAGGGTTCCACGTCGGTTTCGGACCGGGTGGTGCGCCTGCTCGAGACGGGGCGAAGCCAGCGGTTACCGGCCCTGGAGGATGTGGCGGAACACCTGAAAATGTCCACCAGGACGCTGCGCAGGCAGTTGGCCTCCGAAGGGGTGCGATTCCAGCAACTGCAGGATTCCATTCGCCACCGCCGAGCCCTTGAACTGCTGCGCCGCAATGAGCTGAGCATTGATGAGATAGCCGACGCTCTGGGCTACAGTGACCCCTCCAACTTTGGCCGTGCCTTCCGCAAGTGGGAAGGCGTTTCTCCCAGTGCCTGGCGTCGGGAGCATCAGAAACTCTGACGAGAACTATTCCTCGAGGTAGGTATAACCATCCAGGCCGGCGGCCAGCTCTGCCATAAGCGCGGCCTGGGTTTCCGCTGCCAGGGCGGAGGCGGCAAACTTGCCCCTGTAGGCCTCCATCAGGGCCTCGGGTTCAAAGTTCACATAGCGCAACACCTTGGCGACGGTGTCCCCGGTGATGGGGGCGCTGATCTCGTAACCGCCTTCTGGCGTCAGGCGGACATCCACGGAATGGGTGTCGCCGAACAGGTTGTGCATATCGCCCAGAATTTCCTGATACGCGCCGGTCATGAAAAAGCCCATCAGCAAAGGCTCGCCCGACCGTTCTTCGGGTAAGGGCAGGGTTGTCTCGGTGCCCTGGCCATCGACGTAGCGGTCGATACGCCCGTCCGAATCGCAGGTAATGTCCTGGATAACTGCCCGCCGGTTCAGGGGGCGATCCAGGCCGTTGATCGGCATAACCGGGAAGATCTGATCAATGCCCCAGACATCGGGCAGTGACTGGAACAGGGAAAAATTAACGAAGAGTTTTTCCGCCAGTTTCTCATTGAGTTCGTCGATAATTTCCCGGTGAGCCCGGTTGCTGCTGTCCAGCTGATCCCGGAGCAGTCGGCAGCAGCGGGTGTACAGGGTTTCAGCATCCGCCCGCTCCTGGAGCGACAGAACGCCGTGGGCGAACTGGGCGTGAACATCGGCCATGGCGTGGAGTACGTCATGGTAGATCTCAGCCAGTGAGCGGGGGGTGTTTGTGTCCTGCAGGCTTTCAAGGTCGCGCCAGAGATCGTGCAGCGGCGCAGAGGCGGTGGCCCCCGGTTGTTGCGGTGTCCGGTTTTCCGGTGCTTCGTGGTCGATCACGTTGGTCACAAGCACGGAGTGATGCGCGGTCAGGGCTCTGCCGGATTCGCTGATCAGATCCGGGTGAGGCGTACCGTGGCGATCACACTCTGCCTGCAAAACATGCACGACATTGTAGGCATATTCGTAAACGCTGTAGTTCATGGAGCAGCTACTGCGTGAGCGAGTGCCCTCGTAATCCACGCCCAGGCCACCGCCGATGTCCACCGTGCCAATTGGGGCCCCCATCTGGCGCAACTCGCTGTAGAAGCGTGCACATTCCCGGAGACCGGTCTGGATGTCACGGATGTTGGCAATCTGGGAGCCAAGATGGAAGTGCAAAAGTTGCAGGGTGTCCAGGGCGCCCGCCTCGCGCAGGGTGTCGACGACATCCAGGACCTGGCTGGCAGACAGTCCGAATTTCGACTTTTCACCGCCTGTGTTCTGCCAGTTGCCTTTGCCGATGGTGGCCAGCCGGGCCCGAACTCCGATCAGCGGTGAAACGCCCAGGCTTTTTGCCTCTTCCAGGATGAGTGGCAGTTCCGATTTCTTCTCGACCACGATGAACACCCGGTGGCCGAGAGTCTGCCCAATCAGGGCAAGACGGATGTACTCCCGGTCCTTGTAACCATTGCAGACAATCACCGATCCGGGTTGCTGGGACATTGCCAGCACCGCCATCAGCTCTGGCTTGCTGCCTGCTTCAAGCCCGATCTGGCCGTTGGAGGCGGCGGGCTCGGCAGCCAGCAGCTCTTCGACTACGCGGCGCTGCTGGTTGACCTTGATGGGGTAAACCGCCGTGTAGCCGCCCTGGTAGGCGTGCTCCTCTGCAACCTTGTTGAAGGCATTGCAGAGTTTGTTAACGCGGTCGTGCAGGATGTCAACGAAGCGCACAAGTACCGGCAACTGGACCCCGGACTCGGTCAGCGTCCGGGTCAGTTCTGGCAGGTTGATGCGGGCCGGGCTGTGGCCACGATCCGGGCGGATGAGCACCTGGCCCTGATCATTGACACCGATGTAGCCATCGCTCCAGTGGGCAATGTTGTAAACCTTGTGGGCCGGGGTGGCGCTGGCTTCGCTCATGCTTGCTATCCTGTCAGGAAACACTGGCCGCCATTGTATGGATTCCCATCCCCGGCTAAAAGCATCGGCTGCGGAAAATACATGGTGTTTCACCGCGATTATCGCTTTAGCTCACGGTGGGGCATCCCTACAATACGCCCTTTCAATTCAGCCCATGGCCCACAGCGGGAGGCAAGACATGACAGCACTCAATGACGGCTGGTTTACCGAGGTATTCCAGGATCAGGGAACCGCGTTCTCCCTGCAGGTGAAAAAGAAGCTCCATGAGGAACAGACGCCGTTCCAGAAACTGGAAATCTACGAGACCGAGACCTTTGGCAACCTGATGGTTCTGGATGGCTGCGTGATGCTGACCACCCGCGATAACTTCCTGTACCACGAGATGATGACGCACCCGGCCCTGTTTACCCACCGCGATCCGAAAAAGGTGGTGATTGTTGGCGGCGGAGACTGTGGCACCCTGAAAGAGGTGCTCAAGCATCCGGGCATCGAGGAAGCCTGGCAGGTGGAAATTGATGAACGGGTAACCCGCGTGTCTGAAGAGTATTTTCCGGAATTGTGCGAGGCCAACAGCGACCCGCGCGCCAATTTCTTCTTTGGCGACGGGATCCAGTGGATGCGGGATATTGAGCCGAACAGCGTTGACCTCATCATTATCGACAGCACCGATCCGGTAGGCCCCGCTGAAGGCCTGTTTGCCCTGGATTTTTATCGGGATGCCATGCTGGCGCTGCGCGAGGGCGGGATTATTGTTCAGCAGAGCGAATCACCGCTGCTCCACACCCATAGCATTATCAAAGGTATTCACGAGGATATGCGCCAGGCGGGGTTTGAGCATGTACAGACCTTGCCATTTCCGCAGCCGGTTTATCCGACGGGCTGGTGGAGTTGCACCATGGCGAGCAAGGAGAATCCGATCAAGTATTTCCGAGAGGAAGATGCCAACAATCGCCCGTTCGTAACCCGCTACTACAATGCCGGTGTTCATCGGGGTGCGCTGGCAATGCCTCAGTTCATGGTCGACGCGCTTGAGGATGAGGTGAGACCGACAGAAGGCTAGGCAAGATCGGACATACAAAAAAAGGGGCGCCAACTGGCGCCCCTTTTTACTTGCACTGTCAGCGATTACTGCTTGCCGCTGACGAACTCCGGATAGGCTTCCATACCACACTCGGACAGATCCACACCTTCGTACTCTTCTTCTTCCGAGACCCTGATGCCCATGACGGCTTTCAGGATGCCCCAGACGATCAGGCTGGTGACGAATACCCAGATGAAGATGGTGAGCATGCCGACCAGCTGGCCCATGAAGGTAGCGTCTGCGTCGGACAGGAGGACCGCAAAGATACCCCAGATACCGACCACACCGTGAACAGAGATGGCACCGACCGGGTCGTCAATGCGCAGCTTGTCCATGGTTACGATGGAGAACACAACCAGGGTGCCACCGATGGCACCGATGATGGTGGCCAGCAGGGGAGACGGATCCGCCGGTTCTGCAGTGATCGCAACCAGGCCAGCCAGAGCGCCGTTCAGGGCCATGGTCAGGTCAGCCTTGCCGAACATCAGGCGTGCCACGATCAGGGCAGCGATCAGACCGCCGGCTGCAGCCGCGTTGGTGTTCAGGAACACGTTGGCCACTTCGTTGGCGACACCGATGCCACCCAGCTTCAGGGTTGAGCCACCGTTAAAGCCGAACCAGCCCATCCACAGGATGAAGGTACCAAGCGTTGCCAGGGGCAGGTTGGCACCCGGGAAGGCGCGGATTTCACCTTTGGCGCCGTATTTACCCTTACGGGCACCGAGCAGGATCACACCCGCCAGGGCTGCTGCTGCACCGGCCATGTGAACGATACCGGAACCGGCGTAGTCGCTGTAGCTCAGCTCGTACATGCCGAATACCGCGTCGCCGTTCCAGGTCCAGGAACCCTGCATCGGGTAGATGAAACCACACATAACAACGGCGAAGCCCAGGAAGGCCCAGAGTTTCATACGCTCAGCCACAGCACCGGAGACGATGGACATGGCGGTTGCAACGAAGACAACCTGGAAGAAGAAGTCAGAAGCGCCGCTGTATTCGCCCATGTCGCCGAAGCCGGCTTCAGTGGAGGCTGCAATAACGCCCGCAATCGCTGCGTCGTCCATCTCGGCAACAGTTGTTACACCGCTCAGGAAGATACCGCCGTCGTACATGATGTCGTAGCCGACAATCAGGTACATGGTACAGGCGACCGCAAACAGGGCCACGTTCTTGGTCAGGATTTCGGTGGTGTTCTTGGCACGCACCAGGCCGGCTTCCAGCATGGCAAAGCCAGCGGCCATCCACATGACCAGAGCACCGCAAATCAGGAAGTAAAAGGTATCCAGCGCATACTGGAGTTCAAAAATGTGATTAAGATTGCTTTCCATATGAAGCCCTCCGCACGAGGCTTTTCAGGTTATAAAATTTTTTTGCGTTGGCTGATCGAAAAATCAGAGCTGGTTCAGACCGCTTCTTCGCCGGTTTCGCCAGTCCGGATCCGGATGGCTTGAGCCAGTTCAGTCACGAAGATCTTGCCGTCACCGATTTTGCCGGTGTTGGCCGCCTTGGTGATGGACTCGATAACCTGGTCCAGAAGGTTGTCGCCGATAGCAACTTCCACCTTCACCTTGGGCAGGAAATCCACCACGTATTCCGCGCCACGATAGAGTTCTGTGTGGCCTTTTTGCCGACCGAAGCCTTTGACTTCAGTGACGGTTACGCCTTGTACGCCAATCTCGGATAGTGCCTCACGGACATCATCCAATTTGAAAGGCTTGATGATCGCTGTCACAAGTTTCATTGCTTTCTCCTTGGTAAAGCCGTCTCAACAGTGAGGGCCCGTCGGCCGGTTGTTGAGTTCGGGATGCTGCCACCTCGCACACCAATTGTGCGGATTGCGTACGAGAGCTTTAGCATCGTGTATGCCAACGCAAAAAAATATTTAAAAAACAAAAGGCTACGATATCCGCGTACCAGAATGGCGCAAACTTGTGCACCAAAATAGAGCGGGTAGCCGGCCAGTGAGCCAATTTGGAGCGGGCTCCCTGGCCCTTCGCCACTTATTATAGGGTCGACCACCTACAGTATGGCAGGGGCTGCGGTGTGATACACTCCCGCTAACCGGCAACCGGCCCTGTCTTTTAGTCGAAGCCGGATATTTCAGGAATTTGTGAGGTGACGTGTGAAAGGTCCACAGGATATTTTTTCCCAGCTGCAGGGCCAGTTCGGCCAGTTTGTTCCCGACATGGCCCGCGCTGCACGGGAAGATTTTGAAACCCAGGCCCGGGCCACCGTGATGGCTGTTCTGTCTCGCCTGGAGTTGGTAACCCGGGAGGAGTTTGACGCCCAGCAGGCAGTCCTGCTGAAGACCCGTGAAAAGGTCGACGCGCTTGAGAAGCGGGTGGCCGAGCTGGAAAATTCCCTGCAGAAACAATAAATCCCGGACGCGCCCGGCAGGATGCCGGGCAAGCAGTTCCGGTTATTACCATGGATGGTTGTCATGCTTGCTATTGTTCATTCCCGCGCCGCCATTGGCGTGTCTGCGCCTGCCGTTACCGTTGAAGTCCATCTCTCGGGTGGCTTGCCCGCGCTCTCGATCGTGGGGTTGCCGGAAACCGGTGTAAGGGAGAGCAAGGAGCGCGTCCGAAGCGCGCTTCTTAACGCCGGTTTCGAATTTCCCGCCCGAAGAATTACCATCAATCTCGCCCCCGCTGATCTGCCAAAAGAGGGTGGCCGGTTCGATCTGCCCATCGCTCTGGGCATTCTGGCGGCGTCTGGTCAGATCCCTGTCGACAGCCTTTCCGACTGCGAATTCGTTGGCGAATTGTCCCTTGATGGTGCACTGCGCCCTCTGAAAGGTGTTCTGCCGGCCGTGTTGGCCGCCCGGGAGGATGGTCGGGCCTTGCTGGTCCCCCATGCCAACTCCGAGGAAGCGGCACTGGCAAGCCAGGGTGACCTTCTGGCCGCCGGCCACCTGCTGACCGTGTGCGAATATCTGAGTGGTCGTGCCCGTCTTGTGCCGGTGCCCAGCTCTCCCCTGGACGAAGCCCCGGGCGGCAACCGTGAGGTGCCCGATCTGTCGGATGTCCGCGGCCAGCAGGTCCCGCGACGCACGCTGGAGGTGGCGGCAGCGGGTGGGCACAATCTTCTGTTTTTCGGCCCCCCGGGAACCGGCAAGAGCATGCTTGCCAGTCGCTTGCCCGGAATCCTGCCCGGGCTGGATGATGCTGCGGCTATGGAAGTGGCGAGCGTGCATTCGGTGGCGGGTTTGCCGGTTCGGGCCGGGGGCTGGCGTCAGCCGCCTTTCAGATCGCCTCATCATACCGCCTCAGCGGTTGCGCTGGTCGGTGGTGGCAGCAGCCCGAGGCCGGGGGAAATCTCCCTGGCGCACCGGGGCGTACTGTTTCTCGACGAGTTGCCAGAGTTTGAGCGCCGGGTGCTGGAAGTGCTCCGGGAGCCGATGGAAACCGGGGAGATTTCGATCAGCCGGGCGGCGCGTCAGGTCAATTTTCCCGCGCGCTTTCAGGTTGTTGGCGCGATGAACCCGTGCCCCTGCGGTTACAGCGGTCATCCTAGCATCGAGTGTCAGTGTACGCCGCAACAGGTTACCCGCTACCGGTCGAAGATCTCCGGGCCTTTGCTCGACAGGTTTGATCTGCACGTTGAGGTGCCGGTACAGGGCGGCGACGTGCTGATGCGCCAGGGTGGGGACGGCGAGGACAGTGCCACAGTCCGGGAGCGTGTTCGGGCTGCCAGAGCCCGACAGTCAGAGCGGGGTTGCCTGAACGCCGCGCTGTCCGGTCGGGAATTACAGGCTGCATGCCGACTGGACGCACAGGGTGAGCAGCTGCTTACCGGGGCCATGGAGAAGCTGGGGCTTTCGGCCCGGGCGTTGCATCGCATCCTTCGGGTGGCCCGGACGCTGGCGGATCTGCAAGGCTGCGAGGAACTGCGGCAAAGCCATCTGGTTGAAGCGCTGGGCTACCGGCAGCTGGACCGACAGCAGGGCCGTAACTCAGTGGTCTCCGCCTGAGCCGGGACACTCTGGTAAACTAGTGGCAAATCCCGTTAAACATGACCCGCTGCCTGCGGTTAAGGATTGCAGATGACAGACCAGAAAGAACCGCAAGATCCCAAAGAGGCCGCCGATTCGCCGGTCACCACCCGTCGCGGTGTGCGCAGCTTTGTTTTGCGCCAGGGCCGGATGACGGAAGGCCAGAAAAAGGCGTTCGAGCGGAGCTGGCCGAAGTACGGGCTGACCCGTGAGGACGGAATGATTGATCCCAGGGAAGTGTTCGGCCGCGACAACATGCTGAACCTGGAAATCGGTTTTGGTATGGGGCGGTCCCTGGCCGACATGGCTGAGGCCGCTCCCGAACAGGATTTTATCGGGGTTGAAGTTCATCAGCCCGGTGTTGGCGCGTTGCTCAAGGAGATCGAGGACCGTGGCCTGGAAAACGTCCGGATTTACAGTATTGATGCCAACGATGTGATTGATCTCTGCCTTCCGGATGCGTGCCTGGATCGCGTGATGGTGTTCTTCCCCGATCCCTGGCACAAGAAAAAGCACCACAAGCGCCGGCTGATCCAGCACGAGTTTGTCCAGCGGGTTCGTCACAAGTTGAGGGTAGGCGGCATTCTGCACCTGGCGACCGACTGGGAGAATTATGCCGAGCATATGCTCGAGGTGATGAGCGAGTCCGAGGGCTTTGCCAACACCCAGGAGACCGGTGGCTATTCACCGCGCCCTGACGACCGTCCAATCACCAAGTTTGAGAAGCGGGGCGAAACTCTCGGTCACGGTGTCTGGGACCTGTTGTTCTATCGCACCAATTAAGAGGCATGGATCGGGGGTCAGTGATGCGCGAGCGGGTGGCGCCGTGACGCCCGGATGATGACCAGCCCGGCGATGCCGAGCGTGAGCGCCGTAAATTTGATGAGTGCGCATAGGGTTGCGGACAGGCTCATCTCATCGGTGGGCGGGTTGAAATTGTTCAGCAACAGAATGTTCTCTGCACCGTCGCTCAGGCCGGCAGTTGCGAACAGCGCCCGTACCCAACGGGCTCCCACCCGCTCGCGAATGCCGGGGCGATCACGGGTAAAGTGCCGGGTAAGATGAATCAGGGCCAGCATGTAGGCAGGAATGAACAGGAAGTCCAGCCACAGCGAAATCTTCGCCCAGGCAACCCCTTCGCTTCCCCAGCTGCGAAAAATGGCGTGGGCCTGATCGGCAGTCCCGGCCAGCTGATAGCTCACGATACCCTGGGGTGCTGATGCCGTCTGCAGAGGCTGGTTGACCATAAGCAGAGCGAACAGCAGCACGGCAGCCACGACCAGGCTGGCTTTCAGGCTTTTGGGAAATGCTGCCACTCCGTGTGCAGGGTCCATTACAGAAAACGCTCCAACAGGCTGTTAAGGTATCTCTGGCCCAGGTCGGTTGCCTGGAGTCGATCGCTTACCAGCAGCTTTTCATTCCGCAGTCGTTCAAGTTTTACTCCAACTGTTGTCAGGGGTAAACCCGTTCGTTCAGAAAAAAGGCTTTCATCCACTCCTTCTTTCAGTCTGAGGGCGTTCATCAGGAATTCCAGCGGCAGATCGTCCACGGCAATCGCATCAGAACCGGCCGTTCGGCTGCCGATCCGGTTCAGGTAAGCGTCCGGCTGCCGGGTCTTCCAGTATCGCCTGATACTCCCGTCCACCAGGCTGATCTTGCCATGGGCCCCGGCCCCGAGGGCCAGGTAGTCCCCGAACGTCCAGTAGTTCAGATTGTGACGGGAGGCCCTTCCCTGGAGGCTCCAGGCCGAGACTTCGTAATCCTCGTAGCCGTGTTGATGCAGGTAATCGGAACCCCGACGATAGATGTCCCAGAGATGATCGTCGTCGGGCAGTTCTGGCGGACGGCTGTAAAACTCGGTATTGGGCTCGAGGGTCAGCTGGTACCAGGAGAGATGCGGTGGTTTGTAGTCCAGGGCAGTCTGGATGTCCTCAATTGCCTGCCCGGGCGTCTGGCCCGGCAGACCGTGCATCAGATCGATATTGAAGTTATCGAACCCGGCGCGGCGAGCGGCGCGTATGGCCCGGTGGGCGGCATCGGCATCGTGAATGCGCCCCAGCGTTTTGAGATGGTCGGGATTGAAACTCTGGACCCCGATGGACAGACGGTTGATGCCCGCTGCCCGGAACGCGTCGAACCGGCCGGCTTCGAGCGTGCCGGGGTTGGCTTCCAGGGTAATTTCGGCATTTGTGGCGAAGGCAAGGCGTGCCCGCAGTTCCCTGAACAGGCGATCGTAGAAGTCGCCGCTCATCAGGGACGGAGTGCCGCCTCCGATGAACACGGTCTCTATTGGTCGATCGGTGGCAAAGGCCAGGTCCTGGTCGAGATCTTCGAGCAGAGCCTGCAGATAGGCGGATTCCGGGATTGTCCCGGTGAAAGCGTGGGAGTTGAAGTCACAGTAGGGGCACTTCCGCACGCACCAGGGTACGTGAATATAGAGGCTCAACGGCGGCCTAACCGCCGCTGGCTGCTGATCGTCCCCGGGGCTGGTATTACTCAACTGTTTCAGGCCTCGGCCTTCAGCTGATCCAGCAGAATCTTCAGGGCGCGTCCGCGGTGGCTGATGCTGCCCTTTTCGGCGCGGGACAGTTCCGCCGCACTGCAGCCATGCTCTGGTGCCAGGAACACCGGGTCATAACCGAAGCCGCCATCGCCCTGAGGGGATCTGAGGATCGAGCCCGGCCAGCGGCCATGGCAGATGATCGGGGTCGGATCTTCGGCATGGCGCAGGTATACCAGCACACAGTGAAACTGGGCGCCCCGTTGCCCGTCCGGCACGCCCGCCATGGCGTCCAGCAGGGCGTCCACATTGTCCTGATCGGTTGCATCATCGCCGGCAAAGCGGGCAGAGCGCACGCCCGGGCGGCCTTCAAGCGCGTCCACCGCCAGACCACTGTCGTCAGCGAGTGCTGGCAGCCCGGTTTCCCGTGCCGCGTGGCGCGCCTTGAGAATCGCGTTTTCTACAAAGGTGACCGCCGGCTCCTCGGCTTCACCGACGCCCAGATCGCCCTGGGCAATCGGCGTCATGCCAAGAGGTGCCAGGAGCTCGGTCAACTCGGCGATTTTGCCCCTGTTATTGCTGGCGATGACAAGTCGGTTGGTCATAGAGGCTTAATCGCTGAACAGTGTGTGAGCAAACCGTACCGCCAGGTCCTGCTGGTGTCCGGTAGGGCGTGCGGTAATATTGAAAGTCATCAGTTCGCCGGAGGAATACTGATACTCGGCAATAAAGTACACGGAGTCGCCCTCCTGGATGCGGCGGAACGCCAGGAAGCGCACCTGCTGGACATCGTTGGTTACCTTGCCTTCCACCTGGCCGCTCACCGGGGACATTGAGCCATCGTCGTTTTCCTCCATGATGGAGATATTGACGATGCCTATGCCCTTGCTCCGCTGAAGATTATTGGCCTGGGCGACTTCCGGAGCCAGGAAGGTGCTGGGCAGGACACTCCAGAGTACCTTGTAGTCTCCGAAATCCTTCGAGCCGGCCTGTGCCTGCAGGCTGAACAGGCCAATCAGCGTAATTGCCAGCAGCGTACGGAATGTGGAAAAGGTTTTTGCGATCATTGCTAGGTCTCCCGTGTGATTCGGTAAATGGCAATTTCGCCCAACAAGTTCGGCCAGAGACGAGCCAGCCAGCTGTTCTGGTGCTGGCCGTCAACCACCCGGCGGCTTTTGATCCTGATGCCTTTCTGACGGCACAGTGCCTCAAAATCCTTGAAGGTGCACAACCTTATGTTGGGCGTGTTATACCATTTATACGGCAGTGCCTCGGATTCGGGCATACGACCGCTCAAAGTCAGTCCCCAGCGCAATCGCCAATGAGCAAAGTTGGGGAAGGTCACGATGCCTTCGCTGCCAACCCGCAGCATTTCATCCAGTACCCTGTCAGGGCGCCGGACCGCCTGAAGCGCCTGGGTCATCAGAACAATATCGAAACTGCCATCTTCAAAGTTCCCCAGCCCCTGGGTGTCCAGGTTCTGTTCGATAACCGCCACTCCACGGCCCATGCAGGCGGTGATGTGGTCCGGGTTTATCTCCAGGCCGAAGCCACTGGCACCCCGTTCCCGCTGGAGGAAATCAAGAAGAGTGCCATCGCCACAGCCCAGGTCCAGAACATGGTGGCCGGGCTGAACCCACTGCTGGATGATTTCGAGATCCGGTCTCATGCGCCGACCTCCCGTGCTACCCGGTCCATATAGGCGTTAAAGATGTCAGTGTACCTCGGGGTCGGAATCAGAAACGCGTCGTGTCCCCAGGGTGCGTCCACCTCGGCGTAGCTGACCTTCCTGCGCGCGCCAATCATGGCATTGACCATTTCTTCCGAGCGGGCCGGCGTGAAGCGCCAGTCGGTGCTGAATGACAACACCAGGTATTCACAACTGGCCGCTGCCAGTGCTTTCGAGAGGTCGCCGCCAAACTCGTAGGCCGGATCAAAGTAGTCCAGGGCTCGGGTCATCAGCAGGTAGGTGTTGGCGTCAAACGATTCGGAAAAGCGCTCGCCCTGATAGCGGAGGTAGCTTTCGACCTGGAACTCCGCGTCATAACCAAACTTGTATGCCTGGTCACGGAGTTCGCGGCCAAATTTCTCGCCCATGGAAGCATCAGACAGATACGTGATATGGCCAACCATCCGCGCCAGCATAAGGCCACGCCTGGGAACCGTATCAAAGTCGTAATAGCGCCCGTCGTGAAACTCCCGATCAGAGGTTATTGCCTGGCGTGCCACTTCATTGAAGGCAATATTCTGGGCGGTCAATCGCGGAGTGGACGCAATCACCACCGCATGCCGCAGGCGATCGGGGTAGTCCAGGCTCCACTGCAGGGCTTGCATGCCGCCGAGGGAGCCGCCAACAACGGCCGCCCAGCATTGAATGCCGAGCCGATCTGCCAGCAGCGCCTGACTCTTGACCCAGTCGCCCACGGTGATAACCGGAAACTCCGGGCCAAACGGCTTTCCGGTTTCGGGATTGATGCTGTTGGGGCCGGTGCTGCCGTGACAGCCGCCCAGATTGTTCAGGCTGACAACAAAAAAACGATCGGTATCGATGGGCTTTCCGGGGCCGATACAGCTGTCCCACCAGCCGGGTTTGCGGTCCTCGGCAGAGTGGTAGCCGGCCGCGTGGTGATGGCCGCTCAAGGCGTGGCAGATAAGAACGGCATTGCTGGCGTCGGCATTCAGGGTGCCGTAGGTTTCCACCACCAGGTCATAGTTTTCCAGGGACTGGCCGCAGGCCAGATCGATGGGAGCGTCGAAATGATAGGTCTGCGGGGAGACAATCCCGACAGAATCCGCAGGCAGGGTATCAGGCATCGGCGCGAATGGTTCCTGGTTCGATCCGTAAGTGTCTGGAAAAGCAATGACAAAGTCATCGCCAGCCCAGCAGTTTAAAGCCGGGGCGTGATGGCTGCAACCGCCTGAGTGGTCGCGCTTGCGGGGCTCAGACGGCCCCGGAGATGTTCACCACTTTTTGCTGGATCAGGGTAGGGGCCGGTTTGCGGATCTGGCGCTGCATCGCGTCGGCCAGTTCCAGTTGCCTGCGCAGGTCGGCAATGGTGTTGGTCAGGCGCAGGCGCTCGGTGCGGCTGTCCTTGTCGTTGCGAACCATATCGCGAAGGCGCCGGATCTGGTGCTCCAGAAGCTGCTTCTGCTCCATGGAATACTGCATGATCGGTAGCAGGGCTTCTGATGGCCAGCGCTCAACGTCCTGGCGTACACGGGCATGCAGTGTGCGGGCTTCGCCCACCATGACATTGAAAAACCGGCGAACCAGAACCGATTGCTCGGTGAGCAGATTCTTCGGACTGATGCGGAAGCGTCTCGCTTTTTTGCGCAACTCGCGGATGGCAATGACATGGCGCCCGGCCCGCAGCGGGATGGGCTCAAGGTGACGTGCCCGGTTGTCTTCGTTATAGCGACGGTAAATCGCGCCAACCATTTTTTCGGCCAGGTGCCCTTCGCTCAGAAGGTTGGTCAAGTCGCTTTCAAGCAGTTCGAAAAACTGATCCATGGCGCGGTTCATCCCGGCAGTGGTCCAGCTCTTCGACATACTGGTACGTACATGTTCCGCATGGGCTTCGAAGCGGTCTTCGCTCACCAGTTTCTTCAGCAGGTCGCCCTGGGAGTCCATGAGGCGACGGCTGGAGCGCAGGGTGATCAGCTTCTTGTAGTAAAAGTCGTAGTCTTTCTGGGCGCGTTCTGCGAGGCGGCCCAGCGCTGCCTTGTCCATGGTAACGCCCGCGCACGCCTGGAGTTCTTCCTCCAGGGATTCAAGGCGGTACTGCATGGCTGCCTGGCTGTTCTGGAGCATGCCCAGCAGGTCGTTGATCAGACTCTGGGTGATCAGCTGTTCCTTGTGCATGAGGATGCGCTGGATAATCAGCTGCTCAAGCTGATTGATATTGGAACGGTCAAACAGGTCGTTGTCTTTCTTTACCCTTGCGACCAGCCCTTGCTTGGCAGAAACCGGGATAACATCGTGCTGGCGCATGCCCAGGTGGTCGGCCGTGTAACCGCGCACCCGCTCAATCGCCTCGTTGGTGTGGCGCTCGCCCTGGAGGTCATCCCAGAGCACGTCGATCTTGTTCAGCACGGCAAAGCGGCCGGCGCGATGGTCGGCGTGCTGGGTGTCGATGTGCTCTTTCCAGATGGTCATGTCGCTGGCGGTCACACCGGTGTCGGCACTCAGCACGAAGATCACGGCATGGGCGCGGGGCAGCATGCTGATCGTCAGCTCCGGCTCGGAACCAAGGGCATTCAGGCCCGGCGTATCGAGGATCCGCAGGCCGCGCTCGAACAGGGGGTGGCGGATGCTGATCTGTGCGTTCCGCCAGGCAGGTACAAGTACATTGCCCGGGTTGTTGCGATCATTCTCGAGCATGCCCTCGTCGAAGCCGAGTGCGCGAGCCTCCTCAGGTGGCACACTCTTGACGCGGGCAACCTCGGCAAGCACCTCCCGCATGATTTCAGGGTCGCGCTCATCTAGCTCATGTTTGACCCAGCGTTCCGGCTGCTTGCGCAACTGCTGCAGGGACAGTTCGCCGTTTCGGGTCTCGATGGGAAGCAGGAGCAGGTAGTTTTCATTGGCGCTGCGATCGAAGAAAAGCTCCGTGGGGCACATGGTCGTGCGCCCCGCCTGGGACGGCAGCATGCGCTGGCCATACTCGGAGAAGAACAGGGCGTTGATCAGTTCGGTTTTACCGCGGGAGTATTCGCCGACAAACGCAATGGTCAGTTCATCCTCAATCAGCAGCTCCAGCCCGTGGCGTATGCGGGTGCTGACATCGTCGGAGAACAGATTGTTATCCTGCAGCCACAGCCGGTACCTGCCGATCTGGCGGATCAGCTCTTTTTTCCAGTTGTGATAAGCCTCTACCTGCTGCGACAGAGTTCCCTGTTGGTTCATCGGATATTCCTTCTGCGCGACTTCCTGGTATCCCGGTCAGAACGGGGTGCTCACGGGTGACGGATTAATTACCGGTAATACTATCCTGTTATTTATAAGTTTGTGGCTGGGCTGGAATGGAGGAAATGGCCAAACTTGCCGGAAATTCAATAAAAAAGCTGCAAAATCAGTCACATGACTTTGCAGCTCGGGAATGATGGATTTCGTGGCTAAGTGTTACAAAGTGTATATTTGAGACGGGGTTTACATACCTAGCCCGATGGAGCCGAGGCCTGCGGCCATTTTCATGTGTTCAATCACCACTGAGATCACGTTCAGAATCAGGAAAACGATGATGGGTGACAGGTCCAGGCCGCCCATGGAGGGCATGATGTTTCGCACCGGGCGCATGACCGGCTCGGTGATCTGGGCGACCAGCTGGATGGCCGGGTGGCCACTGCCCGGCGCGATCCAACTGACGACCACCACTGCAATCACCGACCAGAAATAGATCTTCACGATCAGGTCCAGTACGTTCAGTACCGCCCACACCAGCAGCGTAATCGGATTTATGGCCGGAATGCCTCCGTTCAGCGCCACCAGGATCAGGAAGAAGGTGATGCCCTGAATGATGACTGCAAGAACCAGCGAAGCTCCATCGAAACCGCCCAGGCCAGGAATAACCCGCTGTAGCGGGCGTAGCGGTGGATTGGTGGCCTTGACCACAAATTGAGTGATGGGATTGTAGAAGTCGGCCCTGGCCAGTTGAAGCAGGAACCGAAGCAGCACAATCGTCAGGTAAAAGGTGGATGCGATGAGCAGGATGGTAATCAGAATATCTGCCAGCATGAAGCCGTGTCTCCGTTATCGGTTACTGTTTGCCTGCCAGTTCTTTGGCCATTTCTTCCGAACGCTTGAAGGCGGCCTTGTACGCTTTGGCTACCAGATCGCGCATACCACCTTCCTCGAACGTGTTGATGGCCTGTTCGGTGGTTCCGCCAGGAGACATCACATTACGCTTGAGCTGGCCGGGATCGTGCTCGCTTCGACCGGCCATTTCCGCGGCTCCCGCCATGGTCTGGATGGCCAGTTCCCTCGCGGTTCCGGCGGCAATGCCAGCCTCAGTGGCCGCTTCCTCAAGCGCCTCAAGCATCAGGAAGAAATAGGCGGGGCCGCTGCCGGAGAGAGCGGTAACCGCGTGCAGCAGGTTTTCGTCCTCAACCCAGAGCGCTGACCCGATGCTTTCGAACACCGATTCCACCATCTTCTTCTGTTTATCTTTCACTTCTTTGTTGGCAAACAGGCCTGCAGCCCCTTTGCCGACCAGGGACGGTGTATTGGGCATTACCCGGACCATCGGCAGGCCGCCACCAAGCCAACCATCGAGGGTATCCGCTGTCAGGCCGGCGGCGATGGATACCATCAGTGGGCGAGTGTTCTGGACCACTGGTGCAATGTCGCGACAGACGTCGGCCATGACCTGGGGTTTCACCGCCAGAACTACCATGTCAGCCTGCTGGGCGCAGTACCGGTTGTCTGTGGTGACGCTTACGCCAAAGCGCTTGCGGATTGTCTGTAGGTGCGCGTCATCCGGCGCGCTGACCCAGATATTGCCGGCCTTATAGCCGTTATCCAGCATACCGCCAATGATGGCGCTGGCCATGTTGCCGGCGCCAATAAAAGAAATGGTTGGTGATGTGCTCAAGGTTAACTCCCCGGTTGATCGGTTAAACGTCCGGCCCTGATCATAGCAGGAACCGGCCGGTTCAGCTCTTTACTGGGCGTTTGCCGAATAGGGCAGTGCCGACCCGTACCCAGGTGGCGCCTTCCGCAATCGCGACTTCCAGGTCGCCGGACATGCCTATCGACAGTGTGTCGAGTGGGCCGGCGTCGGGATGGTCTGACCGCAGCTGTTTCAGGGTATTGGCAAGTTTCCGGAAACTGGCTCTCAATCCTGCTTCAGGCTGATCCGGATCCGGAATGGCCATCAGGCCTCGCAAGCTGATGTTCGGCAATTCGCCAATTTCGGCCACCAGATCCGGCAGCTCATCCAGAGTGCAGCCGGATTTGCTCTCTTCCTCATTAATATTGACCTGAAGACAGATATTCAATGGCGGCAGCGCAGGATCGCGCTGTTCGCTCAGGCGACGGGCAATCTTAAGGCGGTCGACGCTGTGTACCCAGGAAAAGGCGGAGGCCATCTGTCGCGTCTTGTTGGACTGGATCGGCCCGATGAAATGCCAGTCGACGCCCTCGAGATCTGCAAGAGCCTCCATCTTCTCGAGGGCCTCCTGGAGGTAGTTCTCACCGAAGGCCCGCTGCCCGGCAGCGAAGGCTTCCCGCAGGTCTTCCGGTGGTCGGGTTTTGCTGACGGCGAGCAAATGCACAGACCCGGGCGCACGGCCTGCCTGCAATGTTGCTTTTTGTATGCGTCGGGTTACGCTCCCGATGTTGTCTGCTATGCTGCTCATAGTGTGAGAATGCCACGCTCGGTCTGTCACTTGTACGGTGACACGTTACCCGCAGGTCACTGAAATGCCAAGTGAACCGCGCCGGGGCCCCGCCGGGCGGAAACTACCGGGATAAAAGAAAAAGCCTTCCGAGGATTCCTATGGATATTACTGAACTGCTTGCCTTTTCGGCGAAACAGGGTGCGTCTGACTTGCACCTCTCTGCCGGTTTGCCCCCGATGATTCGTGTTGATGGTGATGTACGCCGCATCAACCTGCCGCCCATGGAGCACAAAGAAGTCCACGGGCTCATCTACGACATCATGAATGACAAGCAGCGTAAGGACTACGAGGAATTCCTGGAAACCGACTTCTCCTTCGAAGTTCCGGGCGTCGCCCGTTTCCGTGTTAACGCTTTTAACCAGAACCGTGGCGCAGGCGCCGTGTTCCGGACCATCCCTTCCAAAGTACTGACCATGGAAGATCTGGGTATGGGGCAGGTGTTCAAGGACGTGTCTTCAGTGCCTCGTGGTCTGGTACTGGTGACCGGCCCGACGGGCTCGGGTAAGTCCACCACGCTGGCGGCGATGATCGATTACATCAACGACACCCGCTACGAACACGTTCTCACGATTGAAGACCCCATCGAATTCGTACACGACTCCAAAAAATGCCTGGTGAACCAGCGGGAAGTGCACCGGGATACTTTGGGCTTCAACGAAGCACTGCGGTCAGCCCTGCGGGAAGACCCCGACATCATCCTGGTTGGTGAGCTCCGGGATCTGGAAACCATCCGCCTGGCACTGACAGCGGCTGAGACCGGCCACCTTGTATTCGGCACCCTGCACACCACCTCCGCGGCCAAAACCATTGACCGTGTGGTCGACGTTTTCCCGGCAGAGGAAAAGTCCATGGTGCGGTCGATGCTGTCTGAATCCCTGCAGGCGGTTATTTCCCAGACCCTGATGAAGAAAATGGGTGGCGGCCGTATTGCCGCGCACGAGATCATGATCGGTACGTCTGCGATCCGGAACCTGATTCGGGAAGACAAGATTGCCCAGATGTACTCGTCGATTCAGACCGGTGGCTCTCTGGGCATGCAGACGCTGGATCAGTGCCTTGAGCGGCTGCTGCAGAAAGGACTGATTTCCCGCGAAGCTGCGCGGGCTAAGGCGAAGATGCCGGATAACTTCTGACACGGTGCGTTCGGCGCCGAACAATGAAAATTGGGTAGAAAAATGGAATTCGAAAAACTGTTACGGCTGATGGTGGAGAAGGGCGGTTCGGACCTGTTTATTACAGCGGGTGTGCCGCCAAGCATGAAGGTGAACGGGAAAGTTTTGCCGGTCACCAAGAACGCGTTGACGCCGGAGCAGACCAGGGAGTTCGTTTACGGCGCCATGAACGACAAGCAGCGCGCCGAATTCGAGGAAACCCATGAGTGTAACTTCGCTATCAGTGCCCGTGGCATTGGCCGTTTCCGTGTTTCTGCCTTTTTCCAGCGCAACCTGTGCGGGATGGTGCTGCGTCGGATCGAGGTAAAGATTCCGCAGATCGATGATCTGTCGTTGCCGGAGGTAATCAAAGAACTGGCCATGACCAAGCGTGGCCTGATCATGTTCGTGGGCGCTACCGGTACCGGTAAGTCTACGTCCCTGGCGGCCATGCTCGGGCATCGTAACCGCAACAGCCGTGGCCACATCATTTCCATCGAAGACCCAATCGAATTCGTGCACCAGCATCAGGGTTGTATCGTTACCCAGCGCGAGGTGGGCATCGATACCGAGAGCTTCGAAGTAGCGCTGAAGAACACCCTGCGCCAGGCACCAGACGTTATTCTGATCGGTGAGGTTCGTACCCGGCAGACCATGGAATATTCCGTGCAATTCGCCGAGACCGGTCACCTGTGTCTGGCGACCCTGCACGCCAACAACGCCAACCAGGCGCTGGACCGGATCATCCAGTTCTTCCCGCCGGAACAGCACAACCAGATCTGGATGGACCTGTCCCTGAACCTCAAGGCGATCGTGGCTCAGCAGCTGGTGCCAACGCCAGATGGCAAGGGCCGTAAGGCGGTTATCGAGGTGCTGATCAATACCCCGCTGGTATCGGACCTGATCCGGAAGGGCGAGGTGCATCGGCTGAAAGAGCTGATGTCCAAATCCAACGAATCCGGTATGCAGACCTTTGATCAGGCGCTTTATCACCTGTATGCGGAGGGTTCGATTACCTACGAGGATGCCCTGGCCCACGCAGACTCTGCCAACGACCTGCGCCTGATGATCAAGCTGGGTGCCGACGCCCAGGGAGCCGACAAGCTCTCGTCTTCCGTCGACAAGCTTTCTATTCAAGATGACTGAGTACCGGCTCAGCATAAGACGTTGGTCGTAGAAAGTTAGGGCCCCGAACCGTTAGGGATGGCATTTGAGGCCAGTAAGGGGTGGTGCGTATACTCCGCGCGATTCAATAAGGAGATACCATGCACCACCGTTCCTCAACGCTTGCACGAGCTGTACGTCTTACCACCCTCGCGGCGCTCGCCGCACCTGCCTCTACCCTGGCAGGCGGCTTTTCCCTAAATGAGCAGAGCGCCAGTGCGATGGGCACCGCTAACGCCGGTGCCGCCGCCAACCCCGAAAATGCGACCACGGTTCTTTTTAACCCCGCCGGTATGAGCCAGTTGTCGGGCACAAATATTTCGTTTGGTGCTGCGGTTCTGGATATTGATGCGGAGGCCAAGGAAAGTAGTATCCGGACCTCCAGAAACAATCCCTCGGTGCCTGTAACCCCGGCCAGTAGCGGAGGGGATATTGCAGACCCTGCGGTGCTGCCGAATTTTTATCTAAGTCACGAAATCAACGAGTCGATAGACGTCGGTTTTGGAATCCATGCGCCCTATGGTTTGGCGGCGGATTACGATAACGACTTTGCAGGGCGTTTTTTCGCTGACAAGACAGAGCTCACGGCGATCGCATTCACGCCCTCGGTTTCTCTTAACAATGGCCAGGGCCTGTCAATGGGTGTTGGTTTGAATGTCCTATACGCGGAAGGACGCTTGAGCCGCTACCAGGACATCAGTGCTCAAGTAGGGACAGCGGCGCTTGCGCTTGAGGAGCCTTATGCGGATGCAGAGGGTGACGATGTTGGCATGACGTTCCGTGTTGGCTTTCTTTATGAGTTGACCAGCGCTACTCAGATTGGCCTCACGCTTCAGACGGGTACGGAACTCGAGCTGGAGGGTGACCTTGAAATCTCTGGCATAACCAATCCGTCCAACCCGATGGGGCCGACGCTGTCCGCCTCAGAGAGTATCAAGGTGCCTCTGGCGATTCCTGAGAGCGCGACCCTGGGGCTTCGTCACAGCCTTACCGATAACGTTACTCTTCTGGCTGGAGCAACTTACGCTCGTTGGAGCCGATTCGAGGAGCTTGATATCGTCAGCACCGAAGCTGGTGGTGCCATTAGTGGTGCGCCGCAAGAAGGCGCTGTGATTTCTCATGTTACCGAACAATGGGAAAACAGCTGGCAGATCAACGCTGGTGCTATCTGGCAGGCTTCGCCTGAATGGGCGTTTAAAGCCGGATATGCCTGGGATGAGTCGCCCGTGAATCAGTATGTTACCGCCCGAATTCCCTCCAGTGATCGTCACTGGCTGACTCTCGGTGCCCAATGGGCTGACGCCCAAAGTGGCTGGACGGTCGACGTAGCGGTTGGAACGCTCTTGTTCACGGACGATCCACGAGTCAACGATCGGAATTACCAGCATGAAAACCCGAGCGAGATCGCGCAACTGGCGCCTGGTGTTGAGGATCCAAGCCTTTACGCTGCTGAGTACGATCTGAGCGCCTGGAGCGCTGCGTTCGAAGTAAGCAAGTCCTTCTAAAATCCGGAGAATCTGGCCGGCTGAAGGCCGGTCAGCCAACCACCTGGCCACGGTAGATGACTTTTTTCTTCCGTGGCGGGTCGATCTGTCCCTCCTCGTCCTGTTCCGCTGATGCGGGCGGAGCATCGGCAATGACCTGGCCTCTGTAGTTACGCTTCAGGCCGTCATCTTCTTCCTCGGGCTCAATATTGAGCTGCGGAACCCGTTCTTTGAGGGTCTCCCAAACACGAGTCAGCTGACTGGAGCGGGTTTTCCGCGCGTAATCGGCCAGTTGTTGTTCCAGATGCTCTTCCGTGAGGTGCAGTTTGACGCCGAATTCCGTGTGAATCAGGCGGCGGCACTGGTGAACCAGTTTCAGCACGCTGGGGTCCAGCAGCCAGCTACGTTCAGATGCCAGAGAAGTCATGGTATGAGCCTCGGAGATGGGTGTCACAACATGGCGCAGCCCGGAGTGTCTGATGGGACGGCGCCGACTCTGGAATCGTAGCGAATATCGTGCCGTAAAGGCGATAGAATCGGCCGGCCTTGGCGCCTCCGCGGCCTGGCGGCAAGCCGCGAAAGCTGAGGGCAGGTTCAGTGTTTGCAAGTATGAGCGTTTTCGGTGCGTGCAAGGGCGTCCATGCCCTGTTTTGGGGAGCGTCAGTGTGCCTCATCCCAGTTGTCGCCGACGCCGGCTTCCACCAGCAGGGGAACGTCCAGCTCGGCCGCTGCCGACATACGCTTCTCAAGTCCTGATCGGATCTTGTCGAGTGCCGATTCTTTGACCTCAAGAATCAGTTCATCGTGCACCTGCATGGTCATGCGAGCTTCATCGGCGTGCTCTTTGAGCAGCCAGTTCTCTACATCCACCATGGCCCGCTTGATGATATCCGCGGCAGTACCCTGCATCGGGGCGTTGATAGCGGTTCGCTCCGCAGCCTGCTGCAGCTGTTTGTTGCGGGCATTTATCTCTGGCAGGTACAGGCGCCGGCCGAAGAGCGTCTCCACAAAACCGTCGTCATGGGCCTGTTTGCGGATGTTGTCCATGTATTTAAGAACGCCGGGATAGCGTTCGAAATAACGATCGATGTATTCCTGGGCGAGTTTGCGCTCAACGTCCAGTTGCCGGGAAAGGCCAAAGGCGGACATGCCGTAGATCAGGCCGAAGTTGATGGCCTTGGCGCTCCGACGCTGGTCTGAGGACACATCGTCAAGGCTGACCCCGAATACTTCCGATGCCGTTGCCTTGTGAATGTCTTCGCCCTTCTCAAACGCTTTGAGCAGTCCTTTGTCTCCCGAGAGATGGGCCATGATCCGAAGCTCGATCTGAGAGTAGTCGGCAGCGACGAGCTTGTATCCCTCGGGCGCAATAAAGGCCTGCCGTATACGGCGTCCCTGTTCGCTCCTGATGGGGATATTCTGCAGGTTGGGTTCCGACGAGGACAGTCGACCGGTAGCAGTGACAGCTTGATGGTAGGACGTGTGTACCCGGCCGGTACGATGGTGAATCAGCTCCGGCAGCGTGTCGGTGTAGGTCGACTTCAGCTTGCTCAGGCTTCGGTGCTCAAGAATCAGACGCGGCAGTTCGTGTTCGTGGGCGAGTTCCTGAAGCACCGGCTCCGCTGTTGACGGCGCGCCCTTTGGGGTTTTCTTGATGACCGGCAGCCCCATCTTGTCGTAGAAGATCGCCTGCAGCTGCTTGGTGGAGCCCAGGTTGAAGGTTTCCCCGGCCACTTCATGGGCCTCTTTTTCCAGCTCCGCCATGCGCTCCGCCAGTTCCTGGCTGTGCTGGCGCAGAGTACTCGCGCTGATGAGGGTGCCACGCTGCTCCATTCGCGACAGTACCGGCACCAGGGGTAAATCGATATCTTCGTACACAGCGGCCAGTTTTCCGGTCTCTTTCAGCTTCGGTCGCAGGGTCTGGTGCAGGCGCAGGGTAATGTCCGCATCTTCGGCGGCGTAGGGCGCCGCTTTTTCAAGGTCAATCTGGTTGAAAGTGAGTTGTTTCGCGCCTTTCCCCGCAATGGACTCAAAGCTGGTGGTCTTCTCGCCGAGGTAGTACATGGCGAGGCTGTCCATATCGTGCCGCGTGGCCACAGAGTTCAGAACGTAGGATTCCAGCATGGTGTCTTCGGCAATGCCCTCCAGAGTAATGCCGTGGTTGGCCAGTACGTTTTTGTCGTACTTCAGATTCTGGCCGACCTTTGCCAGGTCGGGGTTCTCCAGCAGTGGTTTAAGCTGGTCCAGCACCTGATCACGGTCCAGCTGCTCGGGCGCGCCCATATAGTCGTGCCCCAGCGGGACATAGGCGGCTTCGCCCGGCTTTACGGCAAAGGAGACACCGACGATTTCGGCGTCCATGTAGCGAAGGCTGGTGGTCTCTGTGTCGAAGGCAAACAGCTCCGCCGCCCCAAGGCGCTCCAGCCACTGATCCAGTTCTTTCTGGTCGGTGATGATGCTGTAGTCTTTTTCGCCGGTTTCCGGTTTGGGGGTTTCATCGCCGGCTCTGGCATTGCTGGAAGAGGAACTTTCGTCCTCTTCGAGTTCGGCGATCCAGCTTCGGAATTCATACTCCCTGAACAGCTCAAGCAATTGCTGGTCGTCCTGCTCCCGGAGTTTCAGGTCTTCCAGGCCAAAATCCAGTTCCACGTCGGTGCGGATGGTCGCCAGTTCACGGCTCAGGGGCAGGGTCTCCGTTGCGTCCCGCAGGTATTCACCGATCTTGCCTTTGATCTCGTCGGCGTGTTCGATGACGTTGTCCAGGTTGTCGTAGCTCTGAAGCCATTTGACCGCGGTTTTCGGTCCGCACTTGTTGACGCCGGGGATGTTGTCCACTTTATCGCCCACCAGGGCCAGGTAATCGACAATCTGCTCCGGAGTAACGCCGAATTTCTCCACCACGCCGTCCCGGTCCATCCGGGTCTCGGTCATGGTGTTAATCAACGTAACGTGATCGCTGACCAGCTGCGCCATGTCCTTGTCGCCGGTGGAGACCACCACATCGATGCCTTTGCTGGTTGCTTCGTTGGCAAGGGTGCCGATCACGTCGTCGGCCTCAACGCCGGTCACCGTTAGCAGCGGCAGCCCCATGGCCTTTACGATCTCGTGAATAGGCTCGATCTGGCAGGCGAGATCCTCCGGCATGGGAGGTCGGTTGGCCTTGTACTCTTCATAGAGATCGTGCCGGAAGGTTTTGCCCTTGGCGTCGAACACCACCACCATCTTGGACCCGGGAAAATCCTGCTCCAGGCGGCGGAGCATGCTGATCACGCCTTTAATGGCTCCGGTCGGATGATCCTTGCTTGTGGTGAGTGGTGGAAGTGCATGATAAGCACGGAAAAGATAGGACGATCCGTCCACAAGAACCACAGGTGGTGTGTTTTTGCTGGTCATGTCAAAACAGGTCCGGAATCTGATTGAAGCGTGGGTTGGCTTATGCAACTCTGTACTGAAATCGATGGACGAAAGGGTATCACGAAAATGAAACGAATCGCCTGCCCGGCTTTGTTGCTCGCCTGTCTGCCTTTGGCCGCTCTGGCCCAGGAAGAAGGCGCTCTGGATGAGACGCCGGTGACAACTCCCGACGAGCCAGTGGTGATCTCGGATTACCAGCCTGCAAGCCAGGGCCCCGAGATTGTTATTCGCCCGGGTGAGCAGGAAGTGTTCTATGAATACCGGGTCAACGGACAGCTGATGGAAATCAAGGTTGTACCGGAAGTCGGACCGGAGTATTACCTGGTGCCGGCGGATGGCGGCGGTTGGATCCGGGAAACCGAGTCCGACATGTTGGTGCCTAGCTGGGTGATTTTCCGCTGGTAAACCTCAGTCAGATCAGATCGACGTTGACCGGCGTTGAGCGCCGGCTCTCCAACCCCTGAATATCCACGGTGGTGATGGCGAACTCGTAAGCGCCTGGCGCCATCTCCGCCAGAGAGAGTCTTGTGGTTGCAGGACTCTCAATACGGATAACCTTGAAGTTGTCCTGGTGTCTGAACCGATAGTAGACCCTGAATTCCGCAATCTCTCCAAGTGCCAGTGACGAGCCGTCCTCACGGGTCAATGGAGCTGTCCATGTCAACTCCTTCGGCTCAGTGGCTGTATATCCGGTTTCCCGAGTCTGCCCAAGTGTGGTCATGAGCCCATCGGTCGCCTTGTTCAGCCGCGAATTTGCGATTTCACTGGCCCTGTCAGAGCTGGTGCTGACGGCGCGGGAATCTTCCTGGCAGGCAGCAAGGAGGAAAGAGGCGGCAATCACTGGTAAAAGAAATATGAAGAAATGCGGTTGTCGGGTTTTGCTGGTGGTCATGGTTACTCGCATACGGGCCTGATCGAGGCCTTTGTTGATTAAACGTATGGAGCCTGAATAAAACGGGGAGACGGGCTTCTTTGACAGCTCGGCATTATGCCATCCGGGTTTTCAGGATCAAGTGAATAATCCGTAAAAGCCCTTATTCGTTCACTTCCTGCTTTTAGTATGAACATTCTAATTTTAGAGCGTAACTTGAGTTGTGAGATTGAAGTAAGGCCCTCGTTGTACTGGTTTCGACAGGGCCTTGGAACTTTCAGGAAACCAAGGGGATTTATCATGGGTAAACTCAAGTCTTATCAGGAACAGCTCCAGGAAATCGTGGACAAGGGTATCAACGCCGCTGAAGAGCAGCAGAAGAAGCTGGCTTCCAAGCCGTTCGATTACGCCGAGAAGCTCGAGTCTGAAGCGCGCGAGTACAGCGTGAAGACCCTGCGCAAGCGTTACAACGGCTACAGCGACAGCCTGTTCGATCAGCTGCGCAACCTGAACAGCCGTTTTGGCAGCTTTGCTGGTGACCTGGTCGCCAAGCTGGAAAAAGAAGCAGCCGAAGGCGCTGATGCAGTTGCAGAAGCCGCGGAAGACGTGTCTGACGCTGCGAAGGATGCGAAAAAAACGGTTGAGCCGAAGAAGACGGCTGCACGCAAGACCACTGCGCGCAAGACCACTTCCACTGCCAAGAAGAGCACTGCATCCGCCTGAATTGTGGATAGCACCTCATCGGTAGGTGAGTGAAATGAAAAGGCCACCGGCTAACACCGGTGGCCTTTTTTTGGTCTCGGAAACTTCAGTGCAGAATCAGTTGTCGGTCTTGGTGTGATCCAGTGGCAGAGTTCGTGCCTCGCCGGTAACTTCTTCCAGGCGTTCGATGTCGTCCTCAAAAGCCTTTCGTAGTTCGTCGATTTCCTGGGTCTGTGAGGCAATTTCCCGCTCAATGTCGCGAATCTGGGCCTCCAGCCGCCGGATCTTCTCCAGCGTGCCCTCGGGAATCTCGCGACCGGCCCGCTCCATGTTGGCGGCCCGACTCTGTTCGTTATCCAACTGGCTCGATATCACCGATATATTGCCGCGCTTGAGCTGGATAAGACCCTCGAGCTCGCGGACTTTCCGGTGCATGGCTTTCACGGCCTGATCCGGATGGCTAAAGCGTTTCAGCAGCGCCCGGTCTTGCTCTCGCTGTTCTGCGAGTTCCTTCTGGCGCTGTTTTTCCGCTTCCCGGGCAGCAATTTCTTCTTCGGTTGGTGCCGGTGGAATGGTTTCGATCACGCGACCATTGTTGCTCAGGATGTCATAGCCCCGCTTGGTGGCTTCCTGGGGGATGGTGCTGCTGATTACGATCTGGCCGTTCTCATCCGTGTAACGGTACATATTGGCAGCCGCCTGGGCAGAAAACCCCAGGGCAAGCGCCAGCGCCGTTGTTTTAACAGACAGTGCGGTCAGACGATTGGCCATCAATCAGACTCCGTAACGATCCCGATAACTGGCTACCTTTTCGGCATGCCCGGCAAACTCCGGGTTGGCTTTAAGATAGTCCAAAACCTGCTCGAGACGAATAATGCTCACCACCGGAATGCCGAATTCCTTTTCCACTTCCTGGATGGCAGACAGTTCGCCGTTGCCTTTTTCCTGGCGATCCAGAGCAATCAGCACGCCTGCAGGTTCAGCCCCGGCGGCCCGGATGATATCAATGGATTCCCGGATCGCGGTGCCGGCGGTGATCACATCATCAACAATCAGTACTTTGCCCTGCAACGGTGCGCCAACAATGTTGCCGCCCTCACCATGATCTTTCTTTTCCTTACGATTAAACGCAAAGGGTTTGCTGTTACCGTCTGTAGCCAGCGCCATTGCTGTGACGGTGGCCAACGGAATGCCCTTATAGGCAGGGCCGAAAATAATGTCATAATCCAGGCCGCTGCGCGCGATCGCGGCGGCATAGGCCTTGCTTAACTGAAGCAGGTCGTCCCCGGTATTGAAAAGTCCAGCATTGAAGAAGTAGGGGCTGGTTCGGCCCGACTTGAGCGTGAACTCACCAAAGCGTAGTACATTCCGGCGGATGGCAAATTCGATAAATTTTTGCTGATAGTCGTGCATGACAAGGCTTCTGGCGGGTGTTGATCTTTAATTAGCTCGTAAAAACGGTATCATACACACAAACCGAATCAGGGAACACGTATGCGGGTAGTATCAATCAGCGTCAATGGCCTCGCCCAGGCTGTTGAAAAAGGTTTTTTCGACTGGCTGGCGGAGCAGGACGCTGACGTGGTCTGCGTCCAGGACCATCGCATGCGGGCCTACGAGATTGAGGACTATAACCTGATTCCGGAAGGTTACGAGGCCTACTTTATTGATGGCGAAAAGAATGAAGATGGCGGTGTCGGCATATACACCCGTCATTTCCCGAAGGCCATCATGTATGGATTTGCCAACGAACAGGCCGATCGGGAAGGCCGGTTCATTCAGGCCGATTTTGACAAGGTTTCGGTTGCCTGCGTCCTGGCGCCCTGTGCGTTGGGTCGTGAGGACGAGCTGATTGGCGAGGACGACCTGACGGTTCTCGACCACAAGGACGAATTCATGGAGTCCTTCGGTCTGCACATGCAAAAGACCCTTCGTAAGCGCCGTCAGTTCATTTTCTGCGCCAACCTGCAGACTGCTCATCACGTAACCGACGCCAGCCCGCTGTACCACAAACTGGATTTCTCCGGTTTCCTGCCCCACGAGCGTGCCTGGCTGGATCGTCTGTTCGATGAGATGGGCTGCGTTGACGGCTTCCGGGAGATCAACAAGCAGAGCAACCAGTTCACCTGGTGGCCCGAGCAGGCCGAGGGTTCCCGCAAAAATGCCGGCATCCGTGTGGATTACCAGCTGCTGACACCGGGAATCCGCAAGACCATCGAAGATGGCTGGATCGACGACTCAACCCGCTTCTGTGATCACGCCCCGGTGATCATGGATTACGACATCGAAATCGGCTTCTGAGGTCAGATCTTACCTGAATAGTAGCGGGTTCGGAGGGGGAAACCTTTCCGGGACCGTCTCCGGCCAGGGAAGGCCGGAGCCGAGCGCACATGGATGTGCTTGTAGCGTGTCCCGGAAAGATTTCTCCCTCCGGACACGCGGGCGGCCTAATCAGTAGTCGTCAGGCCTCCAAAGCAGCCTTCTGAATCTCAAACAACTGCTCAATACCCTGTTTGGCCAGAGTCAGCATGCTGTCCAATTCTGACTGGTCGAACGGAGCTCCTTCCGCAGTCCCCTGTATCTCAATGAAACCGCCCTGGTCGGTCATGATGACGTTCATGTCGGTTTCAGCTTCGGAGTCTTCCGGGTAGTCCAGATCCACCACCGGGGTGCCTTTGTAAACACCGACTGAAAGCGCGGCGACCATCTGCTTGAGCGGAGATTTCTTGAGACGCTTGTCAGCAACCAGGTGGTTCAGGGCATCAACCAGTGCCACGCAGCCGCCGGTGATGGCTGCGGTGCGGGTGCCGCCATCGGCCTGGATGACATCGCAGTCAATGGTGATGGAGTGTTCACCGAGAGCGGTCAGATCCACCGCTGCACGCAGGGAGCGGCCAATCAGGCGCTGGATTTCGACGGTCCGGCCACCCTGTTTGCCGCGGGCGGCTTCACGGCCCATTCGGCTGCCGGTAGAGCGGGGCAGCATGCCATATTCGGCGGTGATCCAGCCCTTGCCTTCACCCCTCAGAAACGGAGGGACCTTGTTTTCGACGGAGGCAGTGCAGATGACTTTTGTGTCCCCGAATTCCACCAGCACAGAGCCTTCGGCGTGACGGGTGTAGTTGCGGGTGATTCGAACATCTCTGGGTTGTTCGGGCGTTCTGCCGCTTGGACGCATAGTGTTTCCTGAAGTCAGTTTTGAATGTCCGGGAGCGAGTCCCGGGCGAACGTTTGTCGAAAAGGCCGGTCAGTATATCACGTTGGGGTTGGCCTTTTGTCCGGTTCGCCGTTGCTGTTAAGAGCCTGTTAAACTTCATCGATACAACTTTATCGAAGCGGAGCTGACATGATCCGAAGTATGACTGCATTTGCCCGCAAGGACGTCCAGGGAGACTGGGGAACGTTGACCTGTGAAATCCGGACTGTGAATCACCGGTATCTCGAACCCTCCTTCCGCCTGCCGGAAGCGTTCCGTGAGCTGGAGAACCGGTTCCGGGAGGAACTGAGAAAGCAGTTGAAGCGGGGCAAGGTGGATGTCTCCATGCGCTTGCAGTCGGCAGAGAAAGGCTCGCAAAGTTTCGAGATCAGCGAAGACATGGCCCAGGCGGTGAATGAGGCGGCCAACCACATCAACCGGATTCTGGATAATCCGGCCCACATCAATGCCCTGGACATACTCAGGTGGCCGGGCGTGCTGTCAGTGCCGGAACAGGATTATAGCCCTGCAAAAGAGGCTGCCGTCGGACTGTTCGAGCAAACCGTGGCCGAACTTGCATCGGTGCGCGAGCGGGAGGGGGAGCGCCTGCGGCCACTGTTCGAAGATCGCCTGAAAACCATGGGTGACCTCGTTGCCGACGTCCGTAGACGTATGCCGGAATTGCTCGAGGCGCAGGAGAAAGCGCTGCGAGATCGGTTCGAAAAAGCCAAAGTGGAACTGGATGCCGAGCGGGTTGCCCAGGAGATGGTGATGCTGGCTCACAAAAGCGATGTGGCCGAGGAGCTGGACCGGCTGGATGCCCATATCGGTGAGGTGTCCGATACTCTGAAAAGCGAAGATGCCATTGGTCGGCGGCTGGATTTTCTCATGCAGGAGCTCAATCGAGAGGCCAACACCCTGAGCAGCAAGAGCATTGATGCCGGCGTTACCCGTACTGCAGTGGATCTCAAGGTTCTGATCGAGCAGATGCGAGAGCAGGTGCAGAATCTGGAATAAGCCGAATCTCTACGCCGGTGGTCAATTCAGTGTGAGGTCGCTCAGTTCCGCCGGCAGTTCGAACGTCATCTTGCGCTTGTTCAGGGGGCAGTCGAATTCCAGGAAAAAGGCGAGAAGCTGCAAGGGTGCGCCGGCCGGTCGCCCGTAAAGGCGATCACCGATGATCGGATGGCCGAGGCCCGCCAGATGCCGGCGAATCTGGTGTTTTCGTCCGGTTTCGATACTGACTTCCACCAGCGAAGTTTCCCCGGTTTCGTCCAGCTCGAGCGTTGATACACGGCTGACGGCCGCCTTGCCCTCGACGGGCGCATCAACGAGCTGCTCCCGAGCGTCGATGAGGCCGGCCACTCGCGCCTTGTAATGTTTGGTCATGGTCCGCCCCGAAAAACACTGTGAAAGGGCGCCGGCCGCTTTCGAATCATGGGCGATCAGCATCAGCCCGGCAGCGTCGGCGTCGAGCCTGTGGATCAGATGGCATGGTTGCTCAAGCTGGATTTCGGCCAGGCGAAGCAAACTGCAGTGGTCGCCCCACTGGGAGCCCTGGGCCAGAAGTCCATGAGGTTTGAACCAGACGGTGTAGCGCCCCGCATTCTCCAGGAGAATCGGTTTTTCCGGTTTCCTCTCAAGCACCTTCTCGTCGTAGTAAAACTGTAGTCGGATACCCGGTTTCAGCTCCTTTGTGGCACGGCGTAGCCGAAGGCGTTTGCCTTTGTGAGTCCACCAGCAGGCGCCTTTGGTCATGGCGTCCTTGATTTTCTGACGCGAAAGCCCGGGGGCCGCCTCGCTCAGGGCGTCGATGGCTTTGCCGGGCTGCTTCACGGTGATGTCGATGGTGGTTCGCATGGGTTCTTGCAGTCGCTGAACAGTGGATAGGCAAATGGTATCAGCTGACGCCCTTGTGGGGTGCGGTGTTTTGCCAAAGTCCGTATAATTCCGTGCTTTACTGGCCGGAATACGCGGCCGCCGTGTCCAGGTTTGGAGTTCTCGGATTATGAGTCAGGCAGTTGAGCAGGGTACTCTGTACGTTATCTCCGCGCCATCCGGTGCCGGCAAGACCAGCCTTGTGGCGGAAATGCTCCGCAGTGACGAGAAGCTCGGTGTTTCCGTCTCGCACACGACCCGCTCCATGCGGGAGGGCGAACAGAACGGGGTGAACTACCACTTTGTCAGTCGGGCCGTGTTCGAGGCGATGATTGGCGAGGGCGACTTTCTTGAGCACGCCGATGTCTTCGGAAATTACTACGGCACTTCCCAGGCATGGGTTCGGGAAACTCTGGCAACAGGCCAGGATGTGATCCTGGAGATCGACTGGCAGGGTGCCGCACAGGTGCGACGGCTTATTCCCGAGTGTGTCAGTATTTTCATCGTGCCACCGTCGCCGGAAGTGCTGCGCGAGCGACTGGTTGGGCGTGGTACCGATGCGCCGGCGGTCGTGGAGCGGCGCCTGGCCGAGGCTGAGGAAGAGTGCCGTCACGCAGTGGAGTTCGACTTTCTGGTGGTAAATGACGACTTCGAAGCGGCCCTCGGAGATCTGCTCGCGATTGTCCGGGCCCAGCGCCTTCGCATGGAAGTGCAGCAGCCAAGGCATCGAGCGTTGCTGGCAGGATTGTCCGGCCCGGCGTGATACGGGGTTTTCCTGTATACAAATTGAACCGGCCACAGTAAACTGTGCGGTCTGCTGAAACAGTCATTTTATGAGTCGGGGAAGTTATGGCACGAGTTACCGTTGAAGATTGTCTGGAAAACGTTGATAACCGCTTCCAGCTGGTAATGCTGGCAACCAAGCGTGCCCGTCAGCTCGCTACCAAGGGTGCCGAGCCGATGGTGGCTGAAGAAAATGATAAGCCCACGGTTATCGCTCTGCGCGAGATTGCCGAAGGCAAGATTACTCGTGATCTCCTCAAGGAAGAAGACGACGAGTGACCCAGCTGCGGAGCCAGGTATATAAGTATCTGTCCGCAAGCGAGAAGCATTGAAATCTGTCCCCGCGGTTTTATAGTGTAGCTATAGAACGTTGCTGGAAGGACTCTGGAAGGACCCGGATGCGTGCATTCGGGTTTTTTTGTCCCTGAATTTCATGAAGTCGTGGAGGCGCGGTGTCGGCAGAGGCTACGGTTGAAGGACTGGCTCGAGAGCTAAGTTCCTATCTGGATACCACTCGCATCAATCAGGTGCGACGCGCCTATTATTATGCCGAGCAGGCCCACGAGGGCCAGATGCGTAAAAGCGGCGACCGGTACATCACTCACCCCCTGGCTGTCGCCCATATTCTCGCCGATCTCCGTCTGGACCATCAGAGCCTGATGGCGGCGATGCTTCACGATGTGATCGAAGACACCGGCATTCCCAAGGATGCGCTGGCGGAGCAGTTCGGCGACGATGTTGCGGAACTGGTGGATGGCGTCAGCAAGCTTACCCAGATCGAATTCCGGTCCCGGGCGGAAGCCCAGGCTGAAAACTTCCAGAAGATGACTCTGGCAATGGCCAGAGATATTCGGGTAATCCTGGTGAAGCTGGCGGACCGCCTTCACAATATGCGCACCCTGGGCCCCATGCCCTATGAGAAGCGACAGCGCATTGCCACCGAGACCCTCGATATCTACGCCCCCATAGCGAACCGCCTGGGTATGCACTCGATCTGCACCGAGCTCGAGGATCTGGGGTTTACCTCGCTGTATCCGATGCGTTCGAAATACATTTCAAAAGCGGTGGACAAGCTCAGGGGCAGCCACCGCGAAATCATCGAGGATATTCGTGGCAAATTGCAGGAGAAGCTTGAAGAGCGCGGCCTGCCGGGGCGGATTCTGGGCCGGGAAAAGCACCTGAACAGCATCTACAACAAGATGAAGTTCAAGCAGAAATCCTTCCATGAAATCATGGACGTTTACGCGTTCCGGATCATCACCGATACCGAAGACGACTGCTACCGGATCCTTGGTGCCGTACACAGCCTCTACAAACCCCTTCCGGGCCGCTTCAAGGATTACATAGCCATGCCCAAGGCCAATGGCTACCAGTCCATCCACACCACTCTGTTCGGGATGCACGTGAACATCGAGATCCAGATCCGTACCGAGGAGATGGAGCATATCGCCAATAACGGGATTGCGGCGCACTGGATGTATAAGAATGAACCCAGCAGCGTGACCAGCGCCAACCAGGCCCGGGTCGACCGCTGGGTGAAGGGGCTGATGGAAATGCGGGAACGGGCCGATGACTCCATGGAGTTTATCGAGCATGTAAAGGTAGACCTGTTCCCGGACGAGATATACGTTTTCACCCCGAAAGGCCGCATCATGGAGTTGCCAAGCGGGGCGACGCCGGTGGACTTTGCCTATGCCATCCACACGGACATCGGCAACGCCACCGTAGCCTGTCGAATCAACCGCAACCTGGGTTCCCTCAGCCAGCCTCTGCAGAGTGGCCAGACCGTGGAAATCATCACTGCGCCCGGCGCCCGCCCCAACCCGGCCTGGCTCAGTTTCGTGGTGACCGGCAAGGCCCGGAGCAGTATCCGGCACGTGCTCAAGAGCCAGAAGCGCGCGGAATCGCTGGAGCTCGGTCGCACCCTGCTGAAGAAATCCCTGAAAGGGTTTGGTGCGAAACTTTCCGAGATCAGCGACGCCCAGAAGCAAGCCGTGGTGAACCACAATCAGGTGAACAGTTTTGATGATCTGATCAGTGACATCGGGCTCGGCAACCGGATGGCCTATCTGGTGGCTCGTCAGCTCGCGAGCGGCTCAGAGGTTGCCGAAGCCATTGAGGCTCCCAGGGATATCGAGGGTGGCAATCATAGCCCGGTGACCATTCGTGGCACGGAAGGCCTTCTGGTCCGGTTCGCCAGCTGTTGCAAGCCGATTCCGGGAGACCCGGTGGTTGGGGTGATGGATTCCGGCAAAGGTATGGTGATTCATTCCGATACCTGCTCCCGGTTGCCCGAGGACGATGAGGGGCGGGCTCGCCTCACGCATCTTAAATGGGCCAAGGACATTACCGACGAATTTTCCGTGGAGCTCCGGGTAGAGCTGGAGCGCCAGCGCGGTGTGATTGCCGAGATGGCCAATGCGGTTGCCATGGCGGACGGCAACATCGAGCGCATTAACGTGGAAGAGCAGAACGCCCGCTTTGGCGTTGTCAGTCTCGTGGTACACGTTAATGGTCGCCGGCACCTGGCCCGGGTGATGCGCCGGATCCGCAACATTCGTGCGATTACCCACATCAGCCGTGTGCGGCACTGACCCCGACCAAAGCCCGGTTGACAGGCGCGCCACGCAAGGGCGAGGATTGGCGTTTTGGAAGAGAGGAAACCAAGGGTCATGACCAACAAATCCGTAATTCAGACCGAGAATGCGCCCCAGGCGATCGGCACATACTCCCAGGCGGTAAAGGCAGGGGATACCGTGTACCTGTCTGGCCAGATTCCGCTGGTGCCGGAAACCATGGAAGTGGTCGCCGGCGATTTCTCTGCCAAGACCCGGCAGGTATTCGATAACCTCAAGGCCGTTTGCGAGGCCGCCGGTGGCGAGCTGAAGGACATTGTGAAACTGAACATCTACATGACAGACCTGGCCAATTTCGCCACGGTCAACGAGATCATGGCCACCTATTTCCAGGAACCGTATCCGGCCCGAGCGGCGGTAGGTGTCGCGGCGCTGCCCAAGGGAGTGCCCATTGAAATGGAAGCGGTGATGGTGCTCAGCTAAGACCTGAAAACACCTGAATTGAGAAAAGGCGGCCTTGGCCGCCTTTTTTAATGCCGAAGGCTCATCCCTGGTCAATCATGGCGCGGTAGCCGGCACGGAAATCCGGGTAGCGGAACTGGAAGCCGGTGCCCAGCAGTCGCTTGTTGCTGCAGCGTTTGCTCCCGGCCCGGCCACCTTTCCGGGCATCAGGCTGCGGATCGGCGCAGGGCGTTTGCTGCCGCACCCAATCTACTACCTCATCAAGTCTTACCGGCTCGCAATCGCTGGCAAGGTAGCAGGTCTCCAGTGACGCTCCCGAAAGTGCCAGCTTCACAAGGTGGGCAGCCGCCTCCGCTGCATCCTCCTCGTGAATCCGGTTACTGAACGGTGCTGGCTTCGCCGGATTCATGCGCCCCTCCTGTACCTCCTCGAGAAAACGACGCCGTGAAGGCCCGTAAATGCCGCTGTATCGAATGATTGTCGCCGGATGGCCGCTTTCCAATGCGGTCTGTTCACCGGCCAGGACCTGCTCGCCGCTGAACCGGGCCGGTTCTGTGGGGCTGGATTCATCTACCCAGCTGTCGTCATCCTGTGAATAGACACTGCTGCTGCTCACAAAGAAAAGGTGCTTCAGAGACTGACTGCCGACGGCCGCCAACAAATTTTCCAGGCCAGTCACATAGGCATCGCGATAGCCCTGCTGGTCGTAGCTGGAGGGCGTCAGGCAATAGAGGATGATATCGAGATCAGCTGGAAGTTTGCGGGCCAGGGTCTCAGGCCTGGTCAGATCGGCGCCAATGCCGTGAACGCCCTCGGGAACAAGCCCGGGATTTCGCCGCAGGCCAAACACGGTGGCCGAGGTTGTCAGCCGGCTGGCAATGGCGCCACCGAGTTTGCCGCAACCGGCAACGAGAATTCGGGGCGTCTTACGACTTTCAGTGATTGCCATAGACAATTTCAATCCTTATGCTTTACCTCATAAATTCGTGAAACTTCGACCCGCATCTATCTGACCGGAGCTCACCATGACTCTCACCGAGTTACGATACGTCGTTACGCTGGCCCGCGAAAGGCATTTTGGCCGGGCTGCAGAGCGTTGCCATGTCAGCCAGCCAACGCTCAGTGTTGCTGTGAAAAAGCTGGAAGACGAGCTCGGTATCCCTCTGTTCGAGCGAAGCAAAAGCAGCATCCGCGTGACCGAAACCGGTCTGCGCATTATCGAGCAGGCCCAGCGGGTGCTCGATCAGGTCGGCCTGATCAAAGACATGGCTCAGGATGGCAAGAACCAGCTCAATTCGCCTCTGAAGGTCGGTGCGATCTACACCATCGGTCCCTATCTGTTCCCGCACCTGCTCCCCGAATTGAGGCGGGCGGCCCCGGAAATGCCGCTCTATATCGAAGAGAACTATACCGCCAACCTGAGGCAGAAACTCCGGCAGTCTGAGCTCGATGCCATTATTATTGCCCTGCCGTTCGAGGAGCCGGAAGTGGTTACCCTGCCGCTCTATGACGAACCGTTCGTTGTGTTGCTGCCCGCGGGACATCCGCTGGCCAGCAAGGAGCAGTTGACTGCCGACGAGTTGGCCAAGGAGCAATTGCTATTGCTCGGGCCCGGACACTGTTTCCGGGATCAGGTTCTGGAATCCTGCCCACCCCTGGTAGAAGCCGTAACCCACCGGGCAAACAACGGTTCACCGGCGCTGGTGACCGAAGGCAGTTCTCTGGAAACCATTCGCCATATGGTCGCTTCCGGCCTGGGCATCACAGTTTTACCACTCTCGGCGGCCACCGCCATGCAGTACCACGAGGACATTCTGGCCGTTCGACCGTTTGCGTCCCCGGTGCCGTTCCGCACAGTGGCTCTGGCCTGGCGGGTTACGTTCCCGCGGCCCAAGGCTATTGATGTGCTCTCCCTGGCTGCCAGCCAGTGCCGGGTAATCGAAAAGGCGAAAACAGACACACCGGTTGTGGCCGAAAGCGCCTGAGCCTGACTATGACGTCACTGGATGACATACCGGTCACCCAGCTCAAGGGCGTAGGAAACGCCCTGGCAGAAAAGCTCGCCAAGCTGGGTATTACCTCCCTGCAGGACCTGCTGTTTCACCTGCCTCACCGATACGAAGACAGAACCCGGGTAATACCCATGGGAAGTCTTCGCATCGGTGATGTGGCCGTGGTGGAAGGGGAGGTTATGAAAGCGGACCTGATCATGGGTCGCAGACGCAGTTTGCAAGTAACTCTCCGGGATAACAGCGGGTTTCTGGTGATGCGCTTTTTTCATTTCAACGCGGCCCAGAAAAACCAGTTGAGCGAGGGCGCCAGGGTTCGCTGCTTCGGCGAAGTCCGGCCCGGGCGCGCAGGTTATGAGTTCTACCACCCGGAGTACCAGATCAATCCGCCGCCCATGCCAGCGGAAGGTGATGCGACCCTGACCCCGGTTTACCCGCTGACAGAGGGCATCCAGCAGCCTCGCGTCCGCTCGCTCTGCCAGCAGGCTCTGGGCTATCTTGACCGGTTCCCGATCCGTGACTGGTTGCCCGGGAACCTGCTGGCCGAGTATCAGCTGCCCGGAATCACCGAAGCTGTCCAGCTGGTGCATTCCCCGCCAGCCAGCGCGCCGGTTAACCTGCTTATGGAAGGACGCCATCCGGCGCAACAGCGCCTGGTGATGGAAGAACTGCTGGCCCATCAGCTGAGCTTGCTTCAGGTGCGTGAACAGATTCAGGCTCGTGAAGCGCTCCCGCTCCTGCCCACGGGGGATTTGCCCGAGCGTTTCCTGGATTCCCTGCCCTTTGCACTCACCGGTGCCCAGCGCCATGTGCTGGCCGACATCCGTCAGGACCTGAGCCAGCCACTGCCGATGCTCCGGCTTGTTCAGGGCGATGTTGGCTCGGGCAAGACCGTCGTCGCGGCATTGGCGGCGTTGCAGGCTATTGGCGCCGGTGCACAAGTAGCCCTGATGGCGCCCACCGAAATCCTTGCCGAACAGCATTTTCAGAATTTCCGGGCATGGCTGGAGCCTCTGGGCATCCGTCTCGCGTGGCTATCCGGGAAGGTAAAAGGAAAGACCCGGACGGAAACGCTGGAAGCGGTCCAGTCAGGGGATGCCGCCGTGGTGATCGGCACCCATGCCCTGTTTCAGGACGACGTCAGGTTCCATCGTCTTGCCCTGGTCATCGTCGATGAACAGCATCGTTTCGGCGTCCACCAGAGGCTGGCCTTGCGGGAAAAGGGTGTCGGTGGCTCACTGGCACCTCATCAGTTGATCATGACCGCAACACCCATTCCCCGTACGCTTGCCATGAGCGCCTATGCCGATCTGGACACCTCGGTGATTGATGAGCTGCCTCCAGGACGGAAGCCGATCGAAACCATTGTGATTCCCGACAGCCGCAGGGAAGACGTGATTGAGCGGGTTCGGGGCGCCTGCCGGGAAGGTCGACAGGCCTATTGGGTTTGCACGCTGATCGAGGAATCCGAGGCTCTGCAGTGTCAAGCTGCGGAGGTGACTGCCCAGGAGCTTGCCGAGCGATTGCCGGACCTGAAAGTGGGGCTGGTGCATGGCCGGCTGAAGGCTCAGGAAAAGGCGGCGGTGATGGAGCAGTTCAAAGTTGGCGAGCTGGACCTGCTGGTGGCCACAACGGTCATTGAAGTGGGCGTTGACGTACCTAATGCCTCGCTGATCATCATTGAGAACCCTGAGCGCTTGGGCCTGGCCCAGTTGCATCAGCTTCGCGGTCGGGTTGGCCGGGGGGAGCAGGCGAGTTTTTGTGTGTTGATGTATCACCCGCCCCTGTCTGCCAATGGCAAGGCCCGCCTGCAGGCGCTCAGGGACAGCCAGGATGGCTTCTTTATTGCCGAGAAAGACCTGGAGATTCGGGGGCCGGGCGAAGTATTGGGTACCCGGCAAACCGGTATGATGCAATTTCGTCTGGCGGACTTCGAACGCGACAAGGGCTGGATTGAGCCAGTTCGGAAAATGGCACCGGGCCTGATGGTCCACCCGGAAATTGTCCGGGCTCTGGTTCGCCGATGGCTCGGCGACCGGGCGCGCTATGGCGACGTGTGAAGGCGTCCAATGAGCCTTCGAAAGCGTATGAAATCGCTTTGGAAATAGAGTTCAGTCAACGTCAGGGCCATTTCTTTGCCCTATACTGAACTTAATGTGATTTTCTCACTCGGATTATCCGACGGAAAGCAGCAATATTCGGGAGAACTTTATGGAATTACCTGTCGCAGTTCAGCAGGCTCTGGGCGAGACCGCAGCTGGTGTATCGCTTAGGGATGCAGGCCAGGCGAGCCGGACAGAACTGTTGCGAATGGTTCTGCTCAATGATGAGCAAGGGAACCTTCAGGTAATCTGCCGCCGCGACGATCTGATTGACCTGGAACAGTTGAACAAGCAACTGGGCCGGGACCTGCGCCTGATGAAGCGTCGCGAGCAGCTGCGGGTTCGGGAGAGGGCTGGCCTCAAGGCACTCCCGGCATTGCCATCACTGACAGGCTGGCCAACCGTGGTCGATGAACGCGTGGATGAGCTGCCCTCGGTTGCCCTGGAACTGGGCGAGCAGAATCTGGCGATGGTCATGCCTGCAGAGGACTTCCGGGCCCTGACGGCCAACGCGGACAGGCGCTCCCTGGCCGTTGCTCCGGAGTCCATCAAGGTTAACCTCGATGACCACGGCAAGGACCGGGAGCAGTTTCATTCCGCCATTAAAAAGTTTACCAGCCTGAGAATACAGCAACGGCTTGAAGACACCCTGGAGCTGCCGCCGTTGCCGGAAACCGCCCAGAGGATTATCCATCTTCGGGTTAATCCTAACGCCGTCATGGGCGATTTGGTGGATATTGTGGAGAGCGATCCAAGCCTCGCAGCGCAGGTGGTAAGCTGGGCCTCGTCGTCGTTCTATGCGGCAGCGGGCCAGGTGAAGTCTGTGCACGACGCCGTCTCCCGGGTACTTGGGTTTGATCTGGTGATGAACCTTGCAATGGGGCTTTCCCTCGGGCGGGCGCTAAAACAGCCACAGGATCATCCGGACGGGTACGTGGATTACTGGCAGCAGGCGATCTGGCAGGCCCAGTCAGCCGGCATCCTGGCCAGCATGATGCCCCGGGGCGAGCGGCCGGTGTTCGGCCTTGCCTATCTTGGCGGTCTCCTCCACAACTTTGGCCACCTGGTGCTTGCCCAGGTTTTTCCTCCCCATTTCAAGCTGGTGTGCCGTTCCCTTGAGGTGAACCCGGATATCGATTCCTCAGTCACCGAGCATTATTTTCTTGGTATCACCCGCGAACAGATTGCGGCCCAGTTGATGGAAAACTGGGGCATGCCGGACGAGGTTACCCTGGCGATCCGTTATCAGAAAAACCCGTCTTACGATGGTAGCCATAGCGTTTATGCCCGGTTGCTCTGGTTGGGCCGGCAGCTGTTGACCGCCCGTGGCGTGGCTTTGGGTGCGGGGGAAGACGTCAGCCAGGCATTTTATGACGAGTTGGGGCTGAATCGGGAACAGGTTGAAGAGCAGTTCGACGAGCTGGTGAACAGCAAGGACAGCGTTATGGCCATGGCCGGCATGATGAGCCAGTAAGGTCAGCATTCCCCATATTTTGACTCAAAAAAAGCCGGCCCAGAGGCCGGCAAGCTCACCCGCTTTATTGCAGAGTCGTCCAAACTTATCAGGAGAAAACAACGTTAGGTGGCACCTGCCGCAGATGAAAGGTGCCTCCCTGTTTTCAATTTAGACCCTGATAGAGAAAAGAAAAGTCAACACTTGTAACCTGGAAGGAATGATCGCCGTGTCAGTTTTTCAGCGCGTCAGAACCTTTTGATTTGATGAGCTAAATTATCCTTTTTGCCGACCGCCTGGTTACAAATTGTTACAAAAATAAGGTCTGACCAGTTCCCTGGATGCTTGAATGGCTGACGCTAACCTGAAAAGGAATGGTGTCGGATAGCGGTTGCGGCTCGGCGAATTGCATCGGCATGCTTCTGTTCCACCTCGAAACGTTCCTTGTCCATCTTGTCCACGAACTTTGTCTCCGTTGCTTGCCGTGCCCGGTGCGTGGGCATGTGCTGCAACTGGTCATGCACTTCCTGGAATACTCTGAAAGGTGATTGCTCCAGCAACTCCGGAGCAATGTGATCGAGCAGTCCCTTGAGTCTCAGACAGGCTTCCGAGTATTCGATCTGATCCTCTTCAACCGCCATCGCAATAACATGAACACTGCGGATCATGTCTTGTCTGCGGTTGGTCTGGAACGCCTCGGCTTTGGCCTGTCGTTTGCGATTTTCCGAAAGCAACCCCATCTGACGCCGGATGAAGACCGCCAGCAGAACGATGGCGATGAGACCAGCAATAATCAGACTCCACTGCAGCCACTGGGGCATTTTCGGCTCCTTTTATGAATCAGGCCCGTTTGCGTTGGCGCTCTGGGCGCCAGACTTTGACAGCAACGGGCTGTCCATTCAATACGGAAGTGCCAGAGAGCGGATCAATTCGACCGTCGCTGAGCAAGTCGTTGATGCTGGCACCGGCATGGGCAGCCGCCACTGACTGACCAGTGCCCTCGCGGTCATGGCCCCAGCCATGGGGAATGGATACCACGCCGGGCATGACATCTTCGGTAATCTCAACCGGCAAGACAATCTGCCTGGATTCCGAAGATATTTCTGCCGAGTCAGCGGCTTGCAAACCCAGGCGGCTGGCGTCTTTGGGATGAATCATCAGGGTGCACCGGTCCTTGCCTTTAACCAGCCGCTGACTGTTGTGCATCCACGAGTTGTTGCTCCGGACGTGGCGCCGGCCAATCAGTTGCAGGGAGTCGCCGGCCGGCGCAGCCAGGGCCTCATGGAGCCTGCCAAGGTCGTCCAGGTAGCGCCTTGGCGCAAGGTTGATCTTGCCGTCGCGGGTAAACAGGCGTTCAGGCAGCGATGGCTGGAGAGGGCCCAGATCGACGCCGTTCGGGTTGTCCTTCAGGGCACTCAGGGAAAGCCCTTTCGGTAGCTCCTGCCAGTGGCGGTTCAGGGGGCTGAGCTTGGCCAGTCCACGAAGCGGGTGTCGTTTCGGCAGGATATCCATCACCAGATCGACCGCAGGCTGCAGCAAGCCCCGCGCACGCCCGGCATCAGCGCCATAGGGGCCGGATCGCAAGAGCAGATCAAGGATCGGGTCTGGCCCAATCTGCTTGAAGGCGCGCCAGCCGAGCTCGGCCCGCAGGGGCAGTTGCCCACCTTTCCGGAGCTTTTCCAGCCGGTGGGCCAGTTCCAGTAGAATCTGCCAGTCATGGCGGACACCCGGGCCGGCATCGAACAGTGCTTCGCTGTACTTGGCGAAATTGCGCACCGCAAACATGCTGAAAATCAGATCGTAGTGGCTCCGTTCCAGCGCCGCGGTCGGGGGCAGGATGATATCCGCATGCCGGGTTGTTTCGTTGAGGTAGTAATCCACCGAGACCATGAAGTCGAGGCCGCCCAGGGCTTCCTCCAGACGTCGGCCGTTGGGGCTGGAGAGAACGGGATTGCCGGCAACGGTGACAAAAGCCCTGATCTGCCCATCGCCGGGGGTTAACATCTCATCGGCCATGGTGCTGGCCGGGTATTCTCCGCCGAATTCAGGCAGCCCCTTCACGCGGCTGTGGCGATTGCCGAAGTGACCCTTCTGACCGGCCATGGCACCAAGCTCTACCAGATCAATCGCCGGCTGCGAGAACAGAACGCCGCCGGGCAGGTCCAGCTTCCCGGTCAGGATGTTGAGGCAATAGGCCAGCCAGGTTGCCACACCGCCAAAGGTCTGGGTGCTTGTCCCCATGCGCGTGTAAAGAGCCGCCTTTCGCGTGGTGGCGAGCTGTCGGGTGAGGGCGCGAATGTCCTCCGCGGAAATGCCAGTGTGGGCGCTGACCGCTTCCGGGGTGAAGCTGAGTGCGGCCAGGCGCAGGAGGTCTGCGTCTTTCACCAGCCTTTCCGCCGGGCCGGGATCCACCAGCTCTTCTTCAAACAATGTATGCACCATGGCCATCATCAGCAGGGCATCGCTTCCGGGCCGGACGAAGTGGAATTCGTCGGCCAGCTTGGCGGTCTCGGTGCGGCGGGGGTCGACCACAACCATCTTGCCGCCGCGCTGCTTCAGGGCCTTGAGTCGCCCGCGGAAATCCGGAACCGTCATCAGGCTGCCGTTGGACGCGATGGGATTAGCGCCAATGCAGATAAACAGATCCGTGTGATCGATATCGGGAATGGGAAACAGAACCTGATGCCCGAACATCTCGAGACTGGCGAGCATGTGAGGTAGCTGATCATTGGACGTTGCTGAAAACCGGTTCTGGGTTCCGATGGCCCGCAGCAATGGCATGGTGGCAACCAGAGAGCCATGGTTGTGTACGTTCGGGTTGCCGAGGTAAACGCCGATGCTGTTGCGGCCGTGGTCCTGGCGGGTCTGGTGGAGCTTTTCGGCGACCAGGTCAAACGCCTCCGCCCACTCCATTTCCTGCCAGCCGGTCCCGGTTTTGCGTATCGGCTTTTTCAGGCGGTCCGGATCTTCGTGCAGATCCTGAAGCGCAACCGCCTTCGGACAGATATGCCCCCGGCTGAGCGGATCATTCTCATCGCCCTTGATGGAAGCAATCCGGCCGTCCTTCATTTCGATCGCGACACCGCACATGGCCTCGCAAAGGTGACAGGTACGATAGTGGGTGCCGTTTTCCATGAAGGGGCTCTCCTGAAGGGTTGTTGTTTTGCTATAGCAGTTTCAATCTGCAACCAGATTAGCAGTAAATGGCTTGGATGGGGAAATAACCACCGCTTGTACCCTGTGCAAAAAGGGCCAACCCGAAGGCTGGCCCTTTGCAGTGGTTTCAGAGCTTTTAATGCTCTGCCGGGATCTCTTTGACCGGGTTGGATATGAAGTTGAGGTAAACGCCCTGTTCGGGGATTTGTAGGGGCAGATCAATCGTCACGATTTCGCCGCCAGGCACCCCGAGCGCCCGCGCCCGGACATTAATGTCGACCAGGTTTGAGTTGCGTTGCTCAATCTGCATCCGGCCGTCATCGAAGAAGGTGATGTTGCCCTCCAGTTCAAGCACAAACTCCCGACCGTACAGGTCGTGGCGGCCTCCCAGCGGGATTTCCATATCGGGTGCATCGAGCATCAATTCGGCCCGGGTCTTGAAGACCGGCTGGCCATTTTCACCCTCGGTTATAACCCCGGGTATCAGGCTAGAGCGGCTGCAGCCCGGGCCGGAACACGCTGGGTCGTCCTTGGCATAGCGCATGCGAAGGACCTGGGTATTGGTAATGGACTCCTCCTGGAGTGGGATAAATCCAAAAACCCTAAGCTCTGTGAACACACTGATCGATGTGGTCGCCAACTGCGTGGGATACAGGTTCACCAGAATCCCCTCATCGCCGGTTGGCTCATAAACGCCAGGGCCAATAACTTCCGTGTTGAGGGCGTAGGTCTGGTAGATGAACTTATCTTTGGGGCAACGCTCGCCGGTCTCGCAGCCAACCCGCGCATCGGCAGTACTGGCCACAATCACGGGCGGAGAGGCTGATGCTTCGTTATTGCGAACCCTCAGTTTCGTTGAATTGGCTGAAGCGGCCCAGCCCTCAGCGTCGCTGCCCTGGTGGTCAAACGGCTCAAGGCAGTCCGGGTTGGTGTTGGAGTCACAGTCCACAATGAAGTTGGCATTGGTGTCGCGAACTGGCAGGTTTCGCAGAGGCGTGAAAACGCTGTCCAGAGGCTCCGTTCCGGTGAAATAGATCACCATGTCGTCCGGTCCGTTGTTGCCACCTCCGTCATCAAGCCCTTCAAGCAGGTCGGTTTTCAGCGCAAGGCCATCGGAATCGCAAATCGAGGTGTAGCTTCCAGTCGAGCAGCTTCCTGCATCCTCCGATGACTTCAGGGTGTACCGATAGTGTGCGTCGGCTTCCCAGGGCTGGTCCGGGTAGAACCGGATCCGCTGGAGATTCTTTTCAAGCCGTCCAGGTACGTTGCTTTCCACAACCGTGACCGAACCATTGGGTTCCTGCCTCACTTTCTCAACGATGAAGGTGTCTCCCTGAATAATGGAATTCAGGTCCATGGACTTGGAGAAGACAACGGTAATGGGACGATCTGACGGCATGGTGCTGACCGGTAGAGTGTCACCCACACCGCCATCGGAATAGCACTGTCCCAGTACGCCGGCGGAGAGATCCAGCAGACTATGATCGGTTTCGCAAGGGTAGCCCGGATAGGTGGTCAGGGCCAGGGCAGGGCGCCGGGTTACAGTGGAGCCGCCAATATCATCCAGTGAAAACTGTAACGGTGCCACGGTGGCTGGGTTGCCGGCCAGATCGGTCAAACCATCGATGACGACTTCATAGTCAACGCCATGTCGCAGACCATCGCCCGGATTCAGGATAACGGCAGTTCCGTCCAGTTGTGTCTCAAGTGTCTCAACAGGAACACCATCCGCGAACAGTGAAATTCCGGTATCAATGGAGTCCGCGGCAAGGGGCTCATCAAAGAACAGAATGACAGGATCCCCGGGGCGCTGCATGGACTGGCGCGTATCCGGAATGGCGTTGTCCGGTCCGGGCATCCAGCTGACCAGGCTGGGCGAAGTGCTGTCCAGCTCGCGGAGTAGCTCGGCATCCAGAACCGAATCGGCATCGGTGGCCGCCTGAAGATGGAACGCGATGGTCGAGTCAGTGTACTCCTGGCCGAGAAGGTTTGGTTCCACCATTCCGATGGCATCGATGGTCAATACGCCTTCCTGCACCAGCGCGATGCCGCGCAACTCGACCCCCATCAGATCCTGGGAGAGCGCTGCGTTGGGCTGGGCATTTTCGGTGTTCATGGAGACATCCATAAACAGCGTGATATGTCTGGGCGCGTTGATGTCATTCGTGTAGGGGTTGGGGCTCAGGTAGCCGGATGCGTCTGACAACATGGTGACCTTGATGTTGCCGGTGGTCTGAAGTTGGCCGGTAGCGGCCTCCAGCACAGGAACCTCGCCGCCCACCAGAACATCCAGACTGGTACTGTTCAGCACGCTGCCCCGGGCGATACGCAACGGAAGCGCTTCATCAGCCTCGAATGCCGGCGCATAAGCCAGCTCTGCAAACAGATCGCCGGTCTGTTGGGAGGGGCCTGCTTCTCCCTGGAGCACCGAGTTGAGCGTGACGCCGTTAATGACCTGGCCGTTCAGGACGGATCGGGTGACGTCTTGCTCCGCAATACCTGCGGCCAGCCCGGAATCAACAGCAGACTGCTGAAGTACGACCGTTGGGCCTGTCTCGCGGGGCGTGAATGCGATCTCCTCACTGAACCGGTCTGTTTCGGGCGAAGTCAGGCTGGCCAGGTTTTCCAGGCGCAGGGTATAGGTCTGGCTGGTGTCCAGGACATCGTCCTTGCTGCCACAGTTCCTGGGATCCTCGACCAGACAAGGGTCCACCGTTATCCGGTTGCCTTTTACCAGAACCATCGCTGGAACAATCCCTCCGCTGCCATCCAGCAGCTGGATGGAACCGCCGAGAGCCTTCCAGTCTGGATGGATCGGGTGGGTCATGGCCAGGCGGAATGTGGAGAAGTTCATGGCCTCGAACGGACTGTTGTTTGCCGGAACCTGCCAGGCGATATCAAAATCCGCGGCCGAGTTGGTTATGCTTGCTGGTCCGGAGAAACTTCCCCGAGTCTCGAACTGGATGCCGGCATCGCCGACCGCGTTGGGGGTGTCGATCTGGCGACCGCCCTCCGCAGCCAGCGGTTCGCTGAACGTCACCGTGTAGTCGCCGAGCGTGTCGAGTTCCGAAGAGGGCGACAGCATGAGGCTTTTACCGCCGTCAATCCGGCTGATAGAAAAGGGCAGTGACTGTTCCTGAGATTGCAGCAGAATCTTGTTTTGGAGATCTGCATCCTCATCGGTCAACGCATGGCTGAAGCGCAGAACAATGTCCGCTTTCGGGCTGACATCTGCCTGTCCATCGGCAGGGTAGGAATACACCACCGAGCCGGGGGAGACTTTCTCATTCATGGTCTGTTCGTCGCCACCACAGGCGGCCAGTAACAGGGCGGGTATCAGTGCCAGTGTGTTGTTGTACTTCATGGCGTGCCCTCCTTAAAACTTCAGGGTGATGGAGCCGCTGACAACGTGAACGTCGCCGTCTGCAGTAACCGGCGTTTCGTTGCCATCAAAATCCACCAGTGTGAAATCGCGCTCCTGCAGTTGCTGGTATTGGTAACCGATGTCCAGGCGGACGGGGTAGGCCAGCAGACGGGTGCGGTCATACGTGGCGCTCAGGCCGAGGCCCACGACAATCTTGTCGGTATCGAGGTAATTGATCTCGGGGTTGCGGGTAGACTTGAGCGGTGATTCCTCATAGGCAACGCCGCCCCGCACGGAAAAGTTCTTGTTGAGGGCATACTCGGCGCCGATTCGTGGAACGAGCACGTCGTCGAATTTGATCCGGCTGCCCGGTGCAACGGACTGCTGGTCCTTGATCGTATCGGAGGAAAATTCGTTTTCCAGCTCGGACCAGTTTTGCTGCTCCAAGCTGCCACCAACCCGCCAGTTTTCGCCCTTGTATTGAGCGCCAAAGCCGAAGGTTTCCGGCTGGAAGGAATCAATGGTCGATACCGCCAGGCTGAGGCCGGGATCAGGAATGGTCTGGGTAACAATGATGTTGGAGTCCACCGACGTGGAGGCTGCCGATTTGGTGCGATAGGTGAATGCTGTTTCCCAGCCGTTCAGGAAACAGTCGCTTTCAGGGCAAAAGGTGCTTCCAAGATCGATGTTGGTGCCAAGAATCGTTTTGAGCGAAGGTTCGGCATTGACTGCAAGGCGCTCGCGGCTGGTTTCACCACCCAGAGTCGACACAGCGTCAAGATTTGCCTGGGCATCCAGTGTGACCCGCACCGACGCCCCGGCCGAGATTCCGCGCCAGAGTGGCGTTGCACCACCAATGTTCAGGAACAATGGCTCCTTGCCATACTTGAGAAACTGCCCGTTCTCCGAGGTCTGGGAATCGAACGCCAGCATTTCCTTACCGTATTTCTCGACCCCGGCAATGAAACCCAGATAGATCGGGTGCTTGAAACGAGTCAACGATCCCAGATTGGTTTTCATGCCGATCAGCACGTGCTGGCTGGGAGAGTTGGCAAGGATGTCGCCGTTGGCATTCGGATTAGCAGAACGCAGCTCCTGCTCGGAGTGCAGAATGCCCGCAGTCAGTTCCCCCCGCTCGTCTTTCGTGAGGTAGGCAGGGTTGTAATAGGTGGCTGACACCTGGTCATTGAACATGGACAACGACTGGGCAGTAGCAACATCTACGGGCATTACGCCATAAGTGGTGCCGATGTTGCCCATGCTGGCATGAACGGAAACGGAGAAACCGACAGAGGCGGTGGCGATCGCAAGAGAAAGTGCCCTTGACCGGGAACGGGAGGAAAAAGCCATTGATACACTCCATTACTTCGTTGTTTTTATACTCGGGCCGCGAAAGGACGGCTGGTATTTTTGTTCAGGAGCTAGTGTATTCGGCTTGTCTTTGGGGGACGTTGGCTTTTTTGACGAAAATGAAGGGCGGCAGAACCATGTATCGACAAGCGATTGTCACGGCTTGACCATTTATTGGACTGAAAACAAACACAGGGAATGGTGGGCCCAGCTGGACTCGAACCAGCGACCAAGGGATTATGAGAGCCTTGTAGCCATCACCAACGCTCCACTTAAAACCACGTGTGACCATGAAACAGGGGTTTAGCGATTTAGACCTGCACAGGAACCCACAGAAAAACACAGACCTGTCGACACTTCGTTGACACATGAAAGCATGCTAGTCTTTTGATCTGATCTGTCAGGATGACAGGTAACTGACTGCTTAAATAGGACTTATTGCATGTTCTCCCGGTTGATGTTTGTGGCCCCTATCTTCCTTGGCGCCTGCGCCTCTCCTTATTCAAATTCCTTTTCTAGTGACCAGGAAATAGAGAGAGCCATTGTTGGTAGCTGGCAATGTACTGCTGAATTTGGTGAAGACGATTGGTCTTTAGACGTCGAAACTGTCGATTCATACGCTGCTGATGGAACCTTCAAGTCGGCTGGACCCGCGTTCGTATCCTTCCAAGCCGAAGGCGAATATGTTGAACTGAAGTATTGGTTTGGTAGTTTTGGTACCTGGAAAGCTGAAGATGGTAAATTGCTTGTGGCTTCGGAGGATCTTCGGCTGACGATACTCTCTCATCCCGGTATAGAGGAAGTATTTGACCTAAATGATTCGCTCCCCGAAAGCATGGCTGGACCTGCCTCAATTATCGAGCTGACTGATGATAATCTCGTTCTATCGGTAGATAGCAATTTGCCCTCAGTGATGTGTGTTCGTCTTGACGGATGATGATCAATGCAGACCGCAACCCCTTTTGTGACTGGGTGGGTTTAGCGTCTACTTATTGCAGTGTAAAGTTGCCCTTCAATTGTCTATCGCCCCATGGAAGGACAAATGCTCATGAAGTCTAGAGTCACTGTGTTATTCACTTTCGCGCTGATCGCCGGTTGCGGCGGATCAGGCAACGATGCCCAACTTTCTTCCTCAGAACAGCCCGAGCAGTTGCCAACGAGGTCAGTTGAGAATCCAGTCTGCACAGATACTGCCACTGCTTTGCCGGAATGCTGGGCTTCTTCGTGTGAGCTGATTGATAGCAATGAACAAACGGAAGTGTTCTACGGGCGCTCAGTAGTCGCGTTTTCGAATGATGGCCAGCTTCGTCAGTATCTTCAAGCATTCGAGAACGCCAATTGTATTGCGCCTGCCAAATCCACAACAGAGCTGCTCTCGGACACAACCTTTGAATTGTTGCCAAGGGTTGAGGGTGAGGATGAGGGCAACATAGACGGCCACATCGAATTTACGTTGGGGGAAGCGGCTACGAATGTTCTTCCTGGTTGGTCTGGGGGAGAGGCCACGGCCGCGACTCCTTACGACCTTACCGCTGAAAACGTACTGTGTTTCGATTCGAACGTGATCGCGTTTCATGAGAATGGCTGGGATATCACTGTTACAGGGGCGCCCAGTCTGGGCATTGATTACGAAGGATGTCTTTCTCCCTTTCAGTGAGGGATTACATTAGTCATGCGAAGAAACTATGAGGTGCTTCTAGACTGCTGTTTACAATCGAAAACACCTGCGGTACCGTTCATCTCAATCTTTTTCTGAGCACTACGAGATACTCGAGCTGCTCTTAACCTTCCAGTACAGTCATGCACGGCTGGTTCCATTGGGCACGCGATATGCGGTCGGTGGGCGAACCATTTGCCGGTATGATTTTGTCCAAAAAAAGACCCAGCCTCAAAAAGCCAAGAAACCAAGCCTTCAAGCAGCAGAATGGGCTGTGCTTCTACTGCCATAAGCCGATGTGGATCTCTGATATTGATGCATTCGCTCGGCAATATGGAATATCACTAAACCAGGCTCAGTACCTCAAGTGCACTGGAGAGCATCTTGTAGCCCACAGTGAAGGTGGAAGCGGGAAGTTGAAAAACATCGTTGCGGCGTGCAGGTTCTGCAACGAGAAAAGACACAAAAGGAAAACCCCGCCGGATCCACAAGCATACTCCGCTTTGGTTGAGCGCCGGCTCCAGAAAGGTCGTTGGAATAGCCACCTTCTCGACCTGGAAAGGCAAAGTGAGAATCGTCTGCCAGTATGGTGACGTGAGAGAGCCGGCTGACGGATAGTCCATTAATTTGATCTTGATTGCTTCAATGTGATCAAGAAATGAACTATCTTGGATATTGCTTCCACTCACGGCCGTAGTCGTAGTTCAGAAGGCATGCACAAAAGGACATTGTCATGTCGCAGGTTCCAATGCACCAAGACGCCAACACCCTTTTGGCGGCTCTATTGCTCCTTCCTACGTTCTCCACTTCAGAAATGCTGAAAGCTTTTGAGGAAATACCAGGGTTAGACTTCGACAACCGACTTCCCTCTGAAGAGGAGTTGGAAGAATACGAGAGATATAGTGTTGCCGTGCCATCTTCACCAACTGTTGATCGTTTAAACCTAGATATCTCGTGGATAGATCCCGAGGCAGCAATTGCTCTATTTAAGGGACTCGAAGTTTTGCTTGAATACTTCAGGAAGAAGTATAACGACAGACGTTCAAACTCTGGAGGGGGTGAGCTCCCTCCAGTGGACGTTGGTGGCTCGGGCCCTCAAGAACTTTGCAAGCATTTTGTAGAGGGACAAGAGTGCGGCCATTCATTGCAGCAACCACTTACCTTTCGAAAGGGTAAGTCGATAACCGTTATTCGTTATTGCACCAGGGAATCAGTTTCCCACCCGACCGTTGAGTACTTTACCCAGGATTCCTAGGGCCTGAGATTGATCTATTCATGGCGTGATCAAGGTCCACAGGCATGGTGAATGTTCGGTCTCGGATTCTTGATGTGGGCGAATCTTACGCAGATTTGGGCTTTGTACACTGTTTTTCATGGCCGGGAACGTCAGAATAGGCGCTGAGCTAATCGGTCAGGATGACCAGAGCTCACCGCCGGCAGGGATGCCTGGCAAGCGCGACACCTGCATAGTGGTGTGACTGGTTAGGGAGAGATCTGACTCCAGCCTTTGAAAAAAGGTTGGTCCCGAATTTTTTCCCAAGGAACAAACGCACCATCGAAAAATCCTGCTGGATCTTTAGGCATACTCTGATTTGCTTGAATGCTGATTGAAAAAAAGGTGTTTGGAATAGCCCCGTCTCAAGACCTGAAGAGGCAGGCTGGGTGGTTTAACTTAACAGCACGCTAAACCAATCCAACGTCAATATATTTGCATGGCTATGCGCGTAATGGTCGAAGTGATAGGTTTGCTGGCTTTGTGGCATTTCTGTTCTCTATTATTAGTACTTGGTTCGATGTGTGTACTTGGTCTTGATGTCGATGAATAGTGAATATTACAACTGCACTTATTCTTGTGTTTTGGTTGTTTGAAAAGCTTGCCTCGACTCTCTTTTTCATTGCGTTTACATTTTCTTGACCGCTTTCTTCAAGGCTTCTCTCAAGCTTTATGAAAACTATTCCCGGTTCGCCTCTCGGTATTTGCTTTCGGGCTACATCAAATTTCTGAATTACGGATTTCTCAATACTAAATGTTTCGTTATATTCTATGTGAAATGAAAAAAAGTTTTGAGGCTTTCCAGAGGCTTCGGATTTTTCGTATGTAATCTGCGAAGTCGTTTTAGGGATGTACCAGAGCTTATATAAATTCGCTTCATCTAGGTCCTCGTTCATTCTTCCCAAGGTCAGAGATGCTGACGGGTAAGCGTCTGGTCCAAGATCTTCAAAACCTAGTTGTTCACTTTGGAGATCTATTATTCCAACGTCTTTTTGCAAACAATTATTTATTGAGTTCCTGATCTTTTTTGATGAGAGTTCGGAGTCAGACTGAACCACGATAGACCTGCAGAGTCCAGAATTTCTCTTTTCTGATTTCATATAAATGAAGTTTTGGTACAGGATTTTATTTAGCTTCGAAGTTTTCTTCGGTAGAGGGTTTTGGCTTTTGCATTCAACATAGAAATAATTGTTTCCCTTTTTTGCCTTTATGTCAGGTGTCTTTCCTCTGGATGTGGGTACAAGCTCTATTTCATATCCTTGCATGTACATGAAGTACATGCATTGTAGCTCGGCATAGGTAGAGTAAAATTTCGATGATTTTTGAAGGTCGGCTTTAATGGTATCTGTGCCTTCCTGGTCTCTAATGAGATCTATTGATCTTCCAAGAATCAAAAAATCATCTAAAAGCTGTCCCCAAGCGTGAGGGTCTCTTTTCTTGAATCTCTCAAAAGTCCATAACCATTTGCTGAGTGGATGAATGCGATCCATCGCATGTGCTTCCATTGTACCTTTGGACTTTGCTTTATCTAATTGCTTATCAATCCAGTCTTTTCCCAAGAAATCGGTAATTACTGAAAATGATATATCTAAGTCTCGTTCTGTTGATTGTGTCTTCACGAGTACTCCAGAATGTTTTCGTCTGATTAGTATAATTATGAGTTGATGCAGTCGAGACTATCTCGATTAAAAATAATGCTTTGCCTGAAACCGCCACCACACACTACGACGGCCAGCCCTTTTGTTCTTGTCGTTCCCCTCGTCGGTCTCCATACCAGGAGCTGGCGATCCTTGCCGCCAGGCTGAAACCTATCCTGTTTTCAGGCTGTTCTCTTTCCGTGTTTTCTCCATTTCCGGGCTGATCTGCCCAGCTTCCGGAATGGTCCTACCGCTCACGATCCATAGTGCGAATTGTGGGTAAACGTCACATACAGCCTCTATGTGCTCCTCGTTCGCTCTTTGCTTCCCACCTCTGATGTTTGACCACTTGTTTCGATCAATCCCAGTGGCCTTCTCCATGTCGCGTGAGGAGACCTCCAGAACATTGAAAAGCTCAATAAGCCTGTCTCTAATCATAGGTAAAATATACTAGTAAATAGCACGACGTCTATTATGATGGTAAATAATACGACGGTATAGTTACGTCGTACCTGTGTAAAACAGTGTAGCAGAGTGCAAAACAGTGGACGAGCAAAAGCAAATCATTCTGATCGCAACCCCCGTCATGACACAGGACCGCTATGCCCAGCTCACGGGCTTAACGGAAGGGCAGGTACGGGGCCAGATCGAAAAAGGACATCTGCCTTCACTCAAAATCGGCCGGGTGCGCATGGTCAACATCGCTGCGCTCTCCCAGCAGGCTCTGGACCAGGAGGACTGGCAATGACACCGGATCTTCGCAACCAGAAGAAAACCATCATGCGCCTGCGCTTCCAGCAAGCCTGCGAAGCCCACCAGGACGGCCAATACGAAGAAGCCGCCCAACGCATCAGCCAGATCCACCAGATGGTGTCTTCTTATATGGGTGTCGATTCCGACCTCTACTGGTTCGGCCTCAACCTCACCATCACCTGGGGCGAGTTCTTCCTCCAGGACGACACCCGCGATTTCAACGCCTGGGCAGTAGGGCAGGCCTGCACCGCGCTGAGGGCCGCCGCATGAGATCCAATCGTCACGACGCAACCAACGCCATCAACGCGGCCAGTTTTGCCTTCCAGGGCCCACGTCCGTCCTCTGCGCTCACTGCCCAGGCCCTGGAAGGCCTTTTTGACAATCTGCTGCATCAGCTAAGTCACCTGCAGGAAGTCCGCACCGATTACCCGTGCGACTACATGGCCCGCTGCAAGGCGGGATTCACCGACGCCCTGATCCACGAACTGGAAGCCAGCGGCCATCACAGCCCGGCCTTTGACCGCCTTATACAACTGCGGGACGCCTGGGACTGTGGCCACTTGGATCTTCCCAACGTCACGGAGACGCAACCATGAGCCATATCCCACCCAGAAAAGACCAGGTGGAAGACAAAGACCGCCGTTTCTACGTCTGCACCCCGTCCTCCATCTACCTGCAACTACAGCAGGAAGCCATCCAACGTGGAACGGACCTCTGGACCCTCGGCGGTTCCGTCCTGACCGCCTGGCTGGAGGCTGGCTGCCCGACCTTTGGCACTCAGGACCAACCCCCTGAAAAGCCTTCGAGTCCGCCCCCGTCATCGTCACCACTCGCGCACGAAAAGGGGGCCGGACAGTGACCGTTACAAGGCTGGCGCGTAGCGCCAGGGCCGCAGGCCCCCTGGCCTTGTGGCGGGCTCTGGCTGGTCCACAGTGCGCATCCGGAGTGGTGAGGATGTCGGGGGAGGACGCCCGCCCCTTGATTCCGAACCATGAGCACAGGCGGCAAACGGAGTGCGGCAGGC